>ENA-UOUE01000795-UOUE01000795.1-compost-metagenome-genome-assembly--contig:-NODE-795-length-23699-cov-17.133816_pt1 | contig 23699 bp, 14 predicted proteins | sample MGYA00238146_ERZ747223 | MGnify/ENA primary metagenome ERZ747223 (study PRJEB28781, sample SAMN06268865) | compost metagenome | isolation source: single cell | place: USA: California, Emeryville, Joint...
ATCGGAATGAATGGTGTTCTCTCAAGCATATTGGAAAATAATTCGAATGTATTTAATGAAAGAAATTGAGATTTTACAAAATAAAAGGTTCCCTCCGATGTCTCTGTTGGCAATATTGTGAAGGTTTTTTAGATTCAAAAGGAAATCTCTTCATCTCGGTGCCGAATCTTTCTCAAAACAAACAGAGAATACTATTTAACAGATAATCAGAACAAAATCAAACAAGAACGCGTTTGAGGTTCAGAAAGTGCTGTTAATCACCATAAGGAAATACTTCAGACCCACAACTTCTTCCCACTGACGTTTCGTCATTGATTTTAACTCTTTCGAAACAGTAGATTAAGTGTCAGATTAATTTTCCAAATGGATTTTCATGACTTCAATTGTTGAGAATATCTGCTCTTCCAGGAATTCCTCAGTATTTTACTCGACTCTCCCTCTTTGAATTGACTTGGCAACAATGGAATTATGAAGGTCATGATTTCTTTGCAGAATCAAGCCAATTTCTGTAAGTCAAACAGCGGAAATGCATTTTCAGAGAGATTGATCTTGGACCTTTCAGAAGTATATTATCATGAAATTTCTTAATCCAGCTGGATCTGCAAAAATGTAGTGTTAGAAAAGAGGGATAATTATCTCACAGCTTCAATCTGAAAGCCATTTTACACGGCCATCAGCTGCGCCCGAGGATTTTACCTCTGATTTGTGACGTTTAGCCCTCTCTCTAATTCCTTGCGAGTTTATTTGTAATTCTAAGTTTGCTATTTTCAGAATAAAACATACCTTCCTCTCTGGAGAGTCTTTCAATTCACATTTCGATATAATGCACATTTACCCCTAAGAATAACAGCATAATGAGCTGTTTCTGATAACAATTTGATTCTTAAAACGAAAATGAATTATTTCTTTAGTTTGCTCTGTTTTATGAATTCACGCGAATATAAAGGCTAAGGCTTAAGTGGTTGAATACTGAATTGTAAAATTTATATGTTTAGTAATCTACCTACTACTTACTACATTCGCTTTAATTCACAATCAAAGAATAAGTCATCAAGCGTTCAGCAGGACAACTTGAATCTATGAATTTGTGAAGTATCATTCTTCACCCAATTATAAGCCTCTCAAACTCAAACGACAGGTGGCGTACTCAACTCGCCAGAAACGAGCTGATTGATCTGGAAGATGTCAAATAGAATCTGACAGAGCTTAAATAGGATGCAAGGCAATCTTATGATCTTAATTATCAAATATAATATACTTTATGTCCGATATGTATATATCTCTCCCAACATGCCAACCAGCAAACATCACAGCACACCACAGGAACGTAAGGAAATTTTGAATAAGTTCAGAGATCGAATTCAAAAATTGAACAAAAGGAGACAGATAATAACATAAGAGAATTGAACCGAGAAGAAACCATCAGATCCTCCAAAGAATATATTTCAAAAGTGATTCATCAAGTTGATAAAATCTTAGGAGCCCCAGTTTTAAAGAAAATTTATTCAGACGTTTAATTGTCTTGCCGGTCAACCACCGCACCCTCTCCGATCCTATTATAATTTTTCAAATATGGGAAACTCCGTTGAAATGATATGGTTCTTGTTTTTTGGGTGCTTTTGAAGTAAAAATTTGATTTAAATTTTATCGAGAATTCGATAAACCAGTGAGGTGAAGTCTTATTAGTGCATTATGGAAGTTTATTATCGTCTCAGGATGTTATTAGTCACGAACCAAATTTAGCCTCGATGTTGGACCCTTAAATTGTTAAATTTTATCTGGTTTCGAACTTGATAACTAAATTTGCGAAGGTCACTTTTCCAATGGATTTTTCATCAGATTGCTCTGTAGAGGAGGGATATAGAATGGCAAGTTCAAAATCTATTGCATGCCATTTGGAAAAAGAAAAAGAGAGATTAATGAATGGGTGAGGGAAAGTGACTTCGATCCTCTACATATTTGGTCATAAACCTTTGCTTTGGGTGAAAAGGCCTGCAAGATATTCTTAACAAGAAGAAGTTTGCATATTCCAGCTTCCTGTTCATCTGAATAAATTTGGATTCAAGCTTCGGTTCTTAGCGCTTCCTCAATTTAATTAAACTACTTAAATCGCAAATCGATGAATTAATGCTGGATCCATTTTTCTTTAAACATTCCAGCCAATGGCTTCCCTACAATGGTAAAACAGGCTATGAGAAAGGAAATGTTGATGATAGGATGTGAATGTCGCTGATATTGGGGCTAAACCACTGCCTGAGAAGGTAGAAATCACAATTAGATGGGCATCAGCCGAGAAAGTTAAAAAAAAAAAAGTTTAGTATTTCTGCTAGCCGACAAATGAACCAAGGAAAAGAGTTTTACTCCATCCTGGTGACAAAAAGACCTTAGTTTCGTGAAAACCATGGCGCAAGAAACCAAAGCAAACAATTCTGATGTGCGGAAGTCGACAAAGAGGTCAGCTGGCTGGTTTAGGGTAAGTTAGAATGCAGAGAGGCCGCTTTCTCTGGTATATATGCTTCAGTTATGAAAAAGAGCAACTTTGTCGAAATACCGGATTTAGACTATAGTCAATTTAATGAATATTTTGCTCTTTGAGAAATACATAAGAATAAAAGTATCATCAGCATCTCCAATAGGTTAGTTGATTTGAGAGCTTTCTATGAGTTGTCGACTAGCAGAACGGTTTTGCAGAAGAGTTTGTTAAAAAATGTCTTACGAAAAAACCGAACCCTCTTCTCAGTTCAATGAATTAATCGGAACTTCATGAGGTTCGCAAATTAAACTCACAGGAATAAATTACTTCGAGTTTAAACCTTTAACAATCAGCATGCCTCAAAATAACGAGAGCCATCAAAACATCTTAAAGCTCGTAACGATCATGATTTTCGCATTCGTCGGACAAGTAGCCTCAACAAGTAAACTTAAGTCGAGTAGCTAGGCCTAATTTACCTCAGAGAACACTATACTCTATTTCCAAGAAGACAAATCCGAATTTACTGTGGCTGGAGAATACAAGCAAGCAACAATAAGTAGCATATGTTCTCAGTGTGGAACTATCGAGCAGTATGGAATTAGTGTCTGGGTTCAGAAAATAGACTGGTCAGGTGTATCTTGGCAAACTATATTCAGAGTTTCTAACGATCCAGCGTAAAGATAATTCCAAGGTGGTTGCTGTTAACGGTAAACTAGGGCTGACTTTAGCGAAGGAAGAGTCCTCCTCTCGTGTCCATATGATGGCGAGTCTCTAGACACTCTATTTTGGATACCATCAGGAAGTGATACTGATGGGGCTTGGAGCGGCTGGAAGAATGTAACTTGTTACATTTTCTGAGTTCATTTTATGGGTTTTACAGACAACTGATCCAACGGCCTTGTTCACGGATCGATGGGTATTCATCAGTGCCTTTGTGAACCCATTAAACAATATCCAATATGGAATACGATATAACCTAGATCAAACAAGTCGCTCGCAAAATGTGATTTACAAATTGAGAAATGCTACTGCCGCCAGCTATACAATTTCAAGCGCAACAACAGTTTTCTGGGGAGGAGACCACCAATTTAGCCACTGCAATTGTTATATTCAGTACCTGCGAGTGTACTTAAATTGGGACGTTATTTCGAAAGATCAACTCATAAATCTTGCTCTAATGGACGCTAATGGTATGCATATTTATTCAAATTTAAGGTATTTAAACAACTACTACTATTACTCGAAAAAGCAAAACTCTATCTTTTCTATTTTGCATCGGATCCGCAAACAAACAACAATCAAACGTTTATTGTTGATGTTCTAACAAATACAAGTTCGGCAAAAACAATCGGTTTTAAAAGTAAGGCTGCTTTTTCATTTGAAGGCTTATTAATTTTTCTTTTCGCATAATTTTCATTAGGATTATCTATCTTGCAATCAACAAAAGCTCCAGAGTTTGGCCCTTATAACACTCTAAGGTGCCGACCTGGTCAGATAGCCTCTTTTCCTCTCAATGGTTCAATTACTCAAAGCGGCCTTGTGGTTGCTATGGATTTTTATCCTTATTCTGCTCCTTATGGTTCGTCGATACAAGCAATTTTTAGTATCCGAAACACCGAAACCAATTTCATCTCTCTCATATGTGTCTATGATCGAGATTCATCGGTTTTGAACATAAAAATAGACCCTGCAAACAATCCAAACTATCTTTTTGATGCTACTGGCTCCAACTCGCTTTCGATTCAACCTGGTATACAAATCATGATTGATCTCTTTGTACGATCTGTGAATCGTTTTTCAATTTCTAGATAGTTGGAATCGAATCATTATCGAAATTTCTCAAGGCCAACCTCATGAGTTCGGAGTTGGATTTTCAGCTGCAAGAGCCTGGGTTAATCAGATTAGAACACCTACAGTGTATTTCGGTGATTTCTATGTTGGAGATTTCACAATCAAGGATGGGAATAATGCTGTACTTGATTTTTGTGGTGCATTCGAATCAACAAGTCCGAACCATGGATATCAGGGATACTACGATTTGCTGAACTTTGTGTGGTTTCAAGGAGCTCAAAATCTCCTCCAAGATACCTCAGGTAAATACAGTTTATCATAAACCTCCACTCTGCTATGGAGTTTGTTTTGGTTGTTCTCGCAGAAAATCCAAATCAACTCGTTATTAATACCCTTCTTTTTCAAGTTTCCTCTGGCTCAGTGCTGGGGTTTACCCTTCTAAATCCGAATTATTTGAGGGTAAGATGTCGAGCAGATCACTTTATGCAGGATGGAGTGAACTGCGTGACCGCTCCCTCAAACGATAACTACTTCTTGCATGGCCCGACTAACTCATATCAGAGTAATTATCATCCTTATTTCTCCAAGCTTACCTAATAAATAACATTTTTTTCATCGTAGGGTGCTTCTATGGGCACTATTACGTAAGATTTCTCTTTTTAAAATCATTTCATTCACTTTTCACTTATAGAATATTTCCGACGGAGTTTGTTCTCCATGCACAGGAGATGGACAGCTAATTGTGGCACCTCAATGTGTGAGCTGTCATTCTAGCTGCAAAAAGTGCACTGGAACCAGTTCCACTGAGTGTACAGCATGCTATTCTGGAACATATTTGAATGCCTCTGATTCCACTAACCATAAATGTGAAAGTAACGACTGCTGATAGTTGTTTCTCTAATCTATTTTCGAATCAATTAGATTGTCATTTTGGATGTGAAACGTGCTCTGGTCCAAATAATGGAAAGTGCTCTGTCTGTCTCCCTGGCTATTTTTACTTAAGCAACTCTACAGGAGGATACTGCTTTTTAGTATGCCCATTTGGATACAAACCTGATTATACTATATATCAATGTGTGACAGAACTGGCCGACGTTCTGAAAGCAGGATTTAATACCATTGTCGCAGCTTCACCTGTTACCTCAACATCGTTTGCAATCGCAAATGCGATCTCAGGCAGTTTTTCATTAAATATAATGATGAGTATTGTTGCGACAGAATCTCTCGCGAATATGCAATATCTCAATTTAAACCACTCTAATATCGCCTCAACGATCTATTCTGCGATGTCAACCTCCTATATTCCCAATTGGATTGCCTCTTTCAATACAATGGAAAGAGAACTACTTATCTTTCCTTGGGGGATATTCCAAACAAATCAAATTAGCTCTCTTTATCTTGACAATTTTGGAGACTCTTTGACTGAAAGCATGGTCCATTTGGGGCTTTATCTACTCATCCTCGCATTCACTCTTACGATGCAAAGAAAAAAACTAATCAATTCTTTTGCTGGAGCAGCACACGCAACCGTATTCGGCCTCTTTGCCTCAAATATTTTTGGGAAACTGCAAAGTCAATTGCTTTATTCCCTATTACAAATATTGAGAATGAACGCCTTCTCCGATACCTATTCACGAATGAGTCTTCTAACAGGATATTATACATTGTCATTCTCGATTGGATTGCTTGTTTTTTGTTTCTTCAAGCTTCTGATGATTATCCACAACAAAGACAATCTCAAGAAAAATAGATCAAGCATATCCCTATCACAAGAGAGCAGATCGAATCTTATCATCCAAACAAAATGGCTTGAAAAAAAATATGAGTTTCTGTTTGACGATTTCAAGAGTTCACAGAAAAATCAATTCTTCTTTGCGTATTGGATCTCGGTTTTCAATGCAATCTACATCCTACTTATATTCTCCTTGCAAAGTGTCCCAGTCTTGCAATGTCTTTCAATCGTCATATTGATTTTGGTGTTTATCTTGTTTCCAGCTACCATCAAACCATTCAGGAAAGTCGTCCCTGCCTTTCTTCATTTCTTCAATTTCTCGTGTGTGCTGATTGCAGCAATCCTCAATTTGGGTTTAGCAATTAAGCAAAACCTGAGTGATGATTACTCAGGAAATGAAATACAAGGTAAGTTCGTAATCTCGATAATCAGTATAAACACTGGAATAAATACACTTGTTTCATTGAGTGTCATGGTCTTTGAAATCTACAAGAAATGCAAAGGTCGTACCAAAAACAATAAAAGCAAAAACGAAAGACGACTTCACATATTAAAAAGATAGCCCCAGCGTCTCGCAATGATACAAAGCAAGAGTTAATTAAATGAAGGTATCAACAATTTAAGGCTTTGGCATAGACAATAGCTCTCAAACAGAAGTAAACTTCATTCAATAGTAATCCCTGTGAGATCTATTGGAATTGTTGGTGTATGCGTCTGCTGCTTTCATAAATTCGTGAATTTTTTCAAATTGAATCTGCAATTAACCAATAATACTCAAATGAATGATTGCTCCGAGTTTTCTCACGATTCATAATTAAGAGCCTGAAACCTCCCAAAATATCAAATAATAATTTCATTCATGAGTTAATGCACATAAGAAAAGTAAGTGATAATAACAGATGTTTTCCTCAACAAATTTCTCGTGCGAATTAATATTGGCAAGATCGATACAATTGAGTCAGAAAACTGATATTCACTCCTTAGAAAGACAGATATGGTAGAGGCTCTTTGCTAGGAGTCATTTTGAATTTGATAGGTTCATTTATCAAACGATGATGCCATCAATTTTACCTGAAAGTTAAATGTTGGGAGTGGGAAAAGGAACATGAAGTATCTTTCTCGTTCGCCATGTTTTTGACGAATCATGCAAGAATTAATATTGCTAAGACATCGAGAGCTAATCTTCAGGCCTTCTTTATTCAAAATCTATAGATTAAGATTTAGGAAAGTGATTTTACATAAATAAGAAAGGATGAGAGCGGCACTACTGTAAGTCCCAACTCCCAACTCTCCCAGATTTGCTTTCATCATGGATTATCATTGATACAAATATGTTTCTTTTTTTAAAAATTCACAACATAATAACTAAGATCTCCTCTGGTAAAACTCATTCCAGAATTCAGCATCTTGTTGAGGCAAGTTTTTATTCAGATAGAACAGCCTCAGAGCTTACCAAATGCGATGTTCTCAGTTTATTAAGAAATTTGATTTTCTGAGGAGGACGTCTCAAGATATTTACATACTTATAGCTCAGTTCAGTTGTTAAGCCTCATGGAAATGATAATTTAAATTTTTGTTTGCGGAAACAAATGTCTAATATTATTGTACTTTATCTTGTTGGATTTTAATGATCGGACATGCGAAGTGATGTATAAGGCATTTTAGACTGACAAACCGAAGCATATACTGCTAATGGAAGATTATCGTACTTGCACTCCAAAAGAAACAATAGAACGGTGTAAAAGGAAATTACTTTTCAAATGGATGAAGAAATAATGGTTTCGATCCGAATAGTACTTCGTCTTAGGACTCCTGCAAGATATCTTAAGTGAAAAAACCTACAAGATGCTATTAGCAAGGAGTGACTTGCTTATTCCTTAATCTCAATTGGTTTAGGTTCAAGAATGAGTCGCATTTCCTCAGTTTAATTAAATTATATAAATCGCATTTCGATGAATTCATGACCTAGCTATTTTTCAATGAACATTCAACAGTCTCTACAACAATGGTGAAACAATGAAGACTGTAAGAGAGGATGTTAGAGATCATTATTTGCTATAAATGCTACAAAATTTAATAGCAAGATTTTCCACCAGATATATATTGAACATTTAAAAATGAAATCCAATTACAAGTTCTGAAGCATTTTAAGGGCTCAGAACTTTAGGGATCGACAAGCCTTGCATTTTGCTAATTTTCCCAAAAAATGAAAATTTCTTCCTTGCTGGATACTGACGAAAAATCTCAACATTAATATTGTCGAGTTTAATATCACATTCTTCCAATGCTTAGATATTTTCTTTCAATATTAACCTCGTATCTCGCCACATTACTAGCTTCTAATCAAAACACACTGTTTCCAAAGGTGTTTTTCTTTTGCTTTTTCCAGAGATACCCCTCGAGATGTTTTTGCTTAAGTAGTAGTAAATGAATATTCCAATATAAAACAAAAATTTCTTTATAAAGAATTGATTCATCTATTTCTGTCGTTTTGACGTATATGAAGGGAGGAACTCCATTGCTATGAACGATTATTTGGTTCTCATATAACTCCTCTCGCTGTTAGTAGTTATTATATCAGCGTTCACTTAGTACTTTCCTTTATCGAGGTTCCCTTGCTAAGTTAAAAGATCTTTAGCTTTCTCTTAAGAGTCACATTGGAATCGCATCTTCTTTGCGTATTGGCTTGCGGGGTTCAATGTAACCTATACCTTACTCATCTTCTCATTGCAAGGTGTGCCAGTATTGCAATGTTTCTCTCTCACTGTGCTGGTTCTTGTGTATATCCTGTTTCCGGCGACGATCAAGCCATTTCAGAAGCTAGTGCCTGCGTTTCTGCACTTCTTTAACTTTTCTTGTGAGCTGCTTGTGGCAATATGTAATTTAGCTTTGGCTATTGCTCAACATCTCAACTTAGAGACTCCAGGAGCTGAAATACAGGGAAAAGTTGTAATTTGAGTGATAATTATAAATACCGCAGCAAATGCTTTTATTTCATTGAGCGTATTGGTCTATGAAATCTATAAGCTCTGCAAGGGTACCAAAAAGAGCAGCAGAGATAATATCCAGCGACAAGCAGAGGATAAAACTGAAATGCAACCTTCGCTGGAGAGGAGAAGACATCAGCAGAAGCACGTAAGAATAGAGACGAAGAATCTTCAGTCAGGGACTTCAAAATCTCAGAGTGAAAGAGCGCAGTCTGATGTTCGAGCTGCCAGGGTTATAATAAGTAATAATTCTATGTCAATTTCTGAAGTAATGCATGATTTGGAAGGTAAAGATCATCGTCCTAGAGCAGAATCGCATCGACATCATGAGACTTCCAAAGAAAAATGAAGATTATTTATAATAAAGAGAAGTATTCTATCCTAATCAATAACTATCCTCAAAGGCCATTGAATTGAATCGATATTTCATAAATTACATAAGGAGCTTCTATGCTACTTTTTCATAAAGATTGAGTTCACTTTTTGGTAATCCAAAAGAACTTAAAAATAAGTTAAATATATCTACAAAAAGATACTTCAATATTCAATTTTTCTTACAATTCATTTTGGACAGAACCAAAGCTGCGAGATATCTAATGATAGAAAATTAATGAATGCTATCATGTGGAAATTAGATCTCCACTCAGAATAAGCAATCCCAAGAAAAGAAATCAAACTTTGAAAGTAAGTAAGTGCGCTTATTATTTATTAGTTTTTGAGACAATTACATATTGGATTGTTTTTCTTTCCTTTTTATGAGTAACTCATTACAACTGGATTTCATCACCTATAATAGTTTCTGACAAATGTAGTATATGCTCTTTTGTTAAGAGTAAATTTTTTCGAGTCACGAATACAAAGGGATTTGAGACTAGATAAATTTTACATTAAATCTTTCTTGACACAAACGACGAGGAAACAGAATCATTTAAGGTTGGGTTCATTGAATATAACAACAGCCGAGCCCTTTTTAAACAATTCCCATAATCTTTCTGTTCCTCTACTCATATCTCAGGATTGATAAGCTACTCTAAACCGGATAGTTGCTGATTCAACAAAATTAATAAACTTTATAGTTTATTCTGAATTCCAAACTATCAAGAGAATATATCGGTGAATCTTCTTGCAAATAAAAAATCAATCATGACGAAAAATTATATTGCCTCAAGAGAAGCAGATGATATCATTTCATGAATACTAGAAAGAATGATACATTCTCACTATTTTACCATTTCTTAATCTCACCTAGCTAACTAATAAATATATTTTTACAAATAAACTTGCTACTTATCCATTTTATCGAGAAGCTTCGCTCCCTTCTCTTCGGATTCAGACGTTGCTGATTTGCTTTTCAGCCACGTAACGAAATCGAAATCATAATGCTTTAACCTGATGTGGTGATGCAGAGCTCCCTCTGTTCCATAAGCTTTATGACAATAAGAGACAGGGCAACGGCAGACCCTTTGAATTTCTTTCGCAAGCCTTCGACATCGCTTCGTTTTGGCTTTCTTCGAAGATCTTTCAACTAATTCCGATTTCTCGCTAGCATCTAAAGACTTTTGATGATCTTCTTCAAAGACTTTAACCATTGGTTCAGAAGTTTTTTCGTTCTCAGGTGGAGATGGCCTCATCTCTCCTTGCAATACAAGCTGCTTTTTCAGTAATTCATTCTCCGCTATCAATTCAAGGATCGAACCGACATAAGATTCCTTTGAATGTACGGGTGTATTGGTGGTTTGCGGATTGTGTAATGCTGGGAAATATACCACCGGCATACATCCTGCCAACCCAGGGTAAAATGAATTCGGTCTGCCTTGGGAAAGAAGGCCTTGGAAACCCAAATTAGAACAGGACTGTAAGAAAGGAGACGTTGCTGTCTTGTTGTTCAAATTTGTAATAGAAAGATTCCACAAATCCATTGAAATGATTAGGAGAAGCTTATTTTTCTAAATTTTCTGTTTATATTACAGTTTGTGTCTCTTAAATGTTATAAGGTCCACCTAAATCAAGGATTCTAACAATAAATTTTAAACGTGTTCAGAGGAACTCGGATCGGAAGCAATTTTATCTGGCTATGGTCATTATTACAATTTTCTAATTGGTAAAAAAAAAAATTATTTACTGAAAATTGATAACAAGGAAAGAAAGAAAGTCAAGATCAATTTCAAGTCTGAAAATAGGGAGCTTCTTGGCTTATCACAACGGTAAGGAATTTCGAATTGTAGGTTGTATTGCCATGAAATGCATAAAGTGAGGTTGTAAAGACGGCCGATAATGCTGGAAATTTTTGTTTTAGGCAAATCGTTAAGAATTCAGAAATTATTGAGAAAAGTTTATTAAGAGACACAGGCAGCGATCGTTGAGAATTATAAAAAGAGATTGGCTAATCTTGTTAGAAATAAAATTTAAAACTAATTAGGAATTCTATGAACAGGTTTCGGGTGAGTTCGAATTAATTTTATTTTTGAAAGTTACTGATTTTTAAATGAAATTGTGTTGATTCTAAATGCTATAGAGACTCTGGGATAAGCTCAAAACAACATGACGCATTTGCTTCTTGAAATATGACATAATCAGTCGGTTTCAAGTTGTCCAAGCTGAGGAATATATCGGCGCGAAACTACGAAAGAATTGAAGTTTAGCAGTAATGATCTCGTGAAGAGCTCATTTCTGAGAGACTCAAATATAGACTCTTGCTTGCGTAAGAAAAAAAAGGAGAACAGCCTTCGATTGAATTCAAGGATAAGAAATATTTTTAATTCATAACATTCGTTGGTTGACTCCTTGTCATAACTCTGGCTTTGCAGAGTAGGAATTGTAGGCTGTGAGAGTTCATGCTTTCTCTCTGATTCGCGAAAAGATTTTCCATTTCATATATAATAGTACCTCGTGGGAACTTTAAGTTAAAATCAAATTATGAGTGGAGGTTAAATGTAGTGGTCTCCAACTATATCGAAGAAGAAAATGGATCTACCAAAAAGATAGTGTTTCTTGTATCCATCGATTTAAATTTCAACACTCCCACATTACCAATAAGGTTGTTTGCTCTTTAATTTTAAATGCATTAAGGCTGCTTGGTGGCAAAATTACAGCTTTTTCATTTGAATCAAAATTAATCGCGCCTATTGGGTTGATTCACATATCAAATGCAAGGGTTTGTAGAACCTCTTACTCCCATGAATGCACATGTATATTCCCGAGAAATCTTTCAAATTCCAATTTCCAAAGCCGAAAGGAGGCCTAATAAAATGGGTATTTTAAGATGTTACACTACTTAATATTATTTGTTGCTGCTACCAAAAACAAAAAAAAGATGTCGAAATTGCGAGTTTGCGGCAATTAATTCCTAATAAAGATCGAAATCATAATTTATCAAACTCAACGCTCTTTTTTTTTGTGACTAGAGCCTTTCACTTTCTTTTTCTCTTTTTATTCCGTGATATGTAACAAATCGCGCTTTTCGCTGTTGGCCATTTTTCAAATGTTTAGCATTTTCTTGCTTAAAATCACTGTTTAAGCCTTTATTGTCGCTAACAGCCCGAAATTAACCGCCACCAAGATAAGACTTGATAAAATCTAAATGATATCAATAGATGTATCCTGAGATGGCGTTTTTGCGTTGTTAAGCTGGCACTTAGAAAATTTGAATCTACATAAAATTTAATTTTCTCATCCAAACTCCTAAGGAACTCATGCAATACCTCCGGTTTGAAAACGAAACTGGCGTCGAGCTGACAGAGGGAACTAAGCGAGATGAGACAGTCACCTCTCAAGGAGCTCAACCTGACGCTCTTACACCAGAAGCTCGTTTCGCTCGAGCTTTTGAATATAAAGGCGACAAATACACTGACGCCGATTACATCAAAGCTGTAAAACACCGACGAGCTCGAAGATTCAGCCGTCCCAAAGAAGGTGATTCTAAAGATATTGAAACATGCGAATGCTGCGGGTATCCAGTAGATAATGAACTTTTACCTCTCAATGCGAGTACTGAGGCCATCCTGAGTGCAAGTCCAACGTTCGGTATGTACACTTATTTTACAAGAAGCTTCGCATATTTCATGCTTACGCTCACAATTATGTGCGGAATCCCTAACATGATCCTCAACTACCAAGGAACGCATTGCGGTGTCGACACACCTGAGGATGGATATGATTGCAACAAAACATTCTTCACAATGACGAGTTTAGGAAACGTTGTCGATGAAAGCAGCCTCTATCTTTACCATTACCAAAAAATTTTGAACCTCGCCGCGATTATTCTGTTGAGTATCTGTATTATTTACATCCAAAAGGCACACTACTCCTTTTATACAGAACATACTCATAAAAAAGCGCAACCAGCGGATTATGCAGTCCATATTTCTGGAATCCCAAAAGACAAATCTATCAAAGGATTGGATTTGGAAATAAGATCGTTATTCGTTGATACTCACTACGACGTCCGCAAAGTTATTATTTCTTATGATATGAGAGAAGCCGTGCAGCTGTACCAGCGACTACATGAGCTCGTCGTCGACCACGAAGCAGAGAAAAACGAAGCCCGTAAAGCAAGAATCCAAGAGCGAATAACCAAGACTCGAGAGGAGATCGATCTAATCAAGCAAGGCAATCTGTTCGAGAGAATAACTGGCCACGCGATCGTGATTTTCGCGTATCCACGCCACGCAGAGGATGTTTATAGAACATACAAGAACACCTGGTTAACAAAGGTGTGGGGATTAATCAGACCTTCGTCTGTTCACTTCTTGAGGCTAGGCGGTGCAGAACTTCATGTATCACGAGCCCCAGAGCCCACGGACGTGATTTGGGAGAACTTAGGTGTTGGGTTACCGGAAAAGATCGTTAGAGGAATAATCACCAACATCATCGGATTTCTTATTTTGACGATAAACACAGCGATTGTCTTCGGTCTGCTCTCTTATCTCAAATCTCTTCGAGACAATGAGGAGAAAAAACTCAATGAGCAGGATTCCGTCGGATTCTTCGATAGGGATCACCTGCTTCTGTTCCTTCTGCCAATACCAGTAAAGGTTTTCCAGCTCGTCATCCCCTCGTTCTTATACAAGCTGCTGAAGTACCACAAGCAAAATTTATTCAGCGAATACCACGAAGAAGTCGTCACTTTCTCTGTGTTCTACTACGTGCTTAATGAATTGCTCGTCAATTTGCTGTATTCTTTGAAATTTAACGATTTCTTCGGTGACTACGGCCTCATCGCCTTCGCGATCAACATTCTTATCGTGACGTTGATTGCGGACTTGCTTAATCATGCGTTAGATTTGAAAGGCTGGGTGAGAGCCGTGAGGCGTCTGTATGTGATCAGAAGTACTAAAAGAAAGTTCACACAGAAAGAGTTGAACAAGAAATACGAAATGGTCAGGCCTAAGTTCTCCGAGAGGTACTCCAATATGATCTATAAGATCTACATGGCCGCGTTCTACTTGCCAATACTTCCGATCGGCTCGTTAGTGATTACAGCAAGCTTATTTATCGATTGGAAGCTCGAAAAGATCCTTTTTCTCAGAAAACGGTCTTTTTCAAGGGAACTTAGCAATAATTTCCCTGTCCGTATGATCAAGGTGGTCAAGGGCGCTCTCGTCCTCTACGCTCTCTCTGCGGTTATTTTTGACTATTCCTTCATCGGGGAAGAATCTCGGACTGGGCTTTGCATCGTGGGACTAGTCGTGAGCATTTTATGCTACATTGCGCCAAGCAGTTCGTTGATTAGAACTATTTTCCTAAGAGGATACTCGAAAGACGGGATGATCAACCTGAAGAGCCATGATGAGATGACTAAGGATCCGATCTTCGCGTGTCAAGATTTTGGAGCTGACAACCCGCTTGATAAACTCAAGAAAACTGCCGAGTTGGTAGGGATAAGTGCTCCGAAAAGACCTCCAGGAGAAATGCTGCAAGGTTTATTCAAATATACATTGAAGAGAAGCAAGTCATTGTCAAATAATCCTGTTTATGGTAGCGGAGGATTGATTAACTGGAAATCAGCTAAAAGCAAGAAATTAGCTTATCAAGGCGTTACTAGCCTACTGGGCAAGCAGCTTGGGTTGTCTTTGGCGATTAAGATAGAAGAAGAGAAGCAACCACCAGTACTAAGGCAGAAATCAACGAACACACCGTTTGCGGCGCTGTTGAAAGGGTCTAAGGCTTTCTCGTTAGAATAAATAAAGAGTCGCGTTTGTTAGATATATCTATATATATCTCTTTCATATGAAATCATTCATGATATCTAAAGTATCTGTTAGAAATTTTATAAAATCACAGAGGGTTTAATTCATCTCTTTTTATATTTCTTCATATCAAAGAACGGTCATATCTCCGAAATAATCAAAATTTGGTTCCAATAGCATACCAGATCCAATTTTAGAAGCCGTCAAAGGCGGGATAAACCGATATAACTCCCTACTATGCCATCCACTTTCTTTCTCGGAAAAAAAACAGAAAATCAGGAGATAAAAGGTCGAATTGCAAGTTGGTATAAACTTGTCATAGAGAAAAGATCAATTAAATGAAGAAAAACTCGAATGCTTGACCATGATTAATAAGTTTAGAGTGCAAGGCTTCTTTGTGTAGAATCATGTGAACATATATACTTAACAATAAAAATGAAGTTATAAGACTAATTACGCACTGCCTAGGGTATTGTTAAGTTCATTATCTCCTCAAAGACGCTCTAGCATCTTCTAACCCGAGCTCCACCATTTACTTTCTGACTTTCTTCTTTCCACGGCCTTTTGTGTCTAGTCGAAATCGATCAGAAAACTCATAAACTAAAAATTCACTACCTTCCTCTTCCTCTTCATCGTCCTCATCGTAGTCTTCTTCTTCCTCATCTTCATCTTCGTCGCCCTAAAGCAATATATTGTTTATACTACCTCTAAGAACAATGCACCTCGAACTCGTCTTCATCGTCACCTCCTTCCTCGTCTTCAGCGTCATCGTACTCAACTTCCTCGCCATCAGCGTCTTTATTATCGAGAATCTAAAAGATTAAAATGTTCAGACTTGGCCGATCGAGTGGAAAAGGAGCAACCTGAAGATTGCTGAACATTTGGAAAACTTTCTCTCTGTAGCCATCGGTCTCACTGACTGGTGATCCGAAAAGGTCGAGTTGAACGATTTTTTCGAGCTTAGTCAAAGCTTTAAGATCGTCCAAATTGGAAATAGGGTTCCCGCCCAAAGATAGCGACTGAAGACTAGTAAGCTTAGCCAAGTGGGCAAGGTGAGATCCCGGAATCTTGTTATCTGTCAACTCAAACTAGATAAATTAGTCATGAAATAGCCCAAAAAAGACAGGATTACTCTAATGAGCTTTGTCAAGTTTGGAAGACCCTCGAGACTGGTCAATCCGCAGTCGTTTAAGCTGAGGAAGAAGAGATTGTCGTATTTCTCTAAAGAATGTGAGTTAGATGAAGCATTCCCGATGGAATCGAAAGTAAATATGGGAAAAAATCAACGAAATTGGTAAGAAATGGAATTTTCACTATTGAAAATCCAGGGAACTAGAAGAAAGAGAGGTGAAATAGATACTTACCCAAAGCTTTAACGAGTTCTGGGGTGAATTTTTCAATTTGGGTTTGATCGAGTACCAACTCGTCAACATCTTCAGCTGATCTTCCACTTACTTGCTCCTCAATTTTTTTAAGTGCTAAGGAGTCGAATTACGGCTTGAAAAATTAAGCAAGTACCTTCTTTGACTCCTGCCATTGAATGTAAAGAATTGGCGTGTTTTTGCTCTAATGTTTTGATTTCTGGATACCTGTTTTAAAGGATTTTATAAAAAACTGTATTTGACGCGGGTTTTAAGCTCGATTTTTTCATGCAAAATGTGAGTTTTGATAACGCAAAACACTATAAATGGCATAGAGGAGTTGCGCTAACATCGGAAATGCTGTAAAAAATTTTTTGGGAAATTGTGAGTTTTCCTTCCCAGAGTGCGCTGGCTCTTCTCTTCGTGCAAATACCACACTTGTCTTAAAATAATCTTCCCTTAATATGAGCTTTGATTTGAATGGTCCAGCGAGGAGTCATTCGAACTCAATTTTGATCGTTATTGTCTGAAAATAGTCCCAGGCAAGAAGTTTTTTCCTTCTCGATTAATAGGATTTTTAATTTTCTAATCGCAAGTGCGGATGATTTTTTTGTTTCTGACCCCAGAAAAGGAGTTTTGTTTCTCGTATTAGTCAATCTTGTTCTTTTCCTTGATAGATTGCGAGATGCCATGGCGGCGTTTTAGCTTAAATATTGAAACCCGACGCAATTCGAAAGGATTTTAATTGCGTAAGGGATGATGGAAAGTAGTTGGCAAAGTTAGCCAGAGTCCATTTAACTTCATACACATGTACATGTATTATTTTTAAATGGCAGTAAATGCAGAGAGAAATCTGCTGTTCCAAGATAACAGCAGAGATTTTGGATTAGTTGATGACCTTTGCATAGCAAAGGTGTCAGCGGGAACAAAACGACGGCAGATGAGTAGGCGGTTCTCGAGTTTGCCAGCGAGGGTAGCCAAATTCAAATATGAAATTAGCTGCCCTCTTTTTTCTTTGAGTAAGAAAAGGCATTTGCGATTATCAAAAAACAACTTCCTATGGGAGGTGACCAAAAAGATCGGTTAGAGAGGGCAAACGAGCAGCAGAAGCTGAGCTCAAGCTTTTATCTGAGAGCAGGAGCACCAGGTCTGCGAGGGCGGGATCGGCGTTCCACTGAGCCAGTGGATTTTCTTTCTCCTCTGCGCCATGGTAAACATATGCAATATAATTTAATTTAGTTTAAATCTATGGAATAAGCGATGCTCAGCGAGTTGCCTCGAGCATTTTTCCATAAATCAAAACACCATACATACAATTTAAATAGGGGTCAAAGAAGCCGCTAAAGTTTTGAGAATCCGTTTTATAAGAACTCAACTAAAAGAAGAATTAAGAAAATTATCATTTAGTTTGAGAATACGGTACTCAGTTGCTTTTCGATGCATTTAATAAATCTGCCGCTATTTTAAGGTTTTCGATAAAACTCCCAAGCAGTGTCATATTGGAGTTTGGACTCCGACTCGCGGTCAGTGAATGGAAACAAAGGTTCTCAACATTGATGAACCGATTTTACATCGAATTGCTAGAGTTACTCTGAGCCTGAATAAAAAAACTCCCAGTTTTTCTCTGAAGAAAATATCTATTAGATGCAATTAATGACTTAAATAGACTAATCTAGTTGATCTAACCGTCGTATAAATCTAAGGTCTGCTAGCTACTGCGAATATGCCTCTGTGATTTTTAATTCTCAATCAGCCATAGCCGATTTTAGTTGGTTTGAACGCGGTTCTAAATCGAATTTTTTCATTATCAAATAAAGAAAAATGATTTAATTAAGAAATGCTTTTTTGAAATCATATCATTTCCTATATGCAAAGATATTGTTTGAATAACCATGTTTAGAAAGAGCTAACTAGCTTCTAAATGACTAGATTCAAGAGATAACAAAGGAGTTAGGCTAGTCTTAGTGTAATTCCTGGTAGTTATGAGGCATTGTCTTTTAAATTCAATGATGGACCCAACAATGCTAGCCGTAGTAGGTTTCTAAGAGGGATTTCTAATGCTTATCAAATATATCTCCAGAAACGGAGCCATATTTAATCCCATTGTTTCTTTTTGTTGACTAATTGTTAATACATGTATATTGTTAAGCCATCATTACACGATAGCGGTTTTCGTAAAGGTCTGTCAGTATAATTTATATATTTTCGCATTGTTTAAGTCATTCACTCCAGTTTCTCATTACATATTTTGTTAAAGAGATTAATCAGCCAATTGGATCCAATATGAAATCTTAGTCTACCACATTTCGTTAATATCTCTCTTCCTCTCTGTCTCTCACTAGAAATGAGCATGTCTGATAATACTGGTTCTTTTAGCGTCGTCTCTTTTCTCTATTGCGGCCTTCACCTCAGCATCTTCGAGAAGTTCTAACCGATAACATCAAATCAGCTTTTCTTGAATCAACAAAGTGCTTACGGTTGTTAGTCGTGCTCAACAAATCTTCCTCTTCAATTCCCATTGCCTCAGCCGTGAGGTCAGCCAGTCTAAACTCCAACAAGCGATCAAGTTCTTCTGCTGAACCCTAGTTAACCGTAGGAGTTAGACTTCGGAATTACAAGCTTTTAGTACATCGCTGCCTAATCCCTTTACAAGATCTTTGACTGCCTCTTCCATTATAGCTTGTTGATATTTGTACAATTGCAAAACGTCTTGTTTCGACAGTTGCTTCCTGGTACCGATTTGCGCTCTTCAGAAAGGTAGGAGAGTTTAGTCTGAGGGAAAATTTATAGGTTACGTGTCTGGAAGTCCGACTCTGTCAAGGAAGTCCTCACTTCCTTCTTTTTTAGTGTGGTACTCGAAAGCGGCTTGGTAGGTCTCAGGCGGTAATCTCGCTTCTTCGTGTATTTTTGCTGTAACTTCACCAATCAGATTCTGCAATTCATTTTGGAACTTATTGCACTCCTTAATGTACTCCTTGAGATTGGTGAGATGCTTTCTTCTCGCTAACAAAGCTTTAGCAGCGGTACTCATTAGATTGAAGGACCTTTTCTCGAATCAACAGATTTTTTAAGATAGAATGCAGAAACTCTCTTCGCGATAAGGTTGTGGATAGCGACTAAACTCTCCTTTTGAAGATAGCCAGTGTCTTCGATGTATGCGATTCTAAGATCTATTGCAGAGCTTAAAGAAAGGTCAGGTAAGACGTGTCTGGGGGCATTTAAGGGAAATTACTGTGCTTGTGGTGTTCCTTGCTTGGATTTTTCTCCGCCAGGGGTTTGATTTCCTTTTTTTCTGAAAACTAAGATAAGGCTATGATAAATCAGAGTGAGTCAGGGTATAGATGGTGCTTTACACTGCACCAGCTGCAACGACTCCGGTCGCGGCGAGGATCTTGGTTTTATGCTTGTTAAAGAACTCTTTGAAGCCCATCTTTTTTTCTTGTAATCTATACCGTGAAAATTTTTTGGATTCTGATTTTAAAATAAATCTTTCGATAAACATACTGCTATGGAGGAGCCATTCAGAGATGGACTAACATACTCAAATATCTCTATTTCTCTTCAATTTAGAAGTTTGAGGATGATTAACCATGAATTTCAAGAATTGCAGACAAAGATTTATTACTTGCATATTGCTTGTCTGGTTTGGATACAATGAAATGAATACTATGCTCTAGTTACATAGTTATGAGCATAAACTGCAATCTTTGAGGTAGCGTTCCATTCTTCTGGCTTTTCTGCTTTAAAAAAACGACTGAACCAGAAAAACTGATCATTGTAAATTATCATCAGAAATCAGATGTGATTAAATTCTTGTTAGGCGATTTCCTTGCAATATTTTTTTTCTATTATTTGTGTCTTAATAAAATGGAAGGAAAAAACGCGATAACTTACTCCAAGGCAGGTCCATACCTCATCTGTCGAACCTTAGGATATGGACGATCAGGAGCGTAATTATATTTAACTTCAATCATGTACTAAAATTCCTCTTAGTGTGAAGAAAGGAGTTTATGAAACCACAAGTCAGGCTGTAGCAATCAAGTTACTTCCATTTGATATTGAGGAGAGCGAAAGTCAAAAGAAGAAGTTTTTCATGCGACAGAATCTGAATCATCCTGGTCTCATCAGTTTGATCAATTACATTGGCAACCTCTATTATGTGAAAAGAGATGGTAGGGTCCAAGAGAAAACAGCAATTATCATGGAACTCGCTGGAAAAGGAAATTTATTCGAGTATGTAAAGTATCACTCAACAAATTTCGGTCGAGGATTTTCTGAAGATTTGGCGAGGGTGTATTTCATCCAGCTTATCGAAACTATCAAGTATTGCCATCAGCAAGGAATAGCACATGTCAATATGAAACCTGAGAACTTGCTTCTTGATGACGAATATAATCTAAAGATTGCAGATTTCGGGTGGAGAGCTATTGACAGTCCTCTCTATCGATAGTAAAGCAATTGTTTCTGATGGTATTCTTAATTTGTCCTGTTCATTTGTTTCATAGTTTACAAGCGCCCGAAATTTTAGTTATAAATGAAGTTGGTAGAGAGCCTGCCGATATCTTTGCTTGTGGAGTCATTCTTTTCATCATTATCAGTGGAAATCGTTGCTTCGAGTCATCGTCTAAGAGTGACCCATATTATCGGCAACTCTGGAAAGGTGACTCTGACAAATTCTGGGAAGCTCTTGAAAAGAAGCAGAAAATAAAGGCTGATGGCGCTAACTTCTACTCAGAAGAATTCAGAGACTTGATAAATGGGATGTTCCAACCTGATCCAAGCAAAAGATTCACTGTTACTCAGGTCAAAGAGCATATCTGGTACAAGGGAAGAACCATGACGAAGATAGAAAGAAAGCAAGAGTTTGAGCTTTGTCGAAAAACAATCGACAGCTTTCTTGAGCGGGACAAACAGAATAAAAGAGAAGCAAAATTACATAAAGCACAAGAAGCAGAAGATTTTAAAAGGAATCCTCATAGGACTTTCACAGGTTTCAGCCAATGTAGATGCTGTAGGGGAGTAATTAAGTTAATTAAATATAAATTATTAAGAAACGCTTTAAGGGAAATGAGCTTGACAAAGTGCTAATGGAGCTCAAACTCGACGGATATCTGAAACAGGAGAGAGAAGTTTATGAAATGAACGATGTAAACTTATTTTTAAGAACTGAAATGATAATCAGGTTTAGAAAGCTTTCAACGCAGTCTCAATCTTGTATTCTGTCGCACATCCGGAACACTTGTTTCAAAATTTGGTTCTCTTGGCAAATGCAATTTTCTCAAACTTTCAAATAAGCCCGAAGAAATATAAGGTATGACAGAATCCATTATTAGAAGATTGATCATTTGCTAATAATATTTATTAGATTGTAGGCCAAGTTCTTCACGATGATAAAGGATCTTATGTTGAAATGTGTGTGAAAATTGTTCAAAACGACGAGGAATCCTTGGCTGTGATCTTTACGAAGAAGGAGGTATGAAACACGTTTGAATTCTCACAGATTTGACAAATAAAATTAGGGTGATCAATTGAAATTCTTTGATATAATCCAGAAAAAATTCAGAAGTGGTCTCACAAATCTTAAGCTGTAAGCGCAAGAAGGTGTGAAAGTTGGAAGAAAGAGAATTTCTGTGTTCTACAAGTTTTGAAGTTGGACTTGCGTGGATTCTAGAATGCTAATTGAATGAATTTTTTATTATTTCTGCCATGATTTTTAATTCAATAAATATCTTCTTATAAAGTATGTTTTTTTTACATCTATTACAGCATCTCTAGACAAATGCTGACTATGAGAAAAAAAAAACCAATTTAATGAATGAACAATTAAAAGGATAAACTTAAACATTATTGATGTCATAGGTCGATCCCGAAAGAGGATCCCAAAAGAGGATCCCAAACTAGTTTGTAGCAGAACAGAGATGATTGAGGAAAGAAATTATTTATCAATTTTATTGAGAATTGAAGAGGGATAAATTACTCATTAGAATTCATTAGCTGTTGATACCAGATCAGTGCTGCTCATTTAAATTCAATTATGAGAAAGAGAGTTCTCGCTAATAAAGGGATTGCTTAAAAATTGAGAGGGTGAGTTATGCATCAGTGAGTTATTTCAATTATTGAGGTTATATGTACCGTCAGGTTAGGAAAATGAATTCAACTATGAATATTGAATGAAAACTTTCATGTTCTAGTATTTCCAAGTTGATTTCAAAGGCTAGAATTCTTATACTGGTGATTTCTCAAAGGTTTTGAAGAAATGAAAAAGTTTTTGAGGGAAGTAATATTTCTACTGGAATGTTCAAATTCTAATTTCTTATTCTCCACTGAAACCAGAGATATCCTTTTGGCAGAAAGATGCAATCTTCAAAACCAGAAAAATAAAGCTGATGAACGTAGTAATCGTACAAAAAAAATTTATCATTTTAAGCATTGAAGAATATTCTATTCAGATATTTTCATCAGATTGATAGACGACAAGCAATGACAAGAAACTGTAAATGCTATCTGAGATATATTGCCAAGCCTATCGTAGGTCGGAATGCATTAATTGTTCTGTACTTTTTGATTGATTCCGGAAAAACGGATATGTTAAGCGAATTTTTCAACATAATTTCGAGCTATTTTTTCAATATCATATTTCTTAATATACGCCTCCATCGCATACCCACCGACATAGCAGTCCATGTTCGGAACTTTTAAGCATTCACAAAGCTTTGAAATGATGTTGTGAACCATCAGCGCAGGCGAAAATGAATTGTAAAGCTCATCCAAGCATATTGCTCCATTTTCTTCATTAATTTGAGGGTGAAATATTTTATTCAAAGCTCGCAATCTTGGTGGCTTAAAGGGATACTCTTGAGGCGTTTCGATTAAAATATAAAAAATACCACCATGATAAATTGAGTCCGGAGGTCCTACTATCACAGCCATCCAAACACGAACATCATAGCTCGAAGGTATTATGAAGTAGTTAGCATCAGGTGGGGTTTTTGTCATATCTTCCAGTTCCCTGACATTTCGCACAGTAGAGCGAGGGAATGGAATTTGTTCTTGTCTGCGAATTTCTTCAATTATATTGAAATATAGCGGTTCCAATTTCCCAATCGGATGCTCCTTGAAAACACCTGATTGATATCCCTCAATAGTTGTTTTGATCTGGATATTCTT
>ENA-UOUE01000796-UOUE01000796.1-compost-metagenome-genome-assembly--contig:-NODE-796-length-23695-cov-8.957321_pt1 | contig 23695 bp, 11 predicted proteins | sample MGYA00238146_ERZ747223 | MGnify/ENA primary metagenome ERZ747223 (study PRJEB28781, sample SAMN06268865) | compost metagenome | isolation source: single cell | place: USA: California, Emeryville, Joint...
GTTTTACTCGAGCGAATTTCATATCTATAGATTCAATTGCTTGTAAACTGAAAAACATTGGAAAGTATGTTCAAAAATGCTTAAAGGAAATCATTAAAAAAAACCTCAAAGACCTCTCCCTTGTTAGAGGCTTCACTAGCATTGTCAAAGCCTCCTTGCGAAAATAAGATAAGAATAAATTTTCATTATCAATACATTCAGAATAGAAAAGAAACAAATTTCCAGGTCAGTTTTTAAAATTGCTCTAGTTAACTCTAAAGCATTAATATAGTAAGCAGAGTGATTATTATAACTTGCGAATGAAACTCATATCAGGATGAAAGAGAGAAAGTTAAGAGACTTTCAAAACGAGATTTCAGCCTTGTAGCAAAAAATTAAATAGCACGTTTACGGAAAGATTCTTTTCTCTGTTTAACGCTCATTTTCTCCTAAAATAAAAACACCGGCATTTCGTTTAATATCGAAATTAACACGACCGTTTGAGATTCGTTGAAGGACCCCTGCATAACTAAATATTTTCATTCGAAATCATTAGTCTGACAGCTCTGAAATTATTTTTGTTCTATGAGATCACACCAACATAACAAATTATTTCCTTGGATGAGTCGTTTAATGTGAACAAATTAGAAGTTACACAAAATCATTGGGGAAAAAGTACTAATCAATGAAAGCACAACTAATTATTTGAAAATATTACCACCAACACTAACCTAATAAGCAGAAAGCTAGTAAATCAGAATGTTAATTGGAGTTTCGAGTGAAAGACCAGAAAAACATGCTCTTTTGCGCATATTAGGACGGATGATGAACAAAAAAGAACCTATTTTGAGTGCTCTCTGTATTTTCAGAGTCTTTTTCGTTAGTTCAAGCCCGAGAATTGATGCAGATAAGTAAATGCTGATATATCTGAGATTTCAGTCTAAAAATATCCAGAAGGCTTGAAAAGAATGTTATCAGCTCCAAAAGGAATGAGACATTATCACAGAAGGCAGAATTCTTTGCTAATATGAGCATTTCTACTTTTCAGAGCGATTTTCTAGCGTTCATCGAAAATAAGTAGTTTAGAATTGTTGAAGCCCGAAATTACTGGTTGACTCTCAAAACACGAGAATATATATCCGATAAAAAATGTTAGACACATCAAATGTATCTCACAGCAAACAAAAACGAAATTCCTCTTATGTTCGTCTCAGATGACTCAATTCGAAAATTCATAACTCCATCGCGAAAGAATTGTTATACAGACTTCCACAAAGTGGGAGAAACAGATACTTACCACATTTTCCAAGCCAAATCTAAATTTTGTGATGAAATCCACATGATCAGAACACTTGACGTCAAGGATGAAAAAAATTACGAGTATGTAGCTCAGCTGTTTATCCAAGAACTGCTTCATCTCGCTTCTCTGCATCCTCAGGCTGTTTTGGCTGAAACATTTGAAATTAGGGAGAAAAACATTGTTGTTGCGACCAGATCTTGTATTCCAATCAACTTATCGAAATCTCATCCACCGCCAATGATAAACCACGAAAAATTCATAATGAATCTAACTTCTGAGGTTGAATTTTTGAAAGTGAAGATGAAAATGGCAGATTGTAGTAAACTATTAGCTGCCGAAAATATTTTCTTTGAAGAAGAGAATGGAGGTTACCTTATAGGAAATTGGGCAAAGCCATCTGTAAATGCGAAAAGGCCTTCGATTAATCAAAATGGAACCCAAGAAAACACAGATATGTCCGATGAAATCAGAATGATAGGTTATTTGTTACTTGAGCTGAATGGAGTGCTCAAGAACGACATCGAGAAACTCGATGGAATTGAAAACAAAAATATGTATGACGGAGCGATTTATGGAGTGATTTCAGCAAATTTCCCTCAGCCTGAGCCTATAAGGCAATCACTACGATGGATGCTAGACAAAGATCCGAAGAAGAGACCATCCAGTTCTGATATTATTTCTATTATTTCGAATAAATCAGGTATTCAGAATCCAGGTAAATACGAAATTGAAAGGAAATTAACTTTGAAAATGATTTTACATATTTGATAGGTATTTCCACCACGATAAATTTCGAATCTGTCACGTCTCCAAGCTTGCTCATTTTGGATCCTCAAAAGCAAAAAGCCGGCATTGTCAATGGGAAGGACATTCATGCTAGTTTCACTTACGGGGAGTGGAAAGGTAAATTAGCAATATCTGATTTGAGAAAATGTCATAACCATTTCTATAGAAATAGATGCATTTTTTGTATTCAAGGGATTCGGAACACCACTCCTTGCTGTCGTAAATATCAACCAGGGGATGACCATTGAATTATGGGAGGTGAAAAGTCAAGGTTTTGTTTCCCAATTCAATTTCAAAATTGGTTCAAGTATTTCTTATTGTCACCCGATATTCCTTATTTGTCTCAAACTAGCTAAAAAACTGGATAACCTGACTATTAATTCCACTCCAGATGGAAAGTTACTTACTTTTCTCAGTCGCGGTTTGCTCTTCCTTATCTCTTCCACATTTTCAAAGAAGGAGAATGAGCCATTACTAAAGAAGAAGATAGGTAATCTGACCCTTGATAACATTAAATTGCAAACTAACCTGAAGGCAAGGAAGTCTCAGCGATCAGCATGACTTGCGATCAGGAAAATATTCCGCTCCTAATGACGAAGAAGAAAAACGAAATTTTAATATATAAAGTCCAAGAGGAGAAAGGAGGAGTGGATTTGACTGAGATTAAGAGAAGCCGCGCACCAAAATCAAGCGAAATTCTACAGGCGAAAATAACTACAGGGTTGCTGGCTTATACTTCACTGAGACCAGAAGATGAAGCAATCACTCTGACACTCTATAATTATCATACAGAAGAGAAAATTACGAAAAAATTCTCAAAAGGTAATAATATCTTATTATAACAAAAGGATTCTTAGTTATTCAATTTGAATAAGATGGTTGCCAGAGAATTGAATGGGCCCCTAGAAAATCTTTGCTGGCTGTTGCCAATAAAACACAGTTGCTCGTTTATGAGGTCGCACCTCATAAATTAGATCTTCTCTATGAAGTTCATGATAATGGTACTCTGAATGTAAAAATCTTCAAATTTAATGAGTGTTCCTATTAGTAGCGCAACATCGTTTTGTGGACATAGCTTGGAATTCTGAAGGAACTATGCTAGCAGCAACAACGGAAAGCGCCATAATGATATTGGATTGCAACAACAAATCTGATATTAAAGTGAATCAAAAATTGGGGAAATTAGCCACTGAGTTTGCGAAGGAAAATTTCAAGGATTTCAAAAGGTTGAAACTAAACTTGTTTAATCAGTATGGCTAACTAACTATTATTTTGGAAAATTCAATTCATACTTGAAGAATTAATACTACTTCACATTTGCAGATTTAAAGACCTTTAATATTATTTTATAATGAAGTTTCTTTCGAAAAAATTTTTAAAAATATTGTTCTTAAAGGATTGAGAAATACCTCTCCATAAGTTCGAACAGAAGAAGAACAAAAGTTAATTTTATCGAACTCAAAAATCTAAGTACAAAAAAATGAGATTAATATCGAGGTGATTTTCATCTCTTCAGGAGAAAAGCATGAAATGTCATAAGGACTTGAAAATAGATTCAAATATTGCTCATGAATTAAACAGATAATTAGCATAATATCATTACGATGTTAAATAACCTATTTTATAAAACTCGATTTCTGTCTATCTCGTAATAGACAGACAGTGCATATTTCTGCATAAGAGTAAATGGTTTCAACTCTTCAAATAAAATATTCAGCTCGTCTCAATACAATCCAAATACCAACTAATAGAATGCGAATGCCAACGAAAGAACCGTTAGTTAGTATGGCCATAACAGCTGTGTTGGAAATCTAGCCCGCTTAATTTGAAACTTTCTAATTATGAAAGATATGATACCTAAGTTTCCAATACAGGGATATCTTAGTAATTAACGATTCAGACCTTGAATAAAGCAGTAAACTGCAGAAAAACGTACTGAAACTTATATATACTGATTAAATTTTCAGGAAAAATTAACTCATTGTTACACCTTTGAAAAAGCCTCCTCTTTAATTTGGAGTAGTACATCTGTTGATCTATCGCAGTCCTAGCTTGTTGATCATTTTGCGACACTCCTTGCAGAAATGAAATATGCGACATAACGCATTTCTGCCCACAATGCAAAGTTGAGGTTGGCGTAAAGAGATGTGGGGAAACGCCTGCCCCGGTAACGATTGAAGAACTTCCTAAATATTTGCTTTAGAGATGAATGAAGGATTGAATAGTTTATGCTCTCTCTAATGAAAAGATATGATTCTATGAAGAGAGAACAGTCATATTTCTTAACATTCATTGAAAACAGTTCTCAAATTTAATATAGCAGTAATAACCATTCAAATAAAAATTTTAATCAGAGAGTGCACGCCGTATTCTTGATTTTGCAAGTCGTTAACTGAAAGTGAGAGCAATAAGAATTCGTAGTTTTGCTTGAAAGTCGACTCAACAAATCACATGCGCTTTGCCCAACGAGAATTCATGCATGATAACGACCATAAATAAGATCTTGAATCGTCTCAAACTTCTCAAAGGAGCCCATTACAGCAAAACTTATTTTTCTGGCCCTTTGACAGAAAGTAATCGGAAATTCATTAAAAACGTATCAAAACTCAATTATACAGATATAACTCGGATTCCACCTGACTGATCAAAAGGAAGCAGTGAGCTTGTGTAAGGGTTTTAGGTACAAGAGCCTCTTGAGTCTAAAAATCTCTTCTTACAACCTCTTGTCTTTTTCGCAATGAAACCATTAAAAATAACGGAATAACTCCCAGCCGCCAATTCTGGTTCAACATTTGAATCGAATTGGCGAGTGAGAATTGAATTCTTGCAATTGAACAAGACAAATTGTTGTTGGTTTTCAAGAATTTTCCATTCGATCTATGGTTGATGAGTGCCAGGTTCTGTTGTAGCATGCTCGAAATGAAGAAAAAGCTCCAAATAAAAGTTTTATTTTGTTCAAAACACACAGATTTCGTGTTACTCTGGAGAAGATAGCTTGAGAAATTGATCTTTATCTTCTTATTGTCTTGGAAGACTGTCTCAAGGATCATACTATCGACTGACTAAGCAGAGTATTAGGAGGGTTTTGTTTTTTTTTTCGAAATTAAAATTTCTTCATCACTCTCATTTTTGGCTTTCAGAGACTAATGAATATCGATGAAAAAAATAAAATAAAAACAAAAATGAGCCTTCTTGGTAATAACAGTGAAATTCGTTCTCAGGACAACTATATTCTCTGATTCAACTGAACAGTGACGAATAATACAGGACAACTATATTAATATATTAATCGATAAGAAGTTAGGAAAATGCTTGCCCAGAACTTAGAAATAGCACTCTTTGCGTGAAATTCACAACAATGAAGTTGGCGATGCGGAGTTGATAAATTCACACGTAAAATACTATTTAATATTGAAATTCATCAAATTAACACAGAGAAATATCCATCCAAAGAAACAAACACGAAGTTCTCTCCATTGACCTGGGGTTCCAGAGAAAGATTGCTATTGCAATAGAATGTTGAAAAGCTGTTCGTGATAGGCGAGAACGAAGGGGCAGGAGCATTCAACATTAGTCAACATCTCTATGATTGTGCTTTGGTTGCTTCGAGTCTTCTCATTAAATAGTTTTTGGATTAGTTTCATTAGCAGCTAATATTATTCTTATGATCTCACGCATTGAGTATATATATTCGCTAAGAGTTCTACATTTGTTTACAAAAGTAATAAAGATCTTATCGTATGTCAAACAATTAGTTTTTTTTTTTGGTTTTGTGAGATAATAAACCAATATTGGCCTACGAAATGATATCCTTGCCTACTTTCCAAAATGATTCTATGAGATACCGATCTGAAGATGCTCGCATTCTGAAATATTATTACTACCTGGAATAGATGAGTTTCCAAGCTTTTTTGACAGGGCGAAGATCCATTATTTCAAGTGCTTTATCGAGTTGGACTATGATCCAATCTTTTTTTGTCTGAGCCTTCAATCATCTGTGTTTCCTTGAGCATCTCTGTAGGAGTTCTCAATAAAAGCTTAATTCTATCTTCCTCATCCCATTTCCTTTGGTGCATCAAAATATCTCCAAAGCCAACAAACTACTTTTTCCTCTTTTTCAAAGAGCGCCTGTTCACTTCAATTTGCTTCATAACTCTCACCATCACATCCTCATAAAAATTTAGCCATCAATTGAGGCAGCAAGCTGATTGTCATTACTTCATTAACGTAGATTTAAATAAGAACTCTCTCCGAACTATTTCATCTTGGCGTCCCTTGTTGGCCAGGGAAAACAATGTTATTTATTATAATGAGACTTTATACCCCCATTTAGTTCAAAATCCCAATTTGGCTGCTACTGAATGCAAATATTTATCTGTTAAGTCTACTGATATAGCAATCAAAAATCAATAAAGTAGACATATTTTATTTGGAATCCTTAATTGGCAAGTATGTTTAAACGAGAAAACGTTTACAACCTTTCCGCACTCCTGGCGAAGTGGATGACAGAGCACCAACCTGTAAAAAACCGAATCTCTGTCGACTACAACATCAAGGATGCTCAAAACATCACAAAACTCTCAGAATCACAAATTCTCAAAGTAATTCAACCCTTTAATCTCATCGTCTCATCACATTTCCGAATTAGGTTTTTCATGAAGTCCTTTCTAGTTTACACAACGAAAAGACATTCCTTAACGATTTAAACTCAAGCATCGTGCGCACCCTAACTGAGCTATATTCTCAAGTAGGCGCTCAGAAGCTAATTTTGGCAGACCTCGTCCATTTTCTGGATTTGACCTCCAAACTGCTGTTCATCTTCCCTGAAAACCAGGAAGAATTCTTCCAACTCTTCACCTCTAATAAGGAGCTAGCGAAGCAATGCTGCCCATTCGCACTAATTGAATCGAAGCTCACGCAATGTATAAAATCTCTTGACATTCATGGTCTAATTAATTCGTTAACAGCTAAAGTTGATGAAAAAACAATCGAGAGCCTCTTGAAAAGCGCAATTAGGTTTAAACACCTTGATTTCAAATGTTTTGAGGTAACCGAAACTTCATCAGGCCAAATTTCTAAGTGTTATCAATAGGAACACTGGAACGACAGCCTTAGCTTCAGCTTCTATCGCTATTTCCTCGAAGGCGCCTCCCAGAAACTCAAAATCCTCTATTTCTTGCTGCTTTCATACGTTTTGAAGCTTTCTCAGCACGAAGTGCCTTTCCTTCTCAAGCATCTCTACCAAATTAGCATCGACACTAAAGAATACGAGACGTTTGTAAGTGAATGCGAAAAAATTCTTAAAGAAGAGGTGTTCTTTGCACCTGGAGACTATCTGCAGCATACCTTCCTACAAGCCGCAAATCCTGTAGAAGCGTTAGAACTCGCTCAATTGAGTCCTGAAGTTCAAGGTGAGAAGAAGCTCAACCAAGGCGGTGAAAAGAAAGAAGATGATGGTCTCGTGCTTTCACAGTTGTTCCTTCAACAGTGTCATAAACTCTTGAAAGCGTACCACATCGCTGATTTCATCACGATAAACGGCGAGACAGGCTGCGGAAAATCAACCGTCGTTGGATTTCTAGCAGAAATGAAGTCTAAGGCCGCCCGAATGATTCGCGTTTACGTCGACGAGACCACCGATTTGAGTTCTTTGATCGGAAACTACACCTGCTCAGAGAAAATCGGAGAATTCGAATGGAAAAACGGTCCTTTGATCAACGCGATGGTGACCGGCAGCTGGCTCGTTTTCGAAAATTTCCAAGAGGCTAATGCTGAGCTGATTAACGGTCTTATGGGGATCGTGAGAAATGGCTGCCTTCGAGCAGAGACATACGGCGGGTTCGTCAAACCTGAACTCGGTTTCAAAATAATCGCTGTGGCGAACTTCCATCTCGCTTCCAAGTTGAACCCTAATGCAAAAGATAGCGAGCTACTTTTGAAAGAGCAGACGTTTTTCGTTGACATGACCGCTTCGATTGACGCTTGGGCGACTAGCGCGAAGGAGATCTCGCTTCAAGTCTTCAAAGATTTGAATAGCAACCAGAATAACTTGGTCGTTTACGAGCTTATCACGAAACTCATAGGAATTTTCTACTGGGTAAGGCAGAATCGCTCAATCCTTCCCCCCGCATACAAACATATCAATCTCGATTTCAGACAATTGAAAAGCTTGGTCCGAAGGTTCTCCCATCGTATAACAGTCGTTTACGGGAATGGAGGCATCAGAGAGAACGGCTATTTGACTGAGGAATTCAGAAAATCGCTCATCCTCGAGGTCGTTGATGTGCTTTTCGGGAAATATAAGGACCCAATTGAACCTTTCCCTGACCTTTGGGAGAAGATTTTCGCTGCGTTTGAAATCCTCGCGAAAGAAGGGATGCAATACATCTACGAAACCCAAGTAAGAATCGAGAAAGGGACAAAGATGATCACCATCGGTCGCTTAGGAGAAGTCAAACTTGACGAATTTCACAAAGGAACTGAGGTCTCAGATTCCTCTGTGCCGAAAACACATATCGTCTATAACTCCTACTCGAATAAAATCATCGAAAGACTCACCACTTGTTTGATTTTCAACGAGAGTTGCCTGCTTGTCGGTGACACAGGTTGCGGTAAGACGACAGTTTCACAGCATGTAGCAGGAGTTTTTGGCAAGAAGCTCTATGTATATAACTTGAATCAAGGGAGTGACACCATCGACTTGGTCGGTGGGTTTAAACCTATCGATTTGGGAATGCTGCTCAAGAAGCTCTTGGTGAAATTCGTGAAGAATTTGCTGCGCGTGGTCAGCGAGAAATCCAATGAAAAGTTTTTAGAGACTCTGCGCAATTTGTACGCCAAGAAAAGTTACAATACTTTAATGAAGTGCATGTTGGAATCGTTCAATTTGATCCGAGAGAAAATCGCTAAGATGGAAGATCCTGTGGCTAAGCAGCAAGTCGCCAAGAAATGGGACCGATTGGAAGCTAGAATCAACAACGTGTACCAAAACAAAGAGAAATTTGACTCAAACCTCGCATTCCAGTTCCTTCAAGGAAACCTGGTGAAGGCTTTAAGAAATGGTGACTGGATCCTTATCGATGAAATCAATCTGGCGAATAATGAAGTGCTCCAAAAGTTACTGCCGATTATAGAGGGCCAGAGTTTGCTTATGTATGAAAAAGGTATTGCTCATTGTTTGAAAGAGTTTTTCTTATATTTCTTTTTTAGGTGATATTAAGGAGATCAAGAGACATCCAGGCTTCAGATTAATCGGCTGTATGAATCCCGGTAGTGATATCGGTAAGAAAGAGCTTCCAACAAACGTGCGCTCGAAGTTCACTGAGCTGTTTATCCCAGATCTAGAAGAAAGATCTGAACTCCATGTAACTAATATCTGCTCCTTAATAATTGAATTAATTCACTCTATTAATACAGAAAATTACTGAAAGAACGCTTGAAGGTACAGTCTCAGGAGACGTCGTCGAGAAACTGGTTCATATCTACATGTGGCTCAGAGAAAAGAGCAAAAAATTCGAAATTGAGGACGGTTACAACAAGCGACCTCATTTCTCCCTCAGAAACCTCTCAAGATGTCTGCGCTACATCAAATACGCGATCAGAGACTATGGACTCGAAAGATCCATTTTCGAAGGTGTCAACATCGGGTTCGGGTCAATCCTCAAGGCCTCATCGAAAACACTCGTTGAAAAGGAAATTGACAACCAGTTTGGAATTAACCACGCGAAATACCTCAAGCTCGTCAGGCAATTCAACAAGACGATTCCTAATCACCAGATTTACTTTGGAGTAATTCTTTTTCATTGTAATGGAATCTTATATCCTCATCTAGTTCAAAATCAAATCAGGGCCAGTCCCTCCAAAGAAGATAGACGAATGCGATTTCGAAGTGACACCTACCTTCGAAAACTACCTCATTCAACTGTTGAGTGTGATATCGAGCACCGACCACCCTATTCTGCTCGAAGGACCAACTTCCAGCGGAAAGACTTCGATGATTAACTTCCTTGCGAAGATCTCTGGTTATAAATGCGTGAGAATTAACAACCACAATCACACAGAAATCGAGGAGTACATTGGTACCTACCTACCTGACTCACGAGGAAAGCTCGTTTTTCAAGAGGGAGTGCTCGTTGAAGCTCTCCGCAACGGTTACTGGATTATCCTCGATGAGCTCAATCTCGCCAGATCAGAAATCTTGGAGTCATTGAACAGACTGCTCGATGATAACAAGGAGTTATTCGTGCCTGAGCTCCAAACCCACATAAAGCCTCACGAGAATTTCAGACTGTTCGCCACGCAAAACCCCACCCATTACAGCGGAAGAAAGGAATTGTCGAAAGCGTTCAAGAATAGATTTATCCAGATCTATTTCGATGATATCTCAGAGGAAGACCTTGAGAAAATCATCAATAAGAGATGCAAAATCGCGCCGAGCTATTGCAAAAAACTCATCAAGTCAATGAAGGACCTTCAGCTTCAGAGACAAACTAACAAATTCTTCCAAGCGAAGGAATCTGCGATCACGGTCAGAGATCTCATCAAGTGGGCAAAGAGACCCCATGGAAGTCAAGAAGAACTCGCTATGGAAGGTTATTGCTTACTCGCTGAAAGGTTGAGAAGCGAGGCCGAAAGAGACGAAGTGAGAAAGATCCTTGAGAAGAATTTCAAATGCAAATTGGATCCAGACGCATTTTACATGCAATTCACTGATCAAGCTGAGTTTCTCAATTCAAGAAGAAAACTTGAAGAGACGCTATCGAGCCGAAAGGATAGCAAGCACGGAATTAAGAGCATTCAATGGAATCTGAGTTTCCGCAGAATGACCAGTCTTGTGCTCAAATGTATTCAGAACAAGGAACCTGTGCTATTGATCGGTGAGACAGGATGCGGAAAGACCACGCTGTGCCAGCTGTTGGCGATTCTGTACGAGATCGGATTCTACTCGATCAACTGTCATCATTATACTGAAAGTATTGACTTTTTGGGTTCGCTCAGACCTGTCAGAAACAGAGATGAAATTTCAAAGACTATCGCCTCTATAGAAAAACAGATTGAAGAGTTACAAATGGAATACCCGCAAGTAGCTGCTATTTTGGAGGCGCTGAGAGTGCCAGATTCGAATAACGAGAAGAAGATCAAGAAAATAAGCTCAATCATGGATAAGCTTCCAAAAGACTCCTCGCTTTACAAGCTCACTGAGACCTTGGTTACTAGCCTAAGTAAACTATAATTATTGAGATTGTTTGAATTAAACACGTTTGTTTGTTTAGCCAAAGACGATTCGCTTTTCGAATGGCAAGACGGTCCATTGATCGAAGCAATGAAGAAAGGAGGCATTTTCTTAATCGATGAGATTTCGCTGGCTGATGACAGTGTGCTTGAGCGTTTAAACAGTGTGCTTGAACCAGAACGAGCTTTGACTCTGTCAGAGAAACCTAACAACACTGAAGAAATCGTGGCTGTTGATAAATTCTTCATCCTCGCCACTATGAACCCAGGAGGAGATTTTGGTAAAAGAGAGCTGTCACCAGCCCTCAGAAATCGTTTTACTGAAATTTGGGTTGAAGCTATTACAGCAGAGAAGTACCTCAGAATCGGCTACGAGCAAGTCCTTGAGACTGTCCAAAGCACAGGGACCAGTCTCCAACTCCTTTCTAATTTCCAAAATGAATGCTATAAGATGATTTACGAGACCCTTTTCACTAACAACCAAATCCAATTCGCAAATACTAACGAAAATACAGTTGTTCCAAGAGAAGAAATCCTCGCTGATCTCGCATGGTGCATCTACAGATTCTTATACTTCTTCAATTCCGAATTCTGCGCTCAACATTTGAGCGACAAGAAGCACCTCTCGCTCAGAGATATTCTTACTCTCATTAGTTTTATGGAAAACTCGCATAAATATTCCGCTCAACAGGCTTTCCTTGGAGGTTTACACGTGATGATTATCGACTCTATCGGAATGCTTTTCCCATGGCAGTCGCAAAGAGAAAAGGCTTATCTCGAGCTCTCTAATCACGTCTCAGAGTCGATTAAGAGTACGAAAATGCTCAGCAATGAAAACGTTGTGTTAAAGACAAAGAAAGAAGACGACATGGCGATTGAGAGCTCAGCTGATAAGATTTCCATCGGAGGCTTTGAACTGCCCGTGAACAAAAAGAGGATCGAGAATGGCAAGAGCGTCCAAGTCCGAAAATTCGCAGCGAATAACCAAAACGTCCAAGGAAACCTCCAAAAAATCGCGCGAGCGCTTCAAATCCCAAAGGCAGTGCTGCTTGAAGGTCAACCAGGTGTTGGTAAATCCTCACTGATCGAATACCTCGCGTATAAAACCGGAAACAAGCTGCTCCGAATCAATCTGTCTGAGCAAACCGATCTCATTGATCTTTTGGGTTGCGATGTTCCACATCACCAGCAGAAAGACTCACAAAATAAAACCTCCTTTAGATGGGCTGACGGCCTTCTTCTCCAGGCGATGAAAAAGGGTCACTGGCTTATGCTCGAAGAATTGAACTTAGCAAACCAAACCGTACTTGAAGGTCTCAACGCAATCCTGGATCACAGAGGAAGCGTCTTTATCCCTGAGTTAGGCCGTGAATTTTCAAAGAACCCTAAGTTCCGTATCTTCGCTTCCCAAAACCCTATCCAACAGGGCGGTGGACGAAAAGGACTCCCTGCCTCTTTCCTGAATAGATTTACGAAAGTTTACATCGAAGAGCCTAAGCCCTCTGACCAGTTGCAAATAATCTTGGAGCTCTATCAGAATATCGACTCAGGTTTCCTCACAAACCTTGTCGAATTCAACGAAGGCATCTCTTCGCTCAAGGAACTGCTTTCGTGCAATCTAAGAGGCAATCTTAGAGACCTCCTCCGCTTCTGCGAGATTTACCTAGCGAATGATAACAACATTCAATTCGCTTTCGAAATCGTGTACCTTAACCGCCTTCCCTCAGGAAGCCACGTGCAGTCGTTGGTGCAATATTTCGAGCAGAAGTTCCAGATTAAGTACAGAGAGGAGATGTATCTGCAAACCCCAGTTGTTAAACTCCTCAGAGAGAGAATCGAGATCGAGACCAGCTACTGGGAAGGAAAGCCTGAAGCCAGCGATAAGATCGTTCATAAGATCGCGAGAAATCCAGTCCAAGCTCAATCAATTTTACAATCAGAGGAGTTTTTGCTTCTTAACAAGGACTTAATGCAAATAAAGCACATTTCCAAGATTTTAAGTCAACCTTGGCCGATTTTGATCTCGGGACCCCGAGGCTCAGGTAGAGCGTCAACAGTGAAACTCCTTTGCAAGCTCGTTGGCAAGAGACTTGTGAGAATTCAATTGAATAGCTCGACAGACTCGACCGATTTGATCGGAAACTATAATCAAAATGACGTTAAAAGACAGATTCTCACGTTCATTACTGAGCTTGAGTCCTGGGTCGAATCGTTGCTGAAATCGATTGTTTTGACCTCAGAGAACAGAATCGCGGCCTCGGACCTCATGGCTTTAGGACAACTCTTGCAGAAGTTCCTCCATACATGCGCAAGTGTGCAAAGAGTCTGCATCCGAGCTGAAGAAAACGTTGATTATAAGAAGGAATTGGTGCCAATTTCGCAAATATTAGACGTATTGGCTGCCAACAAGGGACAGATCGGGCAGATAAAACCAATCGACGCTGAAATTGAGGCATTTAGAGAACAAATAAGCAAACTGGCAAGCGGCCTCAACCAACAAACGATATTCTTCTCATGGTTCGATTCCGAGTTGATAAAGGCTGCACGAAACGGAGACTGGGTGCTACTCGAGGACGTTGAAAAATGTAATTCAGCTATTCTAGAAAGAATCAATCCGCTGTTAGAACCCGGCGGTGTGCTCTACATCACCGAGCACGCTCTGAGCGACTCGAAGAGTCTTAAGATCGTTCCACATCCTGATTTTAAAATCTTCCTAACTCTCGACGAGACACAGAAAATTTCTGATCCAATTCGAAACCGCTGCATTGAGCTTCATCTCCGAGGCCCATCAGTCACCTCTGCTCTTAAGCCGAAACAAGGAGTTACAGATAATACCCTGGAAAAGAAACTAGACGACGCACTTAACCAAGCTTATATTGGAGACCTCAAGAAGCTCCTCAGAGATCATGGCATTACGAATTCAGCGCTTGAAAACTTGCTGATTGGCATCGATACAGATTTCTACAACGAGTTGGCAAATAACTCCTCAAGAGCCTTTGCCACGAAGCGTATTGGGCTATTCGCGACGTTTTTAAACCGATTCATACAAATTCAGAGAGAGCAATCAGATATCTTTAACTCACTTCAGCAAGCCTCGAGTCAAGTCTACGGCAAGCATCTGGCTGTGCCGGCACTTTCCAGCTTAAATTCTCTTTGGAGCATTCACCTTAACGACAAAAATACTGAGACGCGAACGTGGCTGACGGGTGGTGTGAATCAAGGCATTTTCTTCGAAAACGCGCTGGTTAATAGCTTCGATTACAGCGCAAAGCTCAGCAACTTCGAGAAGCTGTTCCTCATCGAGAAATTCGGCATTGAGAACGAATATTGGAGCAAGCGAGCGATTGCGTTCATACTTGGAGAGACCTATCAAAGCGTGAAGCCGCCACAAGTACTCCAGTACATTCAGATCTTATACTGCTACAATTTGCTCCAGAGCCTCAAGGCACTGATCGATGACCAACTCAGCACAGGAAAGCTCACGGACACCGAGTACCGAGCAATCGCTGCCTTTTTGGAAAAGCTCAGCGCCAGAATCACTTCACTACAGAAATTAGAGGGCATCCCTGAAAAGACATTCCTCTTGGCGTCCAGCATCTGCAGCTACCTCGTCCAAAACACCAGAAAGAACCTGAGAAATTTGGACCCTCTGTTCGTATTGCTCGATAAGAAGCTGCAAAAGCACATCACCAAGGATCAACTTACCGAAGGGAATCAACAGGAGATTCCTCTCGCAAGCACTCTATGGCTCAGAGGCAAATTCAGACAAACGATGCCAAAACACGCAGAGATCTACGAATCCGTGCGGTTGTTGTTGTACCTGCTCAGTGAGCCAGAGTCGACCTTCTACCTTCAATACCGAGGAGCGTCCAAGGAGATTCTCGAACAGAAAATGAAATTAAACGACTTGCTGTTCTCCGATGAGCAGTTCACGAAGAGATCATTTAATTTGTTCGGCCTTATCTTGAACAAATTCTGTAAATTGCCTCGCAGCCAGGCCACTGCGTTGCTACCATCGCTCAAACTGCTCGTAGAAGGTTATTTCAAGGAACTGCAGGAGAAATATCCGATGCACGTTCAGCTCAAGGCCTCAGGCGAGCTACATATTATCGATGAGAATGAGAATCAGCCGATTAAGACCGTGCAAATCTACGAAAACGAGACGTTTGTGAAAGCAGCGCTCAAACGAGAGCTTAGAGAAAATCCTTCATTTAAGGACAGCAATTTGGTCATCTTTATCGAGTATCTCAGACTGGAGACATTCTCTATTGTCTGCAACTTGCTCATGAAGGAGATGCTCACAGCCCTTTCTGAGGGACAGACCAGCATTGATGTGAAGAAGGTGTGGAGAGCGCATTTCAAGAAACTTTACGAACCCGAGCTCTTTGATCTGGGTCTGACTGAAGGACTCAAACTCTTCCTCTGCTATTTGATGAACGCTGAATCGGTAATCTTTGAGGAGATCATAGAGTTGTATGTCAGGCTTGAAATCGATCTCATTAATGTCAAAAGGAAAATGGAAGTGCTGGGAATGAGCCCTTACAACATCGCAGCCAAATGCCATCAAATTCTGACTCAAAGCACGATAAAGAACACGTATTTGAACATTTATTTGAAACAAGCCGTCTTTGATAGTCTCGCTGAATCTCTGAGAATGGAATTCGCAGTCAGAGACACCAGAATCAGCAATGAGGTCAAATTTATCGTGTTGTGGATAGCCAAATGTCTCTTTGATTCCCAAAGCACGATTACCGATATCGCAGGCTTCCTGAACTCCGCTGATGATGTTAACAAGGAGTCGTTGGAGAAACTGATCTCATTGGCAGGCACAGAGCTCATGGGAGTAGGAGACAAGAACGTGACGCTCAGACAAGCGCTTGAGAAGTTCAAAGACCTTCTGACGTCAGAAATATCCAGCGGATTTACACAATTAAGTCTCAAACACAAACTAGCAGCTTTCGCTTGGGGATTGTTTGATTTCTCTTCGAACCCAGATTCAGTGTTTGCGTTCTTTAAAGAGCAGTTGTCAGCAGATTTAATCTCTTATCAGATCGACAACCTAGCAGAGCGTGTAAACTCCACGAAAACTGTTAATAATCTCGTGTTTTGTGCGGATAATGACTCACTGGGTGAGAATATGAGGCTTATTGGAACGACTGACCGACTGAAATTGAAGAAAGAGGCGAAAGAGAGCGATATCATCGTCAGAACCTCGAACGGTGAGAACTATCTCGAAACTTATTCAGAATTCCATCGCCGAGCCACCCCGAGAATCAAGGAAATTACTAAAATGTTGGCAGAACCAGAGAGACCAGAGAACTTCGCAGCATTCGTCATCAATTGGGCGGATTCCGCATATTCGGAGTACTTCACGTCATTCAGAGATATCCTGATCCCATTGATGTTCGCGGGATTGAATCTTATAGAGTTGCACTCGGATAACAGCAAGCCAAAGGCTACTGAGTCTAATAACGATATGACTTTCTTAATGAAAAATAGCGACTTACTTTTGTTAACGCAACGTTCGTTGAACTTCTCAGCGGAAAGCAATCTCGAGAGAGACGTTATAGACAAGTTGACCAGTCTCGCTAACGTTACTACTGAGTATCCTGCTTTACGAGACCAGGCCTGGGAGACTAAATTCAATGTTCCGTTCTTCGTGATCCTGTTTGAGCGATTCCATACCCATTTCCAGCCTAAGGAAGAAGAAGAGGACTCTGACGATGATTTCAAGCCTAAGAACCTGCTGAAATTTGACCGTTCAGTGCAGTATCTCAAGCTACAGAAGCAAATTTCCAGCATGATCATCGATGAATACACCAAACAGGCCGTCGAGTTCCATAAGCAGCAAGAAGAGCTAGAAATCGAGGAAAGATTCCACAATAAAGAGAATAAAGCCGGCTTAGAAGAACTAGCGAGCAAACAGTCCATCAAAGACATCTTGGACAGCATTAAGGGCGCGGAAACAGACACCCAAGACATGAAGCCACGCAAGAAAATAACCTACGACAAGATGTTCCTTGATATCATCTCAAACTTGATCCTCAAGACCCCCACGAAGAGCCACAACCACATCTCGAATATCCTCTCGCTCGTGTTAGACGTCTCCAATAGAAAAACCGGATTCCAGAAGGAGCTGATTAGTAGTCGAATTAACCTCGGAATGTCTATTCGAGGACTCTTGGGACATATTCTTAGCGGAAAGACCAAAGAAATCGATGCCGAATTCTACGATAACGAGAACCTACCGGAGATGAGCTTGCTTTTCTTCGTGTTGGAGCGAATTTTGAAAAGATGCAAGACGCTTCTCGAAAACGATATGTTCTACAGCAACCCCAACCTGCAAAATATTGCTGTTTCCGTTGATTATTTGGAAGGACTGCCACTGCATTTCACCTCAATTCCACGAGTTCTGCCAGTTTTGTCTCATACTCTGTTGAAAATGGAGGAATGGAACGCGTACGTGCCTGCGGAGTTTAGAATGACTGAGCAATATGAAGAGCTTCGCGTGTTAGTCATTCGTTGGAGAAGATGTGAAAGAGAGAGCTGGAGAATGCTGTTGAAGGAAAGCGAAAAGAAAATCCAATGTAAAGAGGCTGGGTTACTTACGAGGATTATGGCGTTCTTGCTTGAAAGCAATGTGCCTGAGAAGGTCTTTGAGATAAGCGAGGAATTCGTGAGAAGAGCCAACTTTGCGACGTTTGAAATCAGACTGAAGATTATCAATTACATTGTGAAAATTCTCGAAACGACTGCGTCAAAGGAAGACGCTTCGAAGTTCGATAAGAAGAAGGTGTCTATCTTGAAGTCAGTGCATGATTTCTACAGCCTTTTCCTCGACTTCTGGGTAAAGAAGAAACAAGAAGTTCATCAACAAATGGTAACAAATTTCTCACTTTGACATTATGAATATTAATTTTCTTTAACTTTTCACAGGAAAAACAAGTGAAAGAGTTCATTACTCTCAACCGTTGGGATTCTCACAACCATCATACTCTGAAAATGTATAGAAATACGATTTCTTCCGATGTTTTCTAATACGATTTTCCAACTCTAGCACTGTCGAAAAGTACCATAGAAAGCTGAACACCATTGCTAAGCGCTACGAAGAAACCCTTGAAGAACCAATGGAAAACATCGTTTTTAAGCCATTCAGAGAAAACTACCTCACAGAGAGCATGTCGCACTTCGTCTCAACCTACACGCTTGATTTCAAGGCAATTAACCGACAAGAATTCGATCCAAAATCATTCAAGCCAATCACCATTCCGAACATCCACCACCATTTGGTTTTCCCAAAGGGACAAGAAACCCAAACGATCATATTCAAAAACTGGATCAAGGCTGTTTTCCCACTATCAGAAAGCAAGATCAAGGCCCTTGTCCCTCAGAATTTGCGTCATGAGTTCGAAGCGAATAAAAATGCACTACTAATGGCAGAAGGAAGTCTCGCGACAACTGAAGTTACTCGTGGTGAAGAGGAGATGGAGCAAGAGAGCAGTGGAATCTCCTCGCTGAAAGAGTATCTCAAGGACAGCATCAACTCGTTCTTTAGACGAATGGAGGCCCTGAGAGAGGAAGGCACCGCGAAAAACGCCAAGATGAAAGCCTTTACTGACCTCTTGAAGTTTATCAAGGAACTCGGAATCAATGAGGCCTCATTCAAGGACCGACTCGACTTGGAGCAAATGCAAGAAGAAGGGTCTATGGCTGAAATAAAAGAGTCTGTGGTGAATCTGTTTGCGACAGAGACCAAAGAACTGACGACTCGCCTTGGACAATCTGCTGATAAGATTTTCAAATATACAAGAAGAAGCAAGGACTACCAAAACGTCATTCGAAGCAATAAGAGCTTCTGCCCTGAGATCAGCATGGAGGACCTTCGCCGCTCCCATGGATTTATTAACTCGCTCTGGGACTACAACTGTACAATGAGAGCTCATCTTACTGCTTTGCTGGAAAGAGCAACATCTTTCTCGAAGACTAAAAAGCAGGTTCTCTACATTGAGAACGCGTTGAAACAAAAAGAAGAGCAATTCGTTTGGGCCAACGATAAACTGAAGAAAGCACTCAAAGATTGCGCGAACGGGAAGGATGATCTTCTCTTACAACTCGATCAGTTTGACCAAGTAATGGTAAAAATGAAAATGACGATTTCAGAGCAAGTGAAAGGAAAATTGCAAGAGTTACGTCTCACTGCAAAAGAACTGACCAAGGTTCTCGAGCCAATCATGCCATTAGCTGTGGTTGGTGTAGCAGATATCAGCAAATTGAAGAGCAACTTGGTTATTTTGAAAGAAATTTGCGTGAGTGTGGATAAATTGCTGCCACGAGAAGAGTCTGGCGATGTCTTCCTGCTGGGATTGCTGGACAAACTCTGCTCTCAAGTGAAGCACGACTCCTTGGCAACTGCTCATGAGATAGAAGCTGTGCTGAACGAAGCTCAGGGAATGGTCACGGAACTCAGTGACGGCAAACCTTTCGAAGAAGCAGTTAAGCAGATCTCGCTTTATCTTCAAAACATGGCTAAACAGCAGAATAAATACTCAAAAGTCCTCAGTGCGCTAGCAGGCGACGAGAACGCTGAACCCTTGGCCGCGAATGACCCTCGAAAGACATTCAGCAAGAATGAAGAACGACAATGGGGCAACATCACTGAAGTGTTGAGGACGTTGCTAGAAAATCTAAAAGTCGAACAAATTTTCCCGACTACATGTTTCACCTTCGGAGGAAACACCAAAGACCTCCTGCTGCAATTGTCCGCAGCGTTGAAAGTCGCGGGGCTGGTAGTTTCCTCGGGTACCATTTACTGCTTCCAGACGCAAAAGACCCTTGATAAATTCAACTATTTGGTGTCAACCGTTGTCTACAATTTGACCTACAAAGGATTCTGCTCGCCACCAGGCCAAGAAGGTGATGACGATGGTGATGGAAAAGGGGATTTCAAGGCAGCCGACGGCACGGGTATTGGTGAAGGTCAGGGCATGGAGAACGTTTCAAAAGAGATTGAATTCGAGGAGCAAGTCCTGGGTGAGCGCCATGATGAAGAGAAAGTTCAGCCGCAAGACCAGCGCAAGGTCAAGGAGGAGAAAGAGGCAGTGGACATGGAAAATGATTTTGAGGGAGACAATTACGACAAAGATAAGGACGAAGAAAATCAAATGGATGAAGAAGAGAACCCTGATGACCAAGACGACGAGTTTTCTTCAGTTGATAACGAGTTTGATTACAAGATGTGGCATGACGAGAAAAAAGACGAGGGAGAAGAGGAAGAAGAAGATGACAACGGAGGCGGCGGCGATGAGAATATGTCGATGAGTGAGGAAGAGAAGCTCGAATTCCATGATGAGGAAGAGAAAGGAGAGACGGAAGCAAGAGCGAAGGATAACAAAAAGAAAGAGAAATCTGAAACAAGACAAGCCAAAGACTACGACGCCTTCAAACCTGAAGAAGAAGAGAAAGACAAGGACAATATCAACGAGCAGGAGCCTCAGGATAATATGGAAGAGGAAGAGAAAAAGGATGATGAGAAAGGCGATTACCGTAAAGGAGAAAACGACGAGAAAGAAGAACAAAAGGAGCCTAATGATGAGCAGAAGGACCTCGATATCCCAGACGACGGCGATGAGAAAGTTTCATTCGAGTCGGAGCCCGAAGCAGACCTTGAAAAGGACGAGAACAAGTCAGCTAAACTCGACGATGACGAAGAAGGCGCAGAAGATATGGAGGAAGAAGCACCGCAAAAGGAGCCAGAAACCAATAAAAAAGACGATGCTCAGAAGGATCAAGAGATGGATATCGAAAACGAAGGAGCTAAGAAGGACGGTGAAGAAATCGAGGAAGAAGAGGGTGAAAAAGAAGAGAATAAAGAGAAAGACTTCAGCAGCAAGCCACAGCAACAGAAGAATCAGGGCAAGAAGCCGGAAATGGGCAAGCAAGGGTTCAAAAACGAAGTCCGAGAGGACGATAAGCCTGAGGAAGAGAAACAGGAGCAGCAGAGCGGAGTGAACCAAGAGGAGCAGATGCAGAAGGAAGGCAAGCTATTTGGTGATGAAGCCATGCAGACTGAAGAAAAGGGCAATAACACCGAGGACTTTGTGAAGAAGCTGATTGAGAATTTGAATAGCGTTACGATGAGCGAGGAAATGAAAGAGAATCTCGATAACTTTATCAAGGATTTGAACATCGTCAGAGAAAATCTAGAAGAGCAAACTAACACTCAGCCTGATAAAAGAACTCAAAGCGTGTTGGAGGACCCGAAAATGGCTGAAAATATGTTGTTTGAGGCGGTTCAACAGAGCAACCAGAGTGACAGCTTCAAAAACTCATTGAAAACGAATGCGCCGACGAGCACGAACCCAAGCATGCAGATGAACTCCTCATCGAACCAACAAGAGCAAGACGCTGGAGAGTTCGTTAGCGATATGAATCCAGAGATGACGACTGAAAACGAGCAATTTGAGAAGCCAAACGCAAAGAAAGAGATGCAGGAGGAGACAAAGCAGGAATCAAAATCGCAAAACCAAGTCAAGGAATCGCAATCGAAAGATAAGGCCAGCGCACTGCCGTCTCTTCCACGTGAAACAAAGAGTCTCGTTGAGAAGGCGCAAAAGGATCAAATAGAAAAAGTTATGCAAGAGACTCCACGAAGAGAGGAGAATAAGAATGAACTCACAGCTTCCAATAGAATGGAGATCGAACCCACAAAGAAGCAATTCAGGATACAGCAAGATGATCCAAAGAACCAGGCAACAGTTCCATTGCAAGCGTCTAAGACTCACCAAGAGCTAAAGGAACAACTAGAAGATTTGATTTCTCAATGGAAGCTTGATTCGCTTAATCAAGAAGAAGGACTAAAGGTAATGACTTACATTTGAGCGATTGAATTTATTTCAATGAAAAATTTAGGTTTGGAACGAACTTGAAAGCAGTTCTCGAAACCAAGCGACTCATCTTTGTGAGGAGCTGCGAGCTGTGTTAGAACCCACTAAGATATCTGGACTTAAAGGAGATTATAAATCAGGTACAAGCTAAATTGTTAGAAAACATTTATTTACACCAAAAATTAGGCAAGAGACTTAACATGAAGAAGATTATTCCATATATCGCTTCAAACTATCGCAAGGATAAGATATGGCTTCGCCGCTCGGACCCTAACAAGAGAAACTTCCAGATTATGTTGGCGATCGATGATTCGTTGAGTATGAGCGAGCAAAACGTGGGTTTCCTCGCTCTGGAATCGCTAACAATGATGGCGCTCGCCATGTCAAGGCTCGAAATCGGACAGTTGGCGATCTCAGGAATCAAGCAAGGATTGCAGTTGCTACATCCGTTTGACAAGCCACTGACCTCGAATGAAGGACCATATATACTCTCCCAGTTCAAATTCCAATACTTCGACGAGAACAGCTCAGATCTGTCCATGGTGAATTTCTTGAGACAAGGAATTGATTTGTTTAAGGAATGGAAGGAACGTGACTCAACAGCGGAGCAGATTTGCTTTATTATTTCTGATGGTCGGCTCAATAAGAATCTCCTGAGACCTCTTGTAAGAGAAGCTGAGGAGAATAAGCAGTTGTACGTGTTCATTATCCTTGATAAGAAAGAAGCGAAGGACTCGATAATGAACATCAGAAGCACCAAGATCGAATACGTCGACGGAAAGGCGAATGTGACGATGACGAATTACCTCGATGACTTCCCATTCCAGTTCTATATCATCGTTCATGACCTGTCGACTCTTCCGAAAATCCTCGTTGATATCTTGAGGCAATATTTCGAAAGCATGAAGTAGAAATTGTAATAGAGCTTATTAGTTAGTTAGAAAAGAATGAATATTTGTTTTAGATAGCATGGATATATATCCATAGAGAACCTATTTTCGAAAGTATAAGTCAATTGATTCATATTTGTTTAGTTGTTTGAAAAAAAAAAAATTTTAAAAATTTTTCATTTGATCTAAAACCGCTATTGATGTATTGAAATATTTCGCATTCAGAGATCTGTCTTTTAAGGAACTAAAAACATCGGAGAATGGCTGAAAGAAAATTTGGGTTGTCGCTGGAAGAAGAAAAGGTAATAAAATTATGGAAGAGTGGAAAAAGATGTCGAAACTAAGCACCTTTAGGTTTCCAGAAGTCTAAAATTGATTTCATTCTACAAAATCAGAGATTTAGAAGTTGTTAATTATTTCTTGAAGTACGCATTTACGAACAAATGCTAAGTGTACTAAATACTGTGAACAAACAGGAGAACCAAGATATCGGATATCATTATTCATATTAGATGTATATGAAAAATTTAATGTTCGAAATCAAAAATTACTATTCTGTTCTTTGGATGAGCAGCTAGCTAATATTAAAGACTCCTCGTCTTTTGGTTAGATTTTCAATGTTTTTC
>ENA-UOUE01000799-UOUE01000799.1-compost-metagenome-genome-assembly--contig:-NODE-799-length-23670-cov-96.591319_pt1 | contig 23670 bp, 14 predicted proteins | sample MGYA00238146_ERZ747223 | MGnify/ENA primary metagenome ERZ747223 (study PRJEB28781, sample SAMN06268865) | compost metagenome | isolation source: single cell | place: USA: California, Emeryville, Joint...
ACAAACCCCATCTTCTAAGAATTCATAACCATCAATGCATTTTTCGCATCCAGTTGCATTACAAGCTTGACAGGTGGTAAGATTGTATTTTTCAGTGGGACAATTGTAGCATTTCCCTGCTGAAAGGTAGAAATAGGGATACTAGAAGAAGTACAAATCTCGCATCCAGGAGGGCAACTCTGGCACGCGCCATTAATTAACACATAGCCAGGATAACATCTTGTGCAGATGTTCCCCTCTGTAGCCGCACAATGGCCAATCGAAATCAGCTCACAAGTCCGGGTTGTGCTGTAACAATAATTTCCAATTCTTTCCTGACAAACACCATAGTACCCAGTCTGCGCTACAAACCCAGTCAATTGGTATCCATCTGAGCACATATAACAATTGCCACCCGAAGTACAATTTAGACATCTTTCAGAGCATTTAGAGCAACGCCCAACACCGCTGCTGAAATACGCTGGTCTGCTACACACTTGACAATAAGTACTGTTGAGACATACCTGACAGCCAGAAGGACAAGGATCACAAAATTGGTGCTAGGGTTCATGAAGTACCCATCCAAACAAGTCAAACATTTTGAATTATAATTACAGGAGGCGCACCCTAGTGGGCAGACTTCACATCTCTTTGAGTTTGTGCTAAGATAATATCCTGCGATGCAGGGACCATCGCAAGTCCATGAGGTTGCTGCAGCAATGGCTAATATGATGGAAATCGTGAAGATAAATTTCATCATTTGATCGTAAAGTATTTGATGTAAAGTGGCAAAAACTTTCATTATTAATTGAGAATCGCGGCCTTTTTAACTACTGTCGTATTTGTTATTAGAATCAACCAGAACGATTTAGTTTTACTTCCAGTGTATTTAATGATTGACTGGATAACAGAAATTTATTATTTTCTGGCTAGAAATTTTTTTCCTGAGAACTTTCAACTAAATCTAATAATGAACTGTTAGGGTTGGACAGAAATGCAATGTTTTTCCCCTCTTACCTCAACAGCAACATAATAAAAATATCGATGTTGAGGGTGAGAGCGAGCGAATTTTTATCCTTATGACGAAGTTAGCTATAAGAGAAAGAAATTAGCGAGTTAAACATGCAAAGCGATAGTGCTTATAACTTGTCTCATACGAAAGTACGTATGCCTACTTTCTTTTTTCGTTGTTTCTAGGACAGCAGATGTATGTAACATCATAAGACTTTCTGATCGAGCGTTTAGCAAAATTTTAGTATCTCCAAAGATCATTGTATAGAGCTTGAGAACCTCTCATTATCAAGCTCTTCATCAAGATTTACATTTTTCGAAATGCATGTTCGACATTTTTTCAGGAAGAGAAACTTATTTGAGGACTGCATTAAGGAGTGATTTGATTTCTTCTCTTTTTTTTTCCTTCGATATTTGTCGTCTTGAAGCTATCATGAAGATCTCATGATTTGAGATTGTATTCGAACCCAAAAGGGCACATTACAGTGTATTTCGGATACACATGTAAAACTCACTCATACTTTTGTCTCTTTTCTAGAGTAATAAATAGCATGTAATTTTTCCTCATTTTGTGTGCAAATTATGTCATGGTCCATACAAAAAAACGTGATTTGAATCTAGCTTATTTTTAACTTTTTTCACACATCTGGCCTGCCTCTTTAGAAATAAAATATTTTTCAATTTTACCTTTCACTTCTTTCTTTCCAAAGACCAGCAACGAAAAATTTGCTATTCTTGAGGCAGTTTCATGAAAGATTATCTTTCAACCGAAAGAAGAGGCTCTACGTGTCATTTTGGAAGAGTTTGCTCTAGATATCATTCTGGTATTTGTTTAAATTCCACCAAATGAGCAATGTATTATTTTCTTACTCGCTTCGAATTAAAGTAGGTTGAGAAGAGAGTGTCGCTGAATAACACTTGAGGTTGTGGGTGTGCTGAAAAAAATATATCAGAGAGCGCAAAGTGGCATTAATCTGCATTATCAAGACTTTTAAAAACAAATTAATCGCTTGGGTAAATTCACATTTGAACATTTACATGTGTTTCTGAACTTTTCCAGCTTGATATCTAATTATCATGATCCCATTACCAAGCCAGTCGGTATATATGTGAGAGTACCATTTCCCCAACCTTTAGCTTGATATTGGAGTCCTGTTACCGAGGTAGCCTGCTGGCAATATGATCATTTCTGTTGATTTTTTCGATTTTGAGGTCTCTTGCGGAAATGGCGCACTAATAATCAGCTTAGCAGCATGATAAACCATCAAAACACTTGATAAGACAAGAACAACCGTTGCAATCCTATAAGATGGATAAAACCTCAAATAATCTTATTTACGGTTACCTCTTTTGAAGATTAATTCAAGAACTTTGGATCATATTGAGCAATGGCACACGTTATTTGATTTATTTATCTATGTGGGAATAGTGATTTGGCAATTTTCCATATTTTCTTACTTTCCGCAAAAATCCTTGGCAGATCCGAGATCAAAATCAGTGAATAGTTGCGAGTGACTACCAAATTTCTACGGCTTAACATTGTGATCGACGATTTCACGGTCAAAAATCTCGAAAAGCGATCAGAATACACATATAATTTTAACAGATTAGTGGAAAAAACTCCTTGGTGATGATTATGGAGTTGTATCAGGTTTAAAGCTCCGAATCTCTAGAGACTTCGGGAGCTGTGAAGATGTTTATTTGTTCAAAGCGATTCTTGTTTCTTGACAATCTGAGTGAAATTAAGATAACTTCCGATAACAAAATTGATATCAAACTTTTCTTAAAAAGTTCTATTCTGTTATTTGGGACTCCGTAATTTTAGTCTCTACGCATTCTTTATCAGCTTGAGGAGAAGTTGTTGTTATAATAATAAATGATGTTTGCTGAAGAATCCATAGCAAGTGTTCAGCTCTTTCTGTCTTAGATTGACTTGTGCGGCCTCAGTGTTAACTCTGTGACTTATTAATATTGAAGTGAGTGAATTTTGCCTAAAAAAAAATAAAATGCAATTAAAAAAAAATGCCAACCAGCTCTGAGTTTGGAGTTTGACGAAAAATATTGACTTAAATATTGGTTCTGACATTGATTCATAACGCATTTTTAGTTAAGTTTTGGGATAGTCTCTTCTAATAGCGCCAATCTATAAATAAAATTAATTCTCTTAAAAATAAAAAAAAAACAAAAAACCTGCAACAACAGTATGGGAGGAGGCAGCTCCAAAGGAAATAGCAAGAAATCTTTTAGTCCGACAGGAACTAAAGTCGATCCGAAGATATTTAAGTTGCTCCAGCCATATTTTAAGCAAAAAGAATCCCTTACTGCTATCGATTTAACCAACAAGCAGATCAGTGCAGAGGGAGCAAATGCACTCAGCGAAAACACCGCCTGGACCAATCTTGCCACTCTCAATTTATCACAGAACACGATTGGCGACGAGGGAGCACGCGCAATCAGCAAGAACATCACCTGGACGAATCTTGCCACTCTTGACTTATCAAAGACCGAGATTGGTGACGAGGGAGCAAGCGCAATTGGCAAGAACACGACTTGGACAAAACTTAGCACTCTCAATTTATCACATAACAAGATCGGTGTAATGGGAATAACGGCAATCAGCGAGAATACCAGTTGGGTAAACCTTGCCACTCTCAATTTATCCAAGAACGATATCGGTAACGAGGCAGCAGTGGTAATCAGCAAGAATACCACTTGGATAAACCTTTCCGCTCTCATCTTATCATATAACAAGATCGGTGCTGAGGGAGCGATTGCACTCAGCAAGAACGGCGCCTGGACGAATCTGACCAATCTTGAATTATCAGAGACCGAGATCGGTGACGAGGGAATCAGCGCAATCAGCAAAAGTACCCTTTGGACGAAACTTACTGCTCTCAATTTATTACGAAGCACGATCAGTGACCAGGGAGCGATTGCACTCAGCAAGAACACCACCTGGACGAACCTGAAAACTCTCAATTTATCGTTCAACAATATTGGTGACGAGGGAGCAGTTGCCCTCAGCAAAAACACTATCTGGACGAACCTGGCTACTCTTTTTCTAATAAAAACCTCAATTAAAGACGAGGGAGATACCGCCTTGAGAAACAGATGGCCTCAAGCTTCAATTATGATTATGTCTGTTTAACAAATTATTTTCTGTTTCGAATTTCTCACAGCTTTAAACTCGATATTAGAAAAGTAAATGCACAAATATCTATCTATTAAATCTATTCAGAGACGCTTCTATGGAATTTATAGGAACTCAATATAAATAGAAAGCCCAGCTGTTAGAGATTGGCATTATTCGAGTAGAAAAGATTCTAGTGGAAAGCACATTCATGAATTTTACAACATAATAGTCGATTTGATTTTAGGAGCTAATGAGTATACATAAATAGAGAGGAAAAAATTTAGGGCTCAAAAGTGTACAACAACTTCGTCATAAAATTTGAATCGAAGTACATTACAATCCTGAATTCAAAAAGGCAATCTTATCCTTTCTTTGTTGCTTGCAAAATTTAGGCATACCTCCTAATTCTGAGCAAAGGCTATTTCTTTGAATTTTTTTATGGTTTTAGATCCTGAACGGTTAGTCTTCAGTAACAAAGGAATAGGCAAGAGCTCACACCACAAGGACCTTGAGATTTATGAGAAGAAGAAATTGTGATTGGAACATATTCGAACCCGGAGAAGCTTTTCAACTTGAGCATAGTGCTTTCTCCACTACTTGCCATCGATCTCCAAAATGACAGTCTCTTTTCGAAAGGCAACTCTTTTGTTTTTTCCTATCAACATTCGACGGTCCACATAATTAGATTGGTACTCTCCGATTGTGAATCATTATAAAAAGTTTTTCCTTAATAATTTTTTCCTTGCATAAGAGATATTTTGGATGCTCAAATACTTCCTTAAAATCCGAAAAGTAGCTATTTAATGAAGTCATTTCTTCGAAACGCTCTCAGTCCAACTCTTGGAATTCATTAACTATTGCTCTGAGAACGATTATACCTATGCAACCAGTATATTTCTTCATATGTTTTGCCATGATATCAGCATCAACTTCTTCAAATACATTTGGTTTGGTCGAATACGGTACGATAGCGTGAAGAGCAGTTGAAAGATAACAGTGATTTGTAATGCTAGCAATATTCTTTGATTAGTAATCTTTCTATCAAGCTCTTATATTACAAACGCAAAGTACATGTGAAATCGACAATTCTTCCTAGCATTTTTTTTCAGTCACTTTACCAAATACCATACAATTTTTTCCTCACGCTGAGCGGAGTACATAGTAGCTCATTTGCTTAAATTCGTCTTCAATTCGAAAAGAGATGCCTTATAATTAACCGCTTTTTTGCCAGCTGCTCAGCCACTATCATCATTACCGAAATCTTCAAAATGAATCCGCAAAAGTGGGAAATTGCTTAAAGCTATGAGACACAAGCGGTTCTGTTTGTTATTCTCCTGTGCATTACTTCAAGAGAAACAATATACAATACACCAAAGAAATTATCACCTTCATAAATCTATTGAGCTCGTTTGTTTGTTCCAGATGGCGAAGAATATGACTTTGCTCTATAAAAATCATTAGCGGGCATAATTGACGCATTAAAAAATAGAACTGAACTAATAATCAATCAAGCAGGGAACGGGCTCCCTTGCAGCCATCGTTTAGTATTATTATAGACTAAATGAGAACACAAACTTTTCAAGAATTGTATATAAACGTTTTGATATGATGTCTACCCTTCCGATTCTCATGCTACTCAACCCATCTGATTCTCTTGCCCTGTCTCCACTCGCCTTTCTTCTCTCTGCCATCCTTTGAGATCAGAATTCCTTTGCCATGCTGTTTTCCTTTCTCCCAGTTTCCTTTGTACTCTTTGCCATCAGGCGTCTTCAGGACACCATATCCATGGAACTTGTCGTCGACAAAATCACCCTCGTATATTCTCCCGTCACCGAAATCCAACACTCCATGCCCATGCATCATATTATTTCTCCACGTACCTTTATAATTCTTCCCATTAGGCCAAGAATGCTCTCCGGTACCATGAATCTCATTATTCGAGAATTCTCCTTCGTATTTTGCGCCATTGACCCAAACAAACGTTCCTCTGCCCTTTTTGACTCCTCTCATGTAACTTCCAATGAAATAGCTACCGTCTGGCCACTCTTCCCTTCCTGAACCGTGTCGCGTATCGTCCAGGAACTCGCCGATGTATTTTGATTTATCCGCGTAGGTAAAAGTACCTTTTCCTTCCTTATTATCATTGTTGAACGTTCCCTCATACGTACTACCATCCGCATAAATATACTTTCCTTTGCCATTCCTTTTATCCTGCGACCAGTCACCTTCGTAGCTCTCTCCGTTGGAAGACTTCCAAACACCCTTGCCTTGTTTAATATCGTTTACCCAGTCTCCTAGGTACTCATCGCCTTCTTTTGTTCTCATTTTGCCCTTTCCATGCTTCTTATCGTTATTCCAGTCACCCTCATAGGAACTATCATCAACGTAAATCATTTTGCCTTTTCCGTGTCTTTTCTCTTCGACCCAGTCTCCTTCGTACTGCCCTCCGGCATAATAAATAATTAGACCGTTTCCTTTCTTATCGTTGACGTGGTTTCCTTCGTAAACATTGCCTTCTTTAGTAATTCGGCGACCGCGACCCTTAATCTTATCGTTCACCCACATTCCTTCAAAAAATGAACCGTCCGTATAGTACATCTTGCCAGGCCCATTGCGCTTGCCTCGTTTCCAGAATCCGTGGTAGATACATCCATACGATGGTTCTTTTTCTTGAATTAACTGATAAGGAGGCAGCTGTTCGCCGTCTTTTGTGTCGATTTTCCGATCCAGTGGAAAGGGCGAGAGTTTGTTGAGTACATTTTTAACGTTGACGCTGAGGCGGCTTTCGGGCACCTCTTCAAATAGAACTGCTACTTTAGGAGATGGATTATGTGGGTGGTTTTCGAGAATTTTGGAAAATTTCTTTCTCTGAACAGATCCTTTGTAAACCGACTGTATTTTTGAAGCTGTACGGTCCAGCTGTTGTCTGGTCATATTTTTAGATCTTGCGTAGATTGTAAACTCATCCTTTTCTTCAAGCACAGAAGAACTGCAACAACTTTTGTTACCCATGATAGCTATTATACCCTTGAAATGTATGCAAATAACCCTAAGAGTGTCTTGAAAAATGCAGGCTTCGCTAAATTCAAAGAATTCAGGGCAGAAACTGTAATTTTACAATACAGATTAATAAGTAATACAAAATATTTTTTTTTTAAAATAAACTGAGCGAACTCGAGTGTTCTTCTTTCACTCAACGCCGCTTTTTGGGCCTAAACCCAACGTGAACCGAAGATCCATCCATAACTCAATAAAGTAGGCCTACTGCCATAAGCTCATCCCTAATCCGTCGGCTCAAACTTAAAAGGCACAGAATCATTACTGATAACTCCAAAAAAATTGAGCTATTTGCTGATTTTGGCTTAAAATACATAAAAACGATGAATTTACTGCTCAATGCACTCATATCACATTACATATAATTTGAAATGCATTCTACTCGTCAATTGGTATCCTATAAGTATCGTATAATACAGCGAATTGGGACGATTAGCGGTAGGAAAAAGTAATAATACAGCAAACACATGGGTAATAGTTTAGCTATCGTTCCTCAGAATTCCAAACTTGAAAGAGCTGTACACCAGACCGATTAAGCAGTTTATTATTAAACGTTTAGTGCAATTGAAATAAGTGTCTTGATAGCACTCGGGACTCGGTTCTGCTTCATCAGAATAAGAATCTCCTTCAACAGCACCCTCGTCGTCATATTCACCTGAGCCGCCGCTAGAATCGGAGTTGCTATCAAGCGCTTGTGTCATATTTTGAGGGAGATCTCTTCCAATTGGGACGCTTCTCGCGTTTGCCATCTGTCTATTAGCATAGTCCATGCTAACGAAATCTGCACTCACTGAATTTAATTCCTGGTTCATCTTTTCTGGCTCAAATTTCAGTTTGGAAGACTTAGCTCAAATCCCACAGGAGTTAAAATAAATTGTCAGTCTGTACTTCGTGGTTTTGTCAGGTCATAAATTAATTTGATAGGAATATCAAACAATTTAATAGGTGTATACTACTGTATAGACTTTCTTGAGATAGAGGGGCTTTTTTTAACCGAGGAAGTATAAATTGTTAAGTTTATTGCTGAGTCGTCGCTAAACCACCAGCCTTTGATCATCAAGGCTACTATTATAATAAAAATCGGACTGAATGAATGATGACTGAATAGAACTATTAAGAGTTAATATAAAATTTGCCGAATGTTTGAGAAATTTTGATACCAACCGCAAGTATTTGAACAATAGAGATAAACTGTCCTGTATCAAAGCAATATCTTTGAAGATTTCCAATTGATGAAAATACAGTTTCCAACCTTACGAATGATAGCAACTAGATGACTCTAGAGCAGAAGGATCGTTTGCTCGCGAAGTTGATGATAGAGGTATACTATAATTGTATATTGAATCAAAAGACCTGATAAAAAAATTCTTTTGCAACGGTGCTTATTTTTATTGCCTTTATTGCATTCCCATTTTTTTCTGAGAAGCATTCGCCAGAATGCTTGGGCGGAACAATGTTCTCTTTTTCTTCAGCGAGCCTGACTTAAATGGAAGCCAGGCATATTAATGAATTAATTCATTAAATTTGCAGTTTCTTCACATCATCTATATTCAATTACATTTCATTTCTATTTCCAACCAACTTAATCTGCTAGAACTCCTCCATTCATACTTTATTATTTTCATTGCTCTCTTAGATAACGCTGGAATCCATTATTTGCCAATTCTTCAATGGTAAGAGAGAAATAACCAATTTTTTCGAAATCGACGTCAGCCATTCTCTGAAAAAATTAAACCTTTCCTATCCACTGTTTTCGCGTCCCTTTCATCCCTCCTTCATCTCAATCGAAATTAGAAAACCACTTCCTTATTGCGTTTTTTTCAGCACTTGCAGTAACTCAACAATCTTTGGTTGTAACGTCAGAAAATCGTACTCACCAATGACTGATTTTTAATTCTCTTCATTGGCTAGAATTCTGATAAGTTTCCCCTTTCCAATCGGCCTCCAAAAGAAATACTAAGCATTCAGAGCATTTTCTTCCACTTCAAACTGTGCGAGCCAAAGCCAGGCAACACTCAAGTCTAATTTTGTCAATTTTGTAATAGAGAGCAGTGCCACGCTCGAATTTAAATTAAACGCTTCATCTGATCGACTAAGTAACATCAGAAAAGGTTTCCAGAACTTTCCCAGTGATTTTAGTAGTATAAATTAGCTATTTTTTGAAAAAAATTAAATTTTCGGCTCGACTTACTTTATTAACTAAACACTTATTCGAATATGTTCTCAGGAGGATTCCCAGGTTTTGGTGGATTCGGTGGCTTCGGAGGTAGCTTGCAGCTTGATAAACGAAACTAATTTTCCAACAACTAGGCCCAGATGATGATGACAGTTCCAATTCTAATGCCGATATCGATAACAAGAAACTTTACGAAGTTCTTGGTGTTTCAAAAGAAGCTTCTGCAAGCGAGATCAAAAAGACATACTTCAAGCTTGCCAAGGAGCATCATCCTGACAAGGGAGGTGACCCAGAAAAGGTAAAAATTAAGCTCTAATTACCAATTTGCTGAGATGTTAAATTTGGTAGTTCAAAGAAATTCAAGCTGCCTATGAGGTCTTAAGCAACCCTGAGAAGAGAGAGATCTATGACAAGTACGGACTCGATGGATTGACCAACGGTGGTGGTGGAATGGACCCATTCGCCGATCTTCTCGGTGGATTATTCGGAGGACGAAGAGGCGGTCCAGGCCAAAAGCAACAGAGAAAGGTCAAGCCTGTCGTTAAGGAAATTAAAGTGAAACTCGAAGACGTGTTCTCAGGAAAATTGCTGAAGATCCCACACAAAAAGCAAAAGGTTTGCGAAGAATGCAGTGGAAAAGGCGGTAAAAACGCCAAGAAGTGTACCAAGTGCAAAGGACACGGTGTGATCGAAAAAATCGTCCAACTTGGTCCTGGATTCCTTTCATCTTCAAGAGCTCCTTGCCCAGATTGTAACGGAGAAGGAACCACCTACGCTAAGGAAGACAAATGCAAGGTTTGCTCAGGAAAATGCGTGCTTCAAGAATCCAAAACCTTAGAAGTTGCGATCGAGCCAGGTATTCCAAACGAACATATGATCCAATTCCATGGAGACGGAGACGAAGTCCCAGGAGCAATGGCCGGAGACTTGTACATCAAGGTTATCATTGAGCCACACAAGTATTTCGAAAGAAAGGGTGCTGATCTCTACTACAAGAAGAAAATCACTCTCTACGAGGCTTTGACCGGCACCACATTCCAAGTCGAACATCTCGACGGCACCAAGCTCAACATTACCTCAGCTCCTGGAGAAGTCATCGCTCACAACACCATCAAGCAATTGTCAAGAAAGGGTATGCCTTTCTACAAGGACGCTATGGGTGCAGGAAACTTGTACATCGAATTCGACGTTGAATTCCCAAAGAAGAACGAGCTTAAGAACTTGGACCAATTGAAAAACGTAAGAATTATTAGTCATGGGCTTTTTTCTGATAATTTTCTAATAGATTCTTCCAGTTCCTAAGAACCCCTTGAATGTCGACAAGAAGAATTGCATTGTTATGCAAGACTACGATGAAAACAGCAAGAATGCCAGCGCTGAAGGAGGACGAGGCAAGAGCAGACATGATGACGACGATGATGACGATATGCCTCGGGGAGGACAAAGAGTTCAATGCCAACAGCAATAAGGCGGTAGAAAAAGCTATTTGCCAATTGCTTTTTTTTTAATCCTTCTCAAGACGCTCTGAAAATTTTCTATTAGCTCGTTATAGTAGTTAATGGTAGTTGATTGATATTTTCATGAGATTTTTCGTCTTCTCTAATCCATGGAATCAAAATCCAATTCTTGCTTTTATGTTCCATTTGAAAAGCTAATCTCTGGTGCGAAGTCCCAGAACAACATGAATATATTTCAAAGCAATTAAAATAAATATCGTTGTAGGTTCGAAAGGAAAGTAGAATAGAATTTTTAATTGATTTATTTGGTTCGATATTTCGGATATGGAAAGCACAAACGTTAGAGCAGCTAGTCATGCTGGGTCATGGTATTCTAATAAAAGTAAGCATTTTGAGTGTGGAAGAATAGATATCATGAGGTAAATTTTAGAGAAGGAGCTCGATACGCAGCTCACAGGATGGTTGGAGAGTGCGAAGCTGAAGCTATCAGGAATTAGCATTATTAAAGCGATCATTGGGCCGTAATTTTGTCAGAAAAGCTTGTTTTTATGGGGATTTATATGATTAGTCATGCAGGGTACTCTTACAGTGGACCGACGGCCGCTTGGGCATACAAATATCTGAAGGAATATGCACCAAAGGAGTAATTTTATTATTTATTGGAGATGAAGGTTCTAAGATTGTGACGCTAGCAACGGTACGCCGCTCAGAGTGTTCTTGCTAGGCCCTTGCCATCATGTTTACATTGACTCATGCGGATTGAGCTCTTGTACGAAATTCGCGACGCCGCTTGGGGATATCACTGTTGATACGGAGAGTAATTACGTGCTATTGTGAGGAAGGGCATGAATATCGTAAAATTTTGAATTGTAGCTCTTGCGGAATTAGCGAAAGAGGGTCGATTCAAAACTATGGAAAAAGAGGATGAAGAAGATGAGCATTCGCTGGAAATGCACCTTCCGTACATTGCGAAAATATTTGAAGGGTGAGAAATAAGTATTGATGACTGGGCTAATCTTGATATAGGAGAGCGATTAAACTGGTGCCAATTATGGTGGGTTCGATAAGTACCGAGAAGGAAGCGTATTATGGAAAGCTACTTGCTAAATACTTCGATGATGAAAACACGGTGTTCATTATCTCAAGCGACTTTTGCCATTGGGGCAAGAGGTTAATATTAATACATTATCAAATTGGTCGATATAATGTCTTTGTGGTGGTATAGGTTCCAGTATACGTACTACAAAAAAGATGATGGAGATATTTATCAAAGCATTGAGAAACTCGACCAAAGAGGCGTGAGCTGCATTGAGAAACATGCAACTACGTAAGTTTTTTGAGAAAAAACTCTCAGCGTTGATTTCCTCTGTGTTTTTTAAGCGAATTTGCTGATTACCTCAAGGAGACGTCAAACACTATCTGCGGAAGACATCCAATTGGAGTTCTCTTAAATGTAATCTAATTCCAAGGCTTCAATGCATTAAAAGGGCATTTATTTTCTTTTTAGACTATCGCGAACAGCAAGTTAAAGAGCAAAATAACCACTTCACAAGTGCAATACGCTCAATCTGAGAACGTCAAATCTCCCTCAGGATCCTCAGTGTCATATTGCTCCATTGTCAGTTACTTACCTGAGGAAAAGTGATGCTGTTGATGATGATAAGATTAAAGCAATTACTCAATATAATTCATATACATATATAAGCCCCAGTTGCATATCATGAATAGCTCACAATAAAAGCGATCTCACTTCCTACATAACAGCAACCTCGTGTACTTATTCAATTCATCCTTTATCGATATCACACCAATTATTCTGTGATATTAGTTGGGTATCTGATAGCAGGCCCACATGGACATTAAAGTTAAGTTTAATTATTCTTCCTATCAGAAAGTTAACAAAGCCATTCGCTAGCGATTAACTAAAACACAATAATTAGTATTGGGAAGTTTGCTAGCAACTTTCTCAATAGAAATCGAAATGTGTACGAAAATCGATATGCCCTAACCTGCAGTAACGAATGACTGTTTTGTTATCAACATAAACACATCTCATTCAAATGTATGCAATATGATACGCGAATAAAGAAGAAATCTCTAAAATAATTTTACACCGTAATTCGTCCTGAGGAACTCGAATGTCGGCATATACACACACGCATGTGTCAGACTGTAGATAACTTTCCCAGGCAGTCCTTTGTAAAATCCACGGACACCTTCATGCTTTAAAAGCTCCTTGATTAATCCTCTAATGGTTGCATGACCCTTAACGCTCGAATGGTTAACAAACCGCGCAATAATGACCTCAAATGGGCTCATCGTCAAGCTACAGGCCAGACTCGTCAAAATCGTACAAGACAACGTCTCGCTCAACGTCATTCTCTTATCCTCTTTCTTATCAAGCACGTTCTTTCGGAGATTCTCATAAATCGACATGAGGAACCCGCAATAGATAACATTCGCAGTCATTTGCACTTGCGATGTCCTGAAAAACTTTGAAAGGCCTTCCGACTTATACACCTTAGCAATCCCATCGCAAAGGCCTTTGTAATGATATTTCGGGTTATCGATTTGCATTCTGAGTTTCGGAATATTGAAAGGAACGTAGATAAACATGGCGAGCCCTTCTCCTACGCCCCCCGAAATGAAAGGAAGCAGTCGCTTAGCCGTGTCGATCTGATTTTCGTCGAGGTCGAATTTACTAAGTGCTTGGAGCTGCCATAGATTGCATTTTTCGTATAAAAAGAAATAAATGAAGTTGTAAATGAAGCAGCAAGGTAGTGTTCCAGAGTAGCCCTTGTAAAAGGTGCGAGCGCCTTCTTGTTTGTAGTATGTTTTAACCGCTTGGAAAAATGGAATAAATTGTTCCTTGTTGGTTTGAAGTCGCACCTTAACCGTGGTGAAAGGGTAGCAAAGGGTTTCGACGACCCAGCAGCCCGCTGCACAAGCGGCTGAGATGAAAGTAGTGTGCTTATTACTCACTTCAGGGATATCGAATTTCTTAGAGAGAGGTCTTTCTGTAGAAAGAAGGCCCCTCTTGAGAGGTGGAACGGCTTCCATTGTAGTTTGAGAGGTAATATGGCGTTTGATGAGGAGAACGGTGATGCTTTCACAAAAGAAAAGATGAGTGCTGATTTATGCAGCCGTAGTAAATAGTTGTATTTAAATCTAATAAAAATACTGATTCAAATATAATATGAGGCGCTGAGAGTCCTGTTGAGATTAGCGCTAAAAATGAAAATGTTTTCAGTGCGGATCGAAAGAGGAGTCAAGAACTTTCATGATCGGAAGAGGCTTGTCTGGAAAAATAAACATCAAGGCTCTATTTATTGGTTTCGAAGGATACTTAACCTGTTGCCAATGGCAGCGAGTTGATTTGTTGGAGTTGCAAATAAACTTTTTTGATGGGAATAAACGCTATGAATTGGTTGTAACTTAAAAGCTTAAGAATTAATAGCGCAGGCTGTAGAAATTCCAAAACTGTTACTCCAGTCATTTGGCTTCAATTTGCAACGGGAAAGTACAAGTTTGAGGGCTAGGCTGAGTTTAGCGATGGTCTGGTCTGTGAGTAAATTCGGGCAGAGGTCAGACAGAGGATGATCTACAGTAATTTCTAGAGTAGAAGAGCTATTTACATATATATATGGAGCAGAATTTTGGAAGGCAACCTCGTTATGAAATTTCTGAGGGTGAACTTTCTAGATTAACGAAACTCGGCAAGTTCAGATGAGAGCAAAATTTTTTTTCACTGAGAAGCTGCGCTACTCAAAAATAATAGCGTAATATTGATTGAGAAATTTAATCTTGGAAATTCGAGAGTTGTGGTGACGAATTCTGAGAAAAAGTGAATTCAGAATAGTTACTGAATCAGAATTCATCACGAATGGGGTTACAACACTGGAATAGAAGAGCAAAGAATTTCATTGTTATTGTTTTGGCAGTAAATGCTGAATAGAAGTTGTGATTTGGACGAGGGAAGCTGAGATCTGTGTTCGAAGCATCATAATTGAAAGGAAGAAAGCATAATGATAAATGTTTGAGAGCTAAATATACTAAAACAGCTGCGTTATGAATTATCTTTTTCAAACAGCAGAACTGAGTGGACTTGGACAATCAATCATTAATGCTATATCTATCTCAGAGCATCATAAAGCTGCTTAAACTATCTCCTTCTGGCTGGAACTTGACATGTTTGATCATTTGAAGATTTATTATCACAGTCAATTGGTCGTGAGATCATAATAAATTCCCAGACTGAAAAAGCTAAGCATTACAATCAAAGGTCTTATAGCTTCTATTACTTTGGAAGCTAGAGTTTGTTGACAGCTTATTTAGTTCTGCTCTTTTCTTGTCAAATTGTTGATGTTTTGCGTTTTAGTTGAGCGACCCAATTGACATTATTCCCTTATAAATAGAAGTTTTCAAAGATAAAAAGTATTATTCAAATTGATAATAGGATTATGTTCAAAAAGAAAATTGTCAAAAGAACCAACGTCCTTGAGGACGCAAATCAAGGCGCACAGAACGAAGAGCCTCAAAACGAACCAGAGGAAAGCATAGACAAGGAGGCTCTTGAGCCACGCCTCAGAAAAGCTGTCAAAAAAGAGCATCTTCAAGTTTTCAGCTCTTCTACCATCAAAGAAGACTACAACCGCGCAGCAAATGAAATCACAGAGGACTTGCGATTCAAAAGCAGACCAGAATTGCTAGGAAACGTTCATGGCAACGCCACTGCAGAGAATTTAGTCGACGCAGACACCAGCAATGATGCTAAAGCCAGATATCTACGTAATAGACAACTCACTCAAGAACTGCGAGAAGGAAAACTTGAAAAGGGTGTATACAGAGGCCAGGCAGGATATCAACAGTACATCGAGAAAAGCGAGTCTGATATTTCAAACTCAAAGTACACTGGGTCAATCGGTCCCATCCGCGCCCCAACAAATATCCGTGTTACTTGCAGAATCGACTACAATCCATCGCTTTGTAAGGATTACCATGACACCGGCTATTGTTCCTTTGGTGACAGTTGTATCTACATCCATGACAGAGGAGATTATAAATCTGGATGGGAACTCGAGCAGGAATGGGAAGCAGAGCAAAAGGAGCGCGCGAAGCGATTCCAAGTGTCAACGAAGAACCTCGACCTTGATGGTGATGAACAGGAAAGTGAAGATGAGGATGAGAGAAAATTCCCTCAAGTCTGCGGACTTTGCGAGGAGAAGTTCGTTGAGCCTGTGCGAACGAACTGCAAGGATTATTTCTGTGAGAAATGCATTTCGAATTACTACAAAACGAAAAAAATGTGTCCTGTGTGCAATAAGAAGCTCGATGGAAATTTCAATTACGCGCGTGAGTTAACAGAGCATTTGAAGAAGTTAGAGGCTAAGAAGAAAGCTAAAGAGGAAGCGAGGGCGAGAAATGGTCAAAGAGCGCATGGGGGAGAAGAGGATCAGAATTCGACGGAAGCTGCCTCAGAAGAGAACCTTGAGAAGATTGTTAAGGAATTCAAAGCTGAGCAGAAGAAAGGGAAAAGCTACAGGACCAGCGAGAGTGACTGGATGCTTTAAATCTGTTTTTGCTGGTTTCAATTGTGCTTTTCTCTGTGAACTATTTGTTTAAGTGCGAGATGTTATATAAAATTCCCTTCAGTTAGCTATATGTGACTTGTATCCAAGAGCTTCTTTTTTGTGTTTTTGCGTCCTTAATGGATGAGGTTTGCAGGATAATTCTTTGAATTTTAACACCATTGCTCAAAGGCATTTTTAGAAAATAAGCCGCTTTGTGATGAGAAGTTCATAGGCAAGTCTCGACGCCTTAGCTGTTAGGAATTCGGGCTTTTGAGTTAATTCAATTTGACTACCAGTTAATAATAATTACACACCTTTTAAGTATAATCTAACAATGCCAATTAATAAAACTTGAGACCACACTGATTCAAATAATAAACTAACAGATTAGACTCCTGAAATGAATTTCCCCATTAACTCAAGCATTTCATCATCCTCCCACACAGGCTTCAATGAAGTCTCTCTCTGGAGAGTTTTACGATCCGATTTACCAGCAGAAAATTCATTTTCATATCCTATCGTATGGGCTTTGCCAAAATCCCTCTTCGGAACTTTAGCTCCTGTTTCAGAAATTTCATATTCTTTAAACTCTTCAGGCTCAACAACCTCTTCCTCCAGCCCTTCTTTATCCAATGCCGCTTTCATCTCATCGTTCAGTCGCGTGATCAATTTCGAATTACTCTTCGCTCTCTTTGGCTTTTTCACAACGAGCTTTATCTCCTCCATTTTCGAGTTTTTCTCGATAAACATATTCTCTTGACTCGATACCTTACTACCACTTTCCTTTTTCACCTGTATGAACCCATCAACCGTAGCGTTATTATTTTTCGCGTGAAGCTCCCCAGCAATATCCTGCAAATTTTGTTTCTTATTCGTAATAACCTTGCCATACAGCTCGAGTTCCAGCTCTCTCAACGTCGGCAGCGTCTTACGCGTCCTTCTTAGCTTAGGGTCTACTACGGTTTTTATTCCCAGCATTTTCATCAATTCTATCTGTTTTTCAAGTGTCATCCATTGTTTATACTCCTCTGACAGCCCCAAGACATTAGTGTACCTCTTCCTAAGTTCATTTACGTTCGTTCTTCGCCCACCCTTCAGAGTCTTGAGGTACCCGAGATAGTCTCGAATGTGATCGATTTTCATGTCTCTGAATTTCTTCCGGTACTCAGGCAGCTTCATCCAGGGCTGCACAAGGGCTTTTAGGATTCCAGGCTTCACAGCTTTGATAAAAGTGACCATTTCTAAGTAATTGCTGTGAAGACTGTAAGGAACCATGTAATTAATGCCGTCGGGGTCTCGATAGCCTTTCTTAAACATCAAAAAATCGATTGAAATCAATATGAAATTTTTGTTTCCTTTCGCTTTTTCTTCCTCTAGACGTACCGTCCTGTCACGCTTTCGGATCACCTCGATCCACCCCTGGGTCTTGTCCGCCGTAAAGAGGTCGTCACGAAATTCCATCGCTTTTAGTCTCAAGAGTTTCTCTTCTTCGAGTATGATCAGTGTTTGGAAATGCTGTGCTAGATTCACCATTATCCTTTCCTTTCCGGTTGCTCCCATCGCAATGATAACGTGTTTTCCTCGGTTTTTCTCGATGATATCAATCATCATCTTGAGAGCAACGTCTTCTCGCGGGAAATCATGCATTGGATCGCAGTATGTGTTATCGAATATCATTTCGTCGACGTGAATGGCTATCCCCTCTGTTTTATCAGGTTTTCCCTCAACGACTCGAAGCTCTGGAGGAAAAAGAATCGGGTTCAAAGCGATCATGTCCGGATGGAACCTGAAATCTCCAGTGTGGAGGATTGCTCCCATAAAGCCTTTAAAGAGATACATCACAGATCCAGGAATATGGTACGCGTCGAAGAGATAAACGTCAACGCTGAGGCCGGATTCTTGATTGATGACGATTGTGTGCTTTGTGTTCATTTCCAAGGCGGTGATGTTCTGGATTTTGGGAAATTTGTTGAGAATGAGCTTCTTTGTGATTTCAGAGCAATAGATAGGGCCGTATTCCCATAAAGGAGTCATACCTTCCCAATGGTCTTGGTGGAAGTGTGTGAGGAAGTGAATGAATGTTCCCTTTGGATAGCCTTTGCAGTAGTCAAAGTCATCCACCATGATATTTGTGTTAGTAAGCAGTCTCATTAATCCTGCGCGAAATTATCCGCTAATTTATGCTCTAAATTTTTTGAATTATTTATTGCATTAGGAGTTATTGCATTTCTTGTGAGAATGACTTGATCATGATGATTCAATCAAAAAAGTGACAAAGGACATTCAAAAAATGGAATGATCGCTAATAATGCGATTCCATGAATGGTGTTCTTTCTCAAAAGCATAAGGCTAGGAAAGAAAACGAGAAAATTTACAAACGATACCAGGCAGCCTATCGATAGTAAGAGCAAATCGAGCATTTTGAGGCATGTTCCCGTGATATGGTCGATAGTTGCACACAGAAGGCAATGTTATTTCTTTATTTATTTACATCTGAACAACTGAATAATTTCGTTATCTTCTCTTATTTTGCCATAGAAAACTTTCTTTGAACTAAATTTTCGAGCCTAAACTAATGAATGAATGGTAGTTTTCTAAAGATTCAAAAGAAAATTGCTCCATTTAACTATCATTCAAAATATTTGGTTATTCTTGTGCATTCAAGAAATGAAGCAGACATCTTTACTTGATGAAGATTTTATTACAAAAATCGATACTGTTGAGGGTAAAATACAATGAATCTTCCACTTTAGTAATTATATAAACCCATTCGAGGGAATAATCTTTTCATCATTACCAGATTCAAGTCGCACCAAACAAATGTCAAAACCTTATTTGTGATGGGTAGGTGCGCCCTTTAGAGATTATATCTCTCATTATGAATGAACAGGAGCGCTTGCAATTTATGAAACCAATCGAAAAATGAGCTATTACGCTGGAGATAGTAACTATCGCGAAATTTCGAATCAATTACTCAGCTATTTAAAGTGGTGAGCTTGGATTGCTTGAATACAAACATCGTTTGGGATAATGCCTATTTTCGCAAACTAAGAGGTGCGTTGACTCAGCAAACGAAAGATATGCTCTATAGTTTCACGAACACTGATCCTGAAGCAACTAACCAATACAAATACGTTTTCCTTTCTCTTCTTTTCCCCTTTTCATTGAATACGCCAAACCAGTTTAGAGTCGCCTTTAGAGGGCCTCATAACTCGGAAGTTGTTCTTCTGAACGTAAGGTGTACTATAGTGACGACGATTCGAGTGATAGAGAGTCTCCTTGAAGAATGCATAAGGATAAACAAAGATAAAATCGTACTTATTACGCCCTTAGTCATAACGCTTAATCACAATAGACTTACACTCAAGAGCAAGAAAGGAAGATCCAAAACATGGAGACGGAGAAAGAGATGCTGGTAGGCAATCTGATAGCTGAAGCGGAATCAAAGCAAGCGCTCGAGGACGAGCTCATTGATAAGGTACACAAACCAGAGCTTTAATATCTATCATTGTATGAGATAGTTCACATTAATTTTCCATGAGAAAAAAAAGAAAATTAAAGAGCTAGAAACCAAAATCCAAAGAAATCTATTGAAGATCGAGGTAGACCTCGCTGAGAGCGTTCTCGAAAATAGTATCTTACCCATAATTGAGACACAGCCTCAGCTTTTATAATTAGAAGAATTACCTGTGCCAGAGCAAAAACAGGCCGATGTTGAAGTCCCAAGTCTCACTTTTGGGAATTTGTCGCAGACAGTGCCCAATACCTTAGAAATCCCAAGAAGCCTCCAGGTCAGCGCTACCACCCAACCTTCACATTCAGAAAACAAGCCAGATGAACCAGAAAAAGATCCAAGTCCTCCATCCCAGCTAGAGAAAAAGAAATCGCTAACAGATCTCCTCATTTGATACTCGGATGTACCCAGTTAACTCTATGCTGTTCCATTCGATATTTTCAACTTTAACTAGGCTTAACTTCTCTCAACTAAATGAAAACGGAATTTGTTTATGATTTAGGAGATGTATATTTCACAACCTCATTTGCTAGTAGATCTCTTTTTTTACGCATAGCATGCATGATTCATCTACTAAGTGCCATATTTGAGAACAGTAACACAAGAAGGCTTAGTTTACCCATAAAAATAAATTCAGACTATGAAAATCCTTTTGCATCAAGTTAAAGGTACTACATATTAAGAAACTTGATTTTGTCTTTTCTAGAAGGTCGCTGATTTTGTTGCTGAGACGGTTGCTCTTGAGTGACTGGCATCGGTCTCGAAGGCTCAATTCTTAGCGCCGGCTGGTTCATCGTGCCTCGATACCCATCATTCGCCTTTACATGCAAATTTTTCCTCTCTGCTTTCAGCGAAAGGTTGATGCTCAAACGTTCTACTTGACCCAGAAAAACTCTGAAGATCTTTTTGTCTGTTGGGACATGCTTCCCTAAATGTCCTCTCACTTCACCCGTGTCCTCCACAACTTTGGTAACGACTCCAGTTAAAAATTGACCTTCCACGAGGGAGCTATCTCCAATGAAGATATAAAGCGGAGGGTTACTTTCGCCGTCCTTATGGTTGAAGCAAACTGTATAGAGGAAAGGGTTGTTTTTTAGTTGCGCCAAGAGGATTCTTCCCTGAACAGTTGGGCTCTTTGTCGCAGGGATAATCTCAACAGAATGCGAGATAAAGGCGAGGATATCATTCAGAGCTTGCTGACAATTCTTAGCATTCAATTTGTTAGCAGTCTGTTCCCATTGCAATGTTGTGAGCATTTGAGCGACGCATGGAATTATCATTTCATTCATTAAAGCGTCTTGAGATTTTAAAACTACTTGATTGAGATAGTTTTTCAAGTCCGCAGTGCTCTTTTCTATTTTATCCTTATCTCGAGAAGGCAATGAATTTGCAGGTTTGCTTTGTAGCAGTTGGTTTGAATCTAACTTTCCAATGAACGAGGTGAGTTCTTTTTCCCAGCCATCCAGAGTTAAAGTTATTGTGCGATCCATCTGTTTATTCATAGCATCCCTTTCTTGTACTAGTTTGAATAGATTCTGAGTTGTTGCTTTTTCTTTCTCCCATCCTTTCAACGCAACTTCCAGTCTCTTCGTCGCATCTTCTTTTTCTTTTGAAGCATTTTGCAACCTGCTTTCCAAATTAATAATATTTGCTTCCATCTGTTTTTCTTTTTCATGTAACTCTCTTTCAATCTGTGCTTTTCCTTCGGACAGTCTTTCAATCTCTACTTGAAGTTTGTCTCTATTTTCCGCTTCAAGCTCAGCAATCCTTTTCTGTGTTTGCTGTTGAAGGGTGATTTTGGAATTTTTGAGACTCTCGTAGGCGTCGAGGAGTTCTTGATGCTCGCCTTTCAAAGCCTCATGCTTTTTCTTCTCATCTTCATACTTATTTGCTAATGCTTTGTTATCCTCCTCCAATTTTTCCACTTTTTGTGTCAAGTCGCTGACAGCTTGTTGGATTTCCCCTCCTCTTTCTTGGAGTCGCCCATTCAGCGCCTGGATCTCTTCCTTTGCCTTTCTTAACTCTTCCTTAGTTGATGCAAGTGATGCCGTGACGCTTTCAAGATCTTTCGTTAGAGTCTCCTTCTCAGAGCTATATTCAGAGAAGATTAGTGATCGAAATTTGTAATAGCTCACCTGACTTGCCCAACCTCGGCTTGCACTCCAGCAATAGTGTTGTCTTTTTCTTTGAGTTGGGTTTCTAATTCTACAATTTTATCCTCTAACACCTTTTTTGAAGCTGTTGCCTCATCACGCTCCTTTTTTAGAGACTCGATTTGGTTTTTTTGTTGATTTACGATAAACTGTCTTCTCTTTTCAACGTCAGGATTAGTGTCCGTCATGAGATTTTTGTCTTTATTAATCGATTATTTTATTTTTTGTCAGAAAGAGGAAGTTGAATCTGTACATCCGATTTCTAGGATCCATCAGAGCCAACTAACTAACGTATGCTCAAAATATAGGCCTAGGAGCCACGTCCTCTTGAAAATGGAAAGATCAGTCCCATTAAACAAGAAGTATTCCAATGCGCAGAGGTTGTACATAGCCTTAGAATTCTCTTCATGAGAAAATCTATTCACTACTCATTCTCAGTATCGCGCTTTGTTATTGTATAACACTGCAGAAATGCAGTTAGCCAACAGGATTTTAAGTTCAATCTATTGGCTCTGCTTCGATAGTGTTTATTCGAAAGTCAAATCACGCGAACATTGAGTAGGAAAAAGTTGGAATACAGAATATGCTATGTTAAATGCAGAGCTGAACCACTTGGTTGAAGGCATTTCTTCAATATTCAATTCCGATTTCTTAAGGCTGTAACAATAGAAATTTTTACAATATTTTTATTTAGAGCTATAGATTGAGAAAAGTTGTAATTAATTTTCGAATTGTAAAAATAAATTCAAATTGGTAACAAATTTCAATCAGCTTTTAAAATAAGACCTTTACATTTAATACATCTGCAAGAGCCATATCACTTTTTCTGTCTTCTCTAAACGCAGATATATTTCGAACCTATAAGTCTGTAGAAAGTATAAGGTAAAATTTGGGAAAAAAGGTAAATGGTTGAATATTGACTTTATACGAATGATAGATGCAAATTGATTCAAAAGAAAAAATCTGTAATTGCATTGTAACTTCAATCACAGTGGATGAGTTATCAAATCTCTGAGAGTTTTATAGTGTGAATTAAAAAAATTCGAAACTTTGGTTTTTAAATTTGACTTGAATTTAGTTTTGTTTGGAATTTGATGAAGAGCAACTAAATACTACCAGTTAGTCAATTCATTTCCATGAATTTATAGGCATTTGATTTTTAGTTCACTATAGTATAATGTAATAGATGCAAGCAAATATCTTGATTTACTGAGATAGTATATTTATTACGTGCTGATGACCGTGTTTTGAGTGGAGTAATCTCTCTTGGATTTAATAGATGAGAGAAGCGAGAAGTACTACCTCTTGTGGGCTGTAGAGGCGCCTTCATCTAATTATGTTTTGCAGCACACGAGTAGATGACTTGGTTAAAATAACTAAAGACAATAAAAACCACAAAGAGCTTTGCTGACTGAATTGATGCATCCTCCTCAAACTCAAAAAGGTTGATAAAGAAACAAATCTAAGAGTAATTTCAATTGAAACGAAACATCGCCTTAATTTCCTATCACTGAAAATAATATCGAGGAAGAATTGTTTCAAACATATAAACGACTCGTCAAACTTCTGAGTTATTCTTGTAAGTGATGCTGTCGTTTTAACGAATCCGCTCAGTTAAAG
>ENA-UOUE01000800-UOUE01000800.1-compost-metagenome-genome-assembly--contig:-NODE-800-length-23633-cov-14.249448_pt1 | contig 23633 bp, 13 predicted proteins | sample MGYA00238146_ERZ747223 | MGnify/ENA primary metagenome ERZ747223 (study PRJEB28781, sample SAMN06268865) | compost metagenome | isolation source: single cell | place: USA: California, Emeryville, Joint...
TCGGAAATTCTTGAGCCAACTAAAATTACTTTGGAATATGATCCTGAAAGCAAGTGTATCAAGGACCCTCAAAAGACTCAAATTCAACCTTTGCAGTTGCGGTGTCATGGTCACTACAACTCGTTTGCTCAAGAAAGTTTCAAGCCGGCTTATTCAAAATTCGTCAAGCAATTTGAAGATGAAACTAGAGAATTTTATATTGATCTTGAACTTTTTGACGGAGAAATACATAGGAAAGTAGTGAAAGTTTTAAAAGGATGGTATTGCTTATTATTATGGGGAGAAAGAAAAATCTACGAAGAACTTGATGAAGATGAGGATGCGCTTGTCCAGAATTCAGATGGAAAATTCGTACTGAACATCCCCTTACAGTCCATGCAGTCTCAGTCCAAGGCGAGCCATGAATTCCTTCAAGATGAAGATTTGGGATCAGGAATCCGAAGAGTAGGAGTCAGATTCTTTAAGAAGTAGTGAAACAAAAAAAAGATTCGATTAGATGCTTTTTGATGTAACTTTTAAGGATGCATAATTAATTTGAAAACATAACAGCGAACTCTTCTCCAAACTCAGCAGCAAAGATTAAAATCTCGATGTGAGTTACTTTTGATCAACAGAGGAAATTTTTCTTAATTCATCAATTCTAAACCGATAGTATTTTACTTACAAAGGAAAATCAGCACACTCGAGAAGAATTAATATTGTGTTAGCCTCTATTCCTACAATTTTCTCTTGCAGAATCTTTATTCAGAGGTTGTTTATTGTAACAAAGGATTTCAATTCAAATGAATGACGACTTCGAAAGATAGAGAATGGATTCTCATCATATATCATATTTTTATCAATATTTCGATAGCTGTTATTCATATCGCCAAGCAATTATCTATGCATTCAAGTTGAAAAATATTCTGGGCATTAATTTTTGTTGTCTCTCAAGCTTATTTTTGTTGTAGTAATACCTGTTGCCCCTCTACGATCAGAAGTTTATTATGCAAATTGATTGGATCATTTACTTACATTTTTATTTTATCAAACCTACAGAATAATAAAATCTAAAGTATCTTATCAATGCTTCCATCCGCGAAAACGTTGGTCTCCAACCCAAAGCTTTACAGCTCTGGCTTTGGTCTTTTTGACAAATCGCTTAAAGGTCCGCTGCCACTCATGAAACTCGACATTTCTGTTAGCATATTCGAGTCAACAGCAAAAGTCGCCTTCTCTCAGACTTACCAAAACACCTCTGACTCTCTACTTGAAACTGAGTACCTGTTTCCAGTGCCTATCGATGCTCGATTCGATTCCTTTCAAGCGAAGTATGAGAACATCGTGGTTGAAGGCGTGATTAAGGAAAAACGAACTGCTGAGGAAGAATATAAAAAAAATTTAGAAAAAGGGAACACAGTGGCATACGCTGAGGTGCTAAAAAGCAATTCTGATGTAATGAAGGTGTTGATTGGAAATCAAGCCATTCACTCAAATTTCTGTGATATTTTCCTACATTCAAAAACTCGAAGTTGTTCGAAATCGCTTCTATCGTTTCGTGTATTACGCAACTCTTGGTCCCAGATACAGCTCGCAGAAAGGCATGAAACAAGAAAAGCCATCGAATGATGAGATTTTGCTCTCAACTTACCCGGTTATCAAGCCAAGTCAAGGTAGTTATATCTGGAGTGCGAAAATAACCGTGAAATGTAATTCGCCGATCACCTATCTCGAATGCAGGTCACATAAAGCGAAACTAATTGAAGGTGCTAATTCTTATGAGAGAACACTGCAGCTGGACCCATCTGATGAGTTTCAGAACGTTTTCAATAAGAACCTGGACATCTTATTTAGCTACACGGACATCAATAAACCTACTTACAGACTTGCAAAAAGCGAGCAGGGATTCTGCGCAATGATTGATTTTCTCCCCAGATATGACGAAGAAACCCTTGATGATGCTATTATTGCAGCCAAAGGAGATGGAGAAACTGCAGCGGCGTCAACGCCAGACGATGTCAACATCCTGACTGCTACTGGAGAATATATCTTCCTGATTGATCGAAGTGGTTCGATGAGTGGGTCAAGGCTCACGATGGCGAAGGAAGCGCTGCTGTTCCCTCTCAAGTCACTGCCTCCAAAATCTTACTTCAATATTTACAGTTTTGGCTCAACATATTCCGCTATGTATCTAGATTCCATTGAGAGTCACGAGAAGAACGTTAATCAAGCAATTGAAAAAGTCAAGCAGTTTTCAGCTGATCTAGGAGGAACTGAAATTTATCCTCCCATCCACTCAATCCTGTCCAAGCAGCGAAAGAAGAATCACCCTCGAACGCTCTTCCTGCTTACCGATGGTGAAGTGAGTGATCCCGAGAAGGTTATAAAACTCATTCGAAGTAACAATCATCGAGCAAGAGTATTTTCTCTTGGCATTGGAAACGGATGCTCAGAACATCTCGTGACTGGCTGTGCTACAGCTGGAATGGGAAAAAGCGTCTTTGTATTCGATTCTAAGGATATTTCAGGAAATGTCATCCTTCTAATGGAAGCTGCCTTTACTCCAGTCTGTGACGATTTTGCACTTGAATTTAGCGATAAAGAAGTCGTTAATATGTTTGCTCCTGACCCGCAGTCTCTGAGTTATCTCCTCAGGAACCAGATGACGACGTTTTACATTTTCTTAAATAATGCGGCAAGTGACAAAGGTGAGTTCGAAGTCACTCTAAAATACTTTAACACTAGCATCGGAGGATACAGCACCTCAACAGTTAAATTAAACCTGAAGGAATATGAGACTGGTTTAGACCTGTTTAAGTTGGGTATCGGAGAGGCTGCTGATATACTGGAGAAAAAGAAGGAAGAATCTTCGACCTTAGAAAATCGGGATATTTGGTATGCAGTGAGAGAGGGCATTGATGCAGAGTTAGTGAGGTTGTCTGTAGAGAACCAAGTGCTAACAAAGAAAACTGCATTTATTTGTGTTGTTAAACAGAATGGCACCGACGAGATTGCGACTTTAGATAATGAGAGGATCGTGATACCACAAACACAGTCAGTAGATTATTATGAACCTCAAGTGAGGTCGGTCATTGGGAATGGGTCATGCTCTGTATCTTCTGGTTATTCTGATGAGTTTGAAGAAGACATGAGTGACGATGACAACTGTTATGGAGCAAGGTATGATGCGAGAAAGAAAGCAGAACCAAAACCAGAAGCAGAAGAGGACGAAGACTTTGGTGATGGATTATTTGACGACTTTTATGATGATGAGCCAGCACAAAACACAATTCAGCAAAGTCTAAGTGTTTCAAAAAGCAATGAAGCAAGCATTAAAGAATCGATGGAAGAGAGCAAAACAAATACGCAGCAGGTTCCATCTACTAAAGCTACCAACTCTAATTCTTCGGAGAAAGCTTTCTTGGATATTGTACAAAGCCAGAAAGCTCTTGGCTTCTGGGATCTTGATGCAGGCATCTTGGCAATACTGGGTATCACAAAGGCGGAGCTCCTTTTGAAAATACCAAAAGAAGTGAAGGAGGCTAAAGGAGATCTTGAACAAATGACTGTGACTCTAGCCATTCTTGTTTGGATGGAGAAATATTTCGCTGATAAGAAGTCATCTTGGACGTTGATTCATAAGAAGGGAGTACAATACCTGAAAAATTGTGGGCTGAAGTATCCTGACTTAGTGAAAGAAATGAGTTTCATCTGATATTTTTTATTTGGATTAGAGTATGATTAATTTCATAATAATAATATTAAAAGTATGTGTCAAAATCTATATGATTATGAATCATGCCTTGAAATTTAGCATTAAAGAATTATTATAAAGCTGGTCTCACCTCTAAGAGCTATCAGAAGTGAAAAAACTTCATGCATTAATTTTCTGGTTTTGGATCAGCGTATTCCACCATGCGAAAGCTGGAAGTAGAATAGATTGATTTTATGTCAACACCATCGAAGATGAATAAAACATAACTCGATTCGTTTTGTTCATTTAAATATGAGTTCGTTTCTTTGTTTATTAATTCACACGTTCAATTTTACGTTCTTGGATTTCCGAGAATGGTTATTAGGTCATGAGGTGAATAATATCGATTCTTGCGAACCTCAACAAGTTTGAAGTATGGCTGTGTTAGTGATCTTTAAGTTCTCTTTATCTTGCTAGGCTGCTCATAGTTCAATAAATTAGAAGAACTGAGTTTCTTTTTTAATCTCGCAGATCTAGATTAATCAAGAACTCTTTTGATCTGCAAATCTCATTTTCCGCACAAGAATTTGGAAGATATGCTTCAGACGATGCTCTTTTTGAAATTAGAGACCTAAGTTAGATTGAGCTAATTTCAAAGAGATTTCTCTCGTAATTGCTCAATTCATTGAAAAGGAGTAGAGATTAAAGAACATCATTCAGATATTAGTTTTGTAGAATGGCTTGCTTAGTAATTAAACACCTGAGTGCAATACAATTTTGCTGAGATATACCTCTTGGTAAAGCAATTTAATGTTGCTCTCATCATTTATGTCGATATAATAAGATAAAAGAGATAGAGGTAGTAGGCCAGATATCAAAACTCTAATAATGCTATAAAGCTACTTTTCGAAGATACGAATTATATTCATCTGAGTTATCCGTCCATAACATTCTCCCAAAAAAAAACAACCAACATCAAGCGTGGTTATTTGTAAAATGATTTTGTAATTAAGGGAAGGATAAATAACCTTCAACAGTTTTAATTTGATTATTAATTTCGTTTCATTTCATTAGTATTGCTCATTCTATATAACTGGCGAGTTAAATCAGAAGCGGTTAATTAATTTGTAATGCCATTTCTCTCTTAACAATAAAGGTAGCTTAACTATTCAACCCAATCATCAAATAATCCCTTTTTGAATTTTGCTTCAACTTCAGCCCTCTGAGCATCATTAATTTTTGTCGCATTCACCAGCCATTCATTAACTGTTTGTTCTGAATTGAAAAGAGAATGATCATCTTCATTCTTAATATCAAACAGATTTTCTGTGGTATTTATCGTTCCCTTTAATCCATTTAGTGGGAAATTGCGATAGCCGAATTTATCATCATGCTCAATATTAGCAAACAGATTTTCTGTGGTCTTTTTCGTTGCCTTTAATCCAATTGGCGGGAAGGGATAGCCTAATTTATCATAAGGATACCAATCTTGATCAAACAGATTTTCTGTGGCCTTTTTCATTGCCTCTAACCTATTTGGCGGGAAATTGTGATAGCTGATTCCACCATGATCATATTCGCCAACGTTTTTTGATGTGGGCCTTGATTGGAAAACTTCCAAATCGTCTTCATTCCCAGTTAATCTAACTGAAGTTTGCTTAGCTGGTATTTGCTTGGGCTGAAAACCGTCGTAGTCATGGTCATCATCAAACAAATCCTTCATGGCTTGCGACGTTGTTATTGGTTTTGACTGGAAATCGTCTAAATCAGCTTCATCATCAAACAGACCTTTTGTCGTTTGCTTATTTGAAGTTGGTTTAGGCTGAAAGTCCTCCCAGCCATTGAAAAAGTCGTCAAAGTCATCGTCATTTTTAAACATTCCTCCACTAATATTGACTCTTCCTCCATTCCCGATCATTTTTTCACTACTCCAGAAAATTTATCTTTTTCTGATGGTAAAATAATTATTTATTTGCTCATTACCGTATTATATAGCACAAGGACATCAAAGTACTAAATACGATCTGAATAGGTTTATTTTCATTTTCAAACTATGAAAACAACACGGCAAAATACACAGCGAAATGAAGCTATTTTCTCTCTATGGTCGTTCAATGTTTAAATAAATCCTTTTTTCCTTGCTGAACATCTCTTGTACTTCAGAACGGAAACAGAAGTTATCCTAATACTAACATTATTCCATCATTGGCTGAGAATCCTACTCAAAATCATTTAATAAAATGTTTTCAAAGTCCATCAAACGTGACTCATTAAATGTGATGCACATGACAACGTGTTCTATATAAATACATATCAAAGGTCATAAATTTCAGAAAACAATCTTTTCGCGATCGATAATGCTTAAGAATCCACTTTTTGCTCATCAGCTTTATTCTCATTATCTTTATTCTTGCGTTCTTTTTCAAATTTCTCTTTTATTCTCTTGTATTCTCTCAATCTGCTTTCAACGTCATACTGGCGCCTTTTTGCCATTAGCATTTCGCTCCAGAACAGGAACCCATCCCAGAACTTCATCTTAAAGTATCGATACCAGCTCAATTGGAAACTTGGGTCCAGTTTCTTGGAAGCTGCACGCACACTCTCATGAATTTTCATCAATTTCTTGGTTTCCTCCTCGTCTTCAACAACAATATTAAGTTCTTTGCTGATCCTCCAGCTCCATCGATCGTTGTTAAAAGACCCTAAAAATTTATCATTCACCCTAAGAGAAAGCACCATGTAGCTTACCCAATGTATATACTTTATCATCAAAGATGTAGGTTTTCATATGTAGCAGTTTGTCATGGTGTTCATAGACGTTGAGGCCGTTCATCACCATATTCTTCATCAGTAACATATTTTTGGCGCTCGCATAAACCGCCTGATCTCTCTTATGCGCAGTGATAATTTCTACATGAACTCCTCGGCTCAAGGCATCAAGAACGGCTTTTTCAAAGGCTCTGACTCTGTAGTAATATGGCTGAATCATATAGATACTCTTCTTTGCGTTATAAATATTCTCTAAAATGAAGTTCTGGATATCGAGCTGATTCGGTGGTACGGATTTTATCAATCGCACGTTGTTGACGTTAAAGAGACTGTCTTTGTACATCTCATTGTACTTAGCGACGACCTCTTCATTGGATAGATCCTTATCCAGCCGCAGATTATATAAGCTAGCGGTATCACTCATTACTTTGCGCATTTCGCTAATGCAAAGATTTGTTAACTTCATATTTAAATCAAACATGCGATTCTCCCCATACAGATAGCCGGCGTACATATCAGCAACATTAGCTGAGCCCAAGTACCCTGTATTGTCAATGACCACGAGCTTTTCGTGATGGCGATGGAACATTTCTCTGCTCCAGATCCCGTTTTTAAAATAAGGCCAGACTTCATTCAAACGATAAACTTTTCCGCCAAGTTTCTCCAATTCTTCTTTGAGTTGAGGGTTAACACGGCAGTTTATATCGTCAATCAATAATACAATGTTCACTCCTCGTTTACGCGCTTCAATAAGTTTGTAGAAGGTCAGATTGGCGGTGTAGGTATCATCCCAATAGTATGTCAGAAGCCAAACGTAAGACTGAAGGGCGAGTTAGAGGAAAAAAGTAGAAAAGATGCTCATACTTTTGATTCATCAATTGTTTTCCAAAAGGATTTGAAAAAATCATCGCCATTTGTAAGAAAATCAAAGGATGGAAATGTCGTTGGGAGGATTTTTTGAGTTTTGAGGTTCTCATGGACCTTCAAGCTATTTTTATAGAAGTCGCTGTTAAAGAACTCCATATTCCGTGTTTGGAATTCCAGATGATTCGGGACAAAAATTAAATTAAATCTGAGGTGAGCATAATCGGACCCTTTAGAGGCTCTTAAAGCAAACTCATTTGGGATTTGCTTGAAGTCTCTAGTCAGAGTATACGAAGAAGTGTCAGCACGAGCTGTATATTGAAATTCAACGAAATGTACATAAGTTTTTCTGGGGTTACAATGATGAAGATTATGAGTCAATAAATTGGCTTTTTATTGGGAGCAAATGTCTATGATAGCCCATTTTGAGCCAAGAAACTATTGAATTGGTAAGTTACGAGCTGCTCCTATCAATAGTGATGAATTGGCTGAAATTAATGTCGATTTATTCTTCGTATTTTCTGGAGTACCTATCCGAAAAAAGAAATGACAGAAAAAATGATCTCTTCCCATGACAAGTGATCAATACAAAAATCAAATGGCTCAAGCTCAGTGTGGTTGTCCAACTGCACCAGAATCCGTAGCTTTATAACTATGATTGTAAAGGTATTGATAGAATTTGAAACCACTCGTATTCTTAGTTCAAGCTCGATTGGCCGCAGCAGCACTTGGCAATAATGAAAAATCTCATTCAAATACAAGATTTTTATTTTGCTTTGTTTCGATGATATGAATTCTGTTCTAAACTCTACAGTCTCTGTTGACTTTCAACTAAGCCATATTATATGATAGCTCAAGAGGAAACTAATCCCAGAAGGAATGTTGTAATTCTAATCTTAAGGTAAGATACTTAAAAAACTCGTTTTATTGATCCTTAAAAAAGTAAAACTAAACTCAAAATTGTGAGAATTGTAAATGATTGTAGAAGCTTTGTATATTCTATAATTAAAACATTGATTAGATTAAACCTCAATTCGAATAAACTTGGTGAAATTTCTTTTCCGAGTCTTGAATAGAATGATCGGCATTCTTACGAACCTTCGCTGGTACCATCTACCATTGGTGAGCATACTTTCACTGCTGGCCATATTCATTTGCGCTTTCATTTATAAAGTATTATGGGAGCCTGAAATGAGAAAGCGGCATTTCCAGAAGCAAGGAATCAAAATCATTAAGATTACTGGTATAGATCATTATGGAGACTTACAACGATCACTCGATCGCTATGGTGATGCACTCATTGCTATCCGGAACGAAATTCGAGAAAATCCAAATATAAAAATGTTTGCTTTTCAAACCGGTCCGATGATTGCATTCGCTCCAATGGATGCTGCATACATTAAAGAATTCCTTGCTGTTGACTACCACAACTACTCGAAGACACATCTTATTGATTTTCTTTCAATGATTATGGGAAAGTCTTTACTCTATCAACATGGTGAGGATTGGAAAGTACTCCGTAAACTCACAGCAAAGGCATTCCAGTTTGATGTCCTTGCTGCCAATCTCGGCAGAATCGAAGAAACAGCTGATTGGCTCTATGACAGAGCTCAAAACGGCAATCTTGAGAAGTTCAACGCTCTTGATGAGTTCCAAATGGGAACTGGAGAAGTTGTCGGAAAGACCTTCTTTGGCGATAATTTAAGCGACTATACCATAGAAGGCAAATCTATTTGCTTGGCACTAGCTGATCTGTTGAGAGAGATTACTCAAAATTCAATGAGTCTTCTCTTTTTCCTCTTCGGGATGAAGTTGGTTAAACTAAACTTATTGCCTTCACATAGAAAGGCGCTCAGGAATATCAAGAATTTCAAGACGATGTGCCAAAAGATCATAGACGCTCAAAGAGCGAGCGGGAAAAAGACTGAAGGATTTCTTCAAACATTCTTTGATGCTGCCTCGGATCCAGAGTTCTCTCGCTTCGTAACCGATGATGTCATCATCGATCAATTCATTCTGATGTTTATTGGTGGAACAGACACTACCTCGCATACTTTGTCACTTGCGATGTACTTCTTAGAGAGAAACCCTGAGATGAAAGCAAGAATGGAGAAGGAATTGAATGAAGTTTGGCCTGAAGGTGTTTCGGTGGACATCACGATTCTAAATAAGCTCGAATATATGCATGCTTTCCTCAAAGAAGTGCTCAGAATCGGACCTCCCATAACTTGGATGATTCCCAGGCGAGCACTGAAGAATCATAAAATAATTGACATCGAAATATCAAAGGGTACAAATGTGGCTCTCCAATTCTTCGCTCCTCATGTGAACCCTAAGTATTATAAAAATCCTGAGCAATTCGATCCGGATCGGTTCCTCAGAAAAGATCCTGAAGAAGGTTTCAACAAAGAACCGTTCGCTTTTATGGGATTCTCTGCTGGTCCAAGAAATTGCATTGGACAGCATCTTGCGATGCTCAAAGCGAAGATCTTCTTGGGTAAGCTGCTGCACAGATTCGAGTTCAAACTTCCAGGTGACTACAAATTTCAGATGTCGCAAAATGAGTTTTATGAACCTCGATATCCGTTGGTATTCCATCTGACACCGAAGACTAAATAAGTTTCTGAATTGAGTGTTCAGAGTAATTAGAGAAACCCCAAAATTAAGAGTCCATTCTTTCACATAATAGATCCAGCAATTAATTACAAAGTTAGACAATTAACAAGGACAATGCTAATAAATACAATTTATACATGCCACTCTCTTTCAGTTCATTCATCTCTTCGCAGAAATTATCCCGATTACAAGCCGTCTCAGCTAGCTCTGTAAAAGGTTTTCATGCGTGCGCATACATTTACTGTATGGATGCATGTATGGATGAGGAATGTGATAACTTATTTGTACCAAAGCAGAAAAGAAAAAATCGACAGCAAGAATTAAGCTGTTTTCATCAAAATGGATGGAATTCATTAAAACTCAACATCAAGCAACTCATTGCTTTGTCTTACCTTTTTAGAGGGTCCTACCTTGAATCACCAATTCAATTAACTCTCGTAGTAGAATAGAAAGATTTTGTAGAACTTATTTAGTGAATGGTTTGTCATTGATAGCAAGAAGAAGTAAACGAGTTACCACCAAAGAGAGAGAGAAAAAAATTTTTAAAATCGGTCTTTGTATGTTTTTAACAATGATATCTGGCAAGTGCTCTTGGAGGATACTTGCAGCAATCCTATTTCTGCTCTAGTTTCTATCCTCTAAGGCAGCCGTTACTTCTGAAGTTTCGAGCCCAAAAAAGCTCTTTTTATTCTTTACTTAGCATATTTGAATTTGGAAAGAATGAGGTGCATGACGTCATTTCTCAAAGAAGGATTTAAATTGTTAAATTGCCCTTTATTAAATTATTCTCGCGACTCACCAAACACCCACCAAGAATCAGACTCAAGTCCTGCATTTAATAAATAAAATCTTTTCTTGAGGAGAAAATTTGATAATTGGAATGCTGGAACTACTTTTCAACCTTCGTTGGTACTACTTCCCACTGCTTGGAATTCTCTCCTTGCTGGTCATATTTATCTACACATTCATTTATAAAGTGATATGGGAGCCTTGGATGCGAAGACGACACTTCGAAAAGCAAGGAGTCAAGATGATTAAGATTACAGGCATAGATCACTTCACCGACATGGAACGAGTCCTAGACCAGCATGGTGACGGTCTTTTCACTATAAGAAAAGAAATAACAGAGAACCCAAACACCAAGGTGTTTGCTTATCAGATGGGACCTGTAATTGCTCTTGCTCCGACAGATGCTGCTTACATCAAAGAATTCCTCTCTGTTGATTATCAATATTATTCGAAATCAGGCTTGTTGGACTTCGTTTCGTTGATTTTCGGTAAGTCTCTGCTGGTTGCATGGGGTGAAGAATGGAAGATACTAAGAAAACTAACATCCAAGGTTTTCCAGTTTGATGTTATTGCTGCCAACCTTGGCAAAATGGAAGAAACAGCAGACTGGCTCTATGATAGGGCTCTAAATGGCAACCTTGAGAAGTTCAACGCTCTTAATGAATTCCAAATAGGAACCGGAGAGGTTGTTGGAAAAACATTCTACGGTGACAACCTCAGCAAATACACTATAGAAGGCAAGTCGATTTGTCTGGCGTTAGCCGATTTAGTCAGAGAAATCACTCGCAATACTCTGCGACTCCCCTTCTTCCTTTTCGGAATGAAGCTTGTTAGACTGAATTTATTGCCTTCGCATCGAAGAGTACTCCGAAAGATCAAGAATTTCATGGCGGTGTGCCAAAAGATCATAGACGCTCAAAGAGCGAGCGGACAAAGGACAGAAGGATTTCTTCAAACCTTCTTTGATGCGGCCTCAGATCCAGATTTTTCTCGCGTTGTGACTGACGAGGTCATCATTCATCAGTTTGTTCTGCTGTTTATCGGTGGAACTGACTCTACCTCGCATCTTTTGGCACTTGCGATGTACTACCTAGCGAGAAACCCTGACATGAGAGCGAGAATGGAAAAGGAATTGAATGAAGTCTGGCCTGAAGGATTTCCTGTGGATATTTCGATTCTAAATAAGCTCGAGTATATGCATGCTTTCCTCAAAGAAGTGCTCAGGGTCGGACCACCTTTTACAATCATGCTCCCAAGGAAAGCACAAAGGAAACACAAACTTGTTGATATCAACATGCCTGAAGGAACATATGTGGCTCTCCATTTCTTCGCTGCTCATGTGAACCCTAAGTATTATAAGAATCCTGAAAAATTCGACCCAGACAGGTTTCTCAGAAAAGATCCTGAAGAAGGATTCCACAAAGAACCTTTCGCCTTTATGGGATTCTCTGCTGGCCCAAGAAACTGCGTTGGACAGCACTTTGCAATGATGGAAGCAAAGATCTTCTTGGGAAAGATGTTAAGAAGATTTGAATTCAAGCTCCCAGCTGATTACAAATTGGAGATGTTCCAAGCCGAGTTCTATGAACCCAGACATCCTTTACTCTTCCATCTCACTCCAAAAGTCAAATAAATTGTTTGAGTCCTCAACGTTACATAAGTTAGAGGGGATGGAATGAGATGATTACATATATGAAGCGCTGTGAGATCTTTAAAAAGTATTAAATCCATAATCCACAGTAAAGGAAACAGAGAATATAATATTTCCATTTAATATGAATCAAAATAAATCAATTTTGAAATGGAATAAGCGCCTATTTGTTTAAAAGAAAGTTAAGTCAAGAGTATTTTTACATTCGAAGAACATCTTAACCTTAGCTCTGAAGAGATATTCCTACTTGATAAAATATTTTTTGTGTTCTGTTTCTTTTCGATATGAGTGATAAACTCTAAAGTTCAATGTTAACAACATGAATAATCATATAGTGCATCTCTCGGGCAAATGAACTTATAATCTTAACGTATATTCTCTCTCTCTTTTCAAATATGATATTTGTTTTGCTGCTGCATCGAAAATTTTAATGTAGAAGGCTTTGATTAGTGCTTTATTGAATAAATAGCATTCTTAGACTTACTAACAACTCCAAAAAATATTTTTGAAATATCATGAACAATCAAAAATGAGCAGATCAAGATCCCACTTTCGAGATTATGAAAGCATTTTAGAGCCCTCATTTTTTTTGAATTTCGGTCTTTCGAGCTCTCAAATTTCAGAACCCATAATATGAAAAGTTTTTTGTTTTAGGAGCTTGTATTTCGAGAAAGTTTCCATTGCTTCGCAAAGTCATATCTCCAGACCCAATTATTATCGAGCCTTTAGCGGAGTTATACCTCGAAGATATGCATTTACTTTCAATTCTTTCAAAGTTTTTCGAAAAACTTTGATTCGTTAAGATGCTTCAATAAAAAAGATTCGGCTCGAAGGTTAACTGATTGCAAAAGTTTCTTTGAAGTACTTTTCAAGGCTAGCAGATGTATATTGCTTTCTCCTCCTCAATTATAGCCAATTATCGCCGGAAAAATTCATTTGAAACGGAATTATTCCCATCATTGGAACTATTAAAGACTTCTTTCTTATATCATCAATTTAATTCTCTGTTATGGTACAATCGAATGATTTTGGAAAACTGATGCAGTTATCGGCTTATCATAGAAAGCAAGAAGACGCAAAAAAGATAACACCAACACCAAAACCAAAAAATAAAAAATAAAAATTGATTTTAGTAAGACAGAAAAGAGGCATTTCCAGAGTTTTTCTATTGAAACACACTGCTAGTTTGCACTCATAATATGTCCATTACTTCTGAAGTTTCGAGTCCAAAAAAGCTCTTTTTATTCTTTACTTAACACATTTGAAATTGGAAAGAATTAACTACATGACGTCAGTTCTCAAAGAAGTATTCTAAATTTATTAGATCGTTCTTTTCTTAAATTATTCTCATGTATCACACCGAAAAACCACCAAACCTAAGAATCAAGTCCTATATTTAATAAATAAAATCTGTTCTTGAGGAGAAAATTTGATAATTGGAATGCTGGAACTACTTTTCAACCTTCGTTGGTACTACTTCCCACTGCTTGGAATTCTCTCCTTGCTGGTCATATTTATCTACACATTCATTTATAAAGTGATATGGGAGCCTTGGATGCGAAGACGACACTTCCAAAAGCAAGGAATCAACGTTATTAAGGTTTCAGGATTGGATCACTTCGGCGACTTACAGCGGACACTGGACAAGCATGGTGACGCTCTTTTCGCCATAAGAAAAGAAATAATAAAGAATCCAAACATCAAGGTGTTTGCTTATCAGATAGGACCTCAGGTTGCTCTGGCTCCGATGGATGCGAGTTACATCAAAGAATTCCTCGCAGTTGATTATCAAAATTACTCCAAGGCAAAGATTATGGAACTCGTTTCATTGATTCTCGGCAAGTCTCTACTCTACCAACGTGGTGAGGATTGGAAAGTACTCCGTAAACTCACAGCAAAGGCATTCCAGTTTGATGTCCTTGCTGCCAATCTCGGCAGAATCGAAGAAACAGCTGATTGGCTCTATGACAGAGCTCAAAACGGCAATCTTGAGAAGTTCAACGCTCTTGATGAGTTCCAAATGGGAACTGGAGAAGTTGTTGGAAAAACCTTCTTTGGTGACAATCTTAACAAGTACTCTATAGAAGGCAAATCTATTTGCTTGGCACTATCTGATCTAGTGACAGAGCTCTCCGAAAATACCATGACTCTCCTCTACTTCCTTTTCGGAATGAAACTCGTTAGACTAAACTTATTGCCAACACATAGAAGTTTGCTAAGGAATATCAAGAATTTCAAGACGATGTGCCAAAAGATCATAGCTGCTCAAAGAGCAAGTGGCAAAAGAACACAAGGATTTCTTCAAATATTCTTTGATGCTGCCTCAGATCCAGAGTTCTCTCGCTTCGTAACCGATGATGTCATCATCGATCAATTCATTCTGATGTTTATTGGTGGAACAGACACTACCTCGCATACTTTGTCACTTGCGATGTACTTCTTAGAGAGAAACCCTGAGATGAAAGCAAGAATGGAGAAGGAATTGAATGAAGTTTGGCCTGAAGGAGTTCCTGTGGACATCACGATTCTAAATAAACTCGAATATATGCATGCTTTCCTCAAAGAAGTGCTCAGGATTGGGCCACCTCTTACATCGATGCTCCCAAGACAAGCAGAAAAGAGACACAAACTCCTTGGTATCGACATACCTGAAGGAACATATGTGTCTCTCCATTTCTTCGCTGCTCATGTGAACCCTAAGTATTACAAGAATCCTGAAAAATTCGATCCAGACAGGTTCCTCAGAAAAGACCCTGAAGAAGGATTCCACAAAGAACCTTTCGCCTTTATGGGATTCTCTGCTGGTCCAAGGAACTGCATTGGACAGCACCTTGCAATGCTTAAAGCAAAGATCTTCTTAGGAAAGATGTTAAGAAGATTTGAATTCAAGCTCCCAGCTGATTACAAATTGGAGATGTCACAAAACGAGTTCTATGAACCCAGACATCCTTTAGTCTTCCACCTCTCTCCAAAAATCAAATAAATTGTTTGAGTCCTCAACGCTCCATAAGTTAGAGGGGATGGAATGAGATGATTACATATATTAAGCGCTGTGTGATCTTCAAAAAGTACTAATACATCATCCACAGAAAATAGATAAGATTATCCAACATAAACATAGGAATGAAAATAACAGCATTTCTTACATTGATATAAGCACTTATTTGCTTAATCTCAATCAAAACCATGCGCACAATTTTTGTTTTGGATAATATAAAGGACATCTTAGAAAATCAATTTATCACGAAGTTCACCGAATATAAAATATTCGTTTTTCCATCTTCAATAATGCTATTTGATGGTAAGATACGATAAATCTCATGGGATCTTCTTTAATTAACTCAGCAGCTTCATCTTGTTTTGATTCAAATCAATCGTTCGCAAATGTGAAAAATGTTAAGAATTATCCATCATGAATATCAAAATTTCAACACGGGCAGGAATAAATAAAATTGTCAGGAACTATAGTTTTTGTCGCTTGGGAGACTCCAGAGGAATTAGTTAATATTTATCTTGCAAATTTTTAATAAACTTCATGCGCAATATTTTAATATTTAACACATATTGAATGAACTTTCAGATTGCTCCGAGATTCTACTCATCAATCACCAATTACGGATGGCATGCAGCAATTCATAGCCTGGTATAGTATCGAAATCAAGTTTTGCTGCTATTACTCTTCCTAGTCTTAATGTCGGATTTTGTCTTCAACAAATAATTTCTACGCCTTCTAATTACTTGAGAACAAAGGCTAAATTCGAGATCAATTTCTTTTGTTTGGTTGACTTCGTTTCTCTAGTTTTTTCCTGGTAACTATGTCATCTAGCAATTTTATGAAAAAACCTTGTGAAATTCTTAACAGAGACAGGAAAAGCTCTCATTTTTAACATATCTTTACTGAAGACCTCTCAACGCAATCAAATAATATGAGCAGTCTTTAAATATTCATGAAGTTTGAAATCTGATAAACTCACGTGTTGGGTTAATCAGTACGAACTAAATTAAATCAAGAGTGCCTCAGGAAAATTTATTGTCCAAAAAGGACAGACTTGACGAAGAGATGAATTCTAAATACGACGAAGATTATGACTACCTAAAATTTTGCAATAACTCGAACATAAAGAAGAAATTTGCCCTGGACGGTAATCGGTTTGCCTAAGCGTTATATCATCATAAGCAATGCAATAGAAAAAATCTTGTTATCGACTCATGTCGAAAAGATAAACAAAAGAAACAAGCGGCAAGAGCGGACTCTTCTAATAACCAATAAAGCAATTTATAACATTGATTCTGAAGGACTTCTCTCGTGGTTGAGTTCTCCAATCAAAAGAAAAATAGAAATTCTCAAAATACATGGAATTACAGTAAACGACCAAGGCTCCGACTTCGTGATACACGTTCCCAGTGAGTACGATTACCATTATTCATCAAAGTCCAGAAGAGACCTTATTATTCAAATGATCGCCAAGAGTTTTTATAGCGCAGTGAGAAATCGAGGGTTGGTTTTTTATTTCAAGGTAAAATACTTCGTCGATTGCATGAGCGTCATGGTTCTACAAGCAAATCGCCGATCTCAGTGTGGTTACTACTACAGACACTGATAAAAAGAATGGTATTAGCAGGATTCCAAAGGAAGGGGGTATTGAACTGACTGAAGATAAGATTCCGGTATCAATGACTTTCCTGCATTCAGATGTCAATCAATATCTTTGTTTTTAGAGTGCGCTGGCCACACAGTTTTTAAAGCAAGAAGAGCAAAAAATTGCCTCAGATGAAGGTAACACTGCCAAACGACCGTCGTCAAGGCCATCGATTGATGATTACACTATCATTAAAGTACTTGGAGCAAATACTCTGAGCAAAGTAGCTTTCGATTTTTCGAAAATATTTAATATCCATTGCAGACGCTGCTCGCTCGCAAAAACGATAATCAACAGCTGTATGTGATAAAGGTGTTTTTCAAAGATGAAGTTATTGGCCGAGAGATGGTCGAATACGTAAAAACTGAAAGATCTGTTCTCGCAAAAGTATTTGCTCATAATTGAAGCAACCTAGTAACTATTTTTCAAGAGCAAAATGCCGTTCATTAATAATTTGGAATACGCTTTCCAGACCAATAAAGAACTATTTTTAGTTACCAAATTCCTCAAGTAAGCTCAAATTCCTTTTTTCAGTAGATATATTTCGTGTGTGGGAATTAGGGGCGGTGAACTATTCGCTCATCTCACAGCGGCAAAACGCTTCGATGAGGAACGTGCGAAATTTTATGCAGCTGAGATTACTTTGGCGCTTGAATATTTACATAGCTCAGATGTGATACATCGAGACGTGAAACCGGAGAATGTGCTGATGGATGAGGAAGGACACGTAGCTCTGAGTGATTTTGGAATGGCGAAGATAGTTAAAGACGGAAAGAAAACAAATTCGTTCATGGGAACTCCAGAGTATCTCTCTCCTGAAATGACTGCGGAAGTGGGTCATTCAAAGCCTGTCGATTGGTGGGGTCTTGGGATTTTAATGTAAATTTTCACAATTGCAACCTTGCTCATAATGCCAGATATGAGATGCTGATAGGAATTCCTCCTTTTTACAACAAAGAGCAAAATTATGATCTTATGTACCTACATATAAGGGAGAAAGAAGTAAATTTCGGAACTAAAATCAAACTGAGCGACGAGGTCAAAGACATCATCAAAAAAGTAAAAAATATAATTTCCTTGGGTTTTGATATACAATTATAATTTTGCGATTCCAGCTTCTGATAAAAGATCCAGAGCTTCGACTGGGCTCAAAAGGAGCACAAGAAGTCAAGAACCATCCTTGGTTCGCGAGTATAAATTGGACTGACCTTGCACAGCGAAAAGTAATGCGTTTTAGCATGTCTCTTCCTAAGATTATGAATATTTAGGTCACTCCGCCATTCAAGCCAGAATGTATAGAAGAGGTTGAAGATGCACAAGTTAGCGCTGAAGGTAAGGCCCTTATTCAAGCTTTTCTCTGAGTTGCTTCTCTTTTTTAAAGAGCTGGACATAGGACAAACTAAAGGATTACTGAGAACTGTGAGCACTTTTAACGGAGAATTTGAAGGGTTTTCTTATCCATCAGAAGGGCAATGAAATCGATAAACAAGGATTGTCGAAGGTGTTAAGACAGCGGGAAGCATTTACATTTGTATGATGAGGAATAGAGGCATTAGTTTACTAGATAGCAAGCTTTTTGCTTACGAGTCAGAGAGAAAAAGTAAAGTGGACGATGAGTCGGATTACATTTATTATCTGCATACTGTTTGTGTAAATCAACAAGTATATGATTTAATTATCAATAATGCCTTTTTGCTTTACAAGTTTCCAAACATCGCCCTGGTGCTAATTGAGAATTGACTTGTTAGTAAGAGTGTATGCCTCTACTATCTATTAATTGGAAACAAGCAGAAGTGTGGAAAACATTGAATTTGATCCAGGAATGTATTCCAAGAAACAACCCCTAGCGGCCTGGTGGTTCATCTTCTCTTTTTTGTATGTAAAACACTGCAATTCGTTATTATAACATCAGTAATCCGAGTTAAATAGTTTCATAGTATTTCTCTAGTAATGCAATTCGGAAAAAATGGATGATGTAGGGAGATCATTGCTCGATGCAGCCCCTCTTGTTTTCGAATCGACATCAACAGATGCTGCTTGGAGATTGCTAGAATTCTGTGAGGAAATGGTGGATTAATATCGATAAAGTTCTATTTTGTGAAATCACAGTCACTACATTCGGACGTTAATTTTCCGAAAGCTTCCTCTTTACCGACAAAGCACTTGAAATTCTAGGTATTTTGAAAGTCTAATTAATTCGATTGCGGTTCACAGCAATTTAACGCTAATATAATGAGTTGTTCAAAAATCATCTTATAACCGTCCTCTGCATATCAGGTGCAATGAGAGGATCTATGCTAACTACTAGAGACATTCAATAAGAACTAACAATAGGCATACAATAATCAAAATTGTTTCAGAATAAACTAGTAGGCTTTTGAACTCAAGCTTTCTTAAATGCTAAATCTTATCAAATTACCAATTTTTTACACAGATAAATTTTAACGATCTGTTGACATTTCCTAGCACGGCACGGTATGGTCTTTCAATATGATGCAAAGGGAGGTTATGAAAAGCGATCTTCCAACGATCAAAGTTTATCGAAATACAGAAGAAAGAAGACGAATTGTAGAGGAATTTACCCTCTTGCGGATGTCAATGATAATTTCAGATGGAGTAAATCAAAAGATTCTCATCATCACGGCATCGTGAGGACAAGATCAGGCTGCTCATTGATCGCACTGGCCACAGGGTTCTTAATCTCGCCTCGGATAGTCCTAACTGCTGCTCACGCTGTCTATGAGACCTATGCCGCTAAAAAAATCGAATTTCTGCTTCATGAAAAGAAAAAACCAATAGAAATCTTGAAAGTTTTCCATCCTGCTGACTTTCCTCATAATTCTAGCAATGACTACGCTCTTTTAGTCCTGAAAGAAAGCATTCGAGACCGACAGATCAATTTCACACTCAATTACTTCGAACAGGAACAGTTGATTAATAAAGATATCCGAATTTATGGATGTCCAGAATTCGGTCTTCGTGACGAATATCCTGTCGACAGTGGACAAATCTTTCAGATCGAGAGAGATCTAATTTTTTATAAAAATATCGATACTTTTCCCGGAATGAGTGGTAGCGGACTCTTCTACGTAGAGGAGCAAACAGAGAAATGTTATTTAGTTGGAATCCATGTTGGGAGTAGTGCTAATTATAAATACGCGACTCACTTATCAGTTCAAAGATTGCAGCAGATAGCTGAATGGGTCAATGATGCAAAGAAATTATTTGAAATCCCCTCACATGACTTACCAACTGATTTCGATGTGAATAATTTCAGGCAGAAATCCCAAATGGAAACTGTTGATGACTTACTGGGAGTAGAAAGTTCTGTTGCTACTTTGTACACAGATGGAACAGAAATACGTCTTGAGTCGGTTTCGATGTCCAAATCAGAACATTTTCCAGATTTAGAATATATTGACCAAGATGAGCTTGGTGAGTCAAGTAAACGGAATGAAATTAATCAAGGTGGCCAAAAAAATGAAAGTCAAGATGGAAGCCAAGATGAAAGTCGAGATGAAACGATACCTTTTGTTTTATTAAGTGGTTTTAGACCCAAAGCAGTTGTTTCAACCATTGACACTCATGAAGTGGCAGATAGTTACGAAGTAGAACCTCTAGGAGAGCCTCAGAATGGCGTTGGGCAAGAGAGATGGCCAGATGGGAGTGAATACTACGGAGAATTTGCATCTGGTACTAGAGATGGAATTGGCATCTGGATCTCGAAAGATAGACAGGTCCTATACCATGGGAAGTGGAGAGATGGTTATTTTTACTACGGCGAGTTCGAATGGCTCACTAAAGTGAGATTTGGAGCGATTTTCAAACCGGAAGAAAAAAACTCCCTGCTGGCAAATAGGGGAAGAATTATTGATGGCAACACTGGCACCAAATATATGATAGATCTGAAAGACAGCAGCAATGATCGATTTCATAACCCAGATATTATAAATTTAGCCGAGAGAATACAAACATTTTTTTCCGAATCATTTCGAAAAAAATCTGTTGGAGAAGTTCTCAAGAACGTAAATCTTGGCAGATATTCCAAGTTTTTTTCCGAATCATTTCCAGAAAATTCTGTTGGAGAAATTCTCACGATCATAAATCCTGTCAGATTGCATTCTGAGAAAAATATCTTAATAAATGATCTGAGTACCAGCAGCAAAATGACGAATTTAAATGATAAGCAAGGCTCCTATATGGAAATTGAATATCCTAATGGAGACAAGTATAAAGGTCAAGTCAAAAACGGCAAAAAACATGGCAGTTGTGGATTATTTCAAGTATGCAATGGAGATGAATACCTTGGGAACTGGTTTGAAGGCGAGAAGAGAGGGATTGGTGAACTGAGATACACGAATGGGGCACTTTATAAAGGCGAATGGAAGAATAATCAAAGACATGGGATTGGTGAATACATAGAAAGAGACGGTTATAAATATTCTGGTGAATGGGTTAATGACCAAAGAAATGGAATTGGTGAAGAGATTCTTGCGAATGGTGACAAGTTCAAAGGCTTTTGGCACAGAGACTTGAAACACGGTAATGGAATGTATTATAAGGCAAACAGGTATGAGCTCAAAGCGAAATGGATTAATAACAGACACGAAGGTTATTGTATCATAAGATTTCTGAATGGAGACGTATATAAAGGCCACTGGGATGAAGGAAATCAACCAACTGGAGGAAAATTCCTTTGGAAAAACGGGAACAAGTACAAGAGATTCTTTTCCGCTGCAGAAGCAGAAAGCGCTGAAAGAGAAGGCCGAAGTTTTAGACAAGATCCTTCAGACCTAGGAGACTGGGTAATTAATATAGGCGCATCAAGTTTTGAGTTACAAATTAAGTCGGATGGAGAAGTCTATTTAGGCTCCTTGAAAAACGGAAAAAGGCACGGAAGAGGCAGAAGCGTTAAGGACGACGAGTATGTGGGAGACTGGCTCGATGATAAGCCAAATGGAAAAGGCCAGTATATTTGGGCTGGTGGGAAGAAGTACATTGGATATTTTTTAAACGGACAAAGACATGGAAAAGGAACTCTCGAAATACTACTGAAAAGTAAATACGAAAAAGAAATTGACAGACTTGAGATATTCACCAATGAAGGCATCTACATCCCGCTCTCAGCTTCAAAAGAAGTCGACTTCTGCACTGCTAATCTCCCCTTTACCTTTGCTGACAGTGAAGAGAAATCTCTAAGTTATTTATATGAAGGAGAATGGAAATTTGATAAGAGGGAGGGAGAAGGTGAAGAGATTTGGCCGGATGGCAGCTACTATAAAGGTTTTTATTCCAGCAACACCAGGAACGGGTTCGGCGAGTATTTTTCAAGCGACGGAGAGAATTACATCGGCAATTGGAAAGGTGGTCAAAAAGATGGTGTCGGGGAAATTAAGTGGCCTGATGGCTGTAAATATAAAGGAGAATTTGTAAATGGAGAAATTGAAGGCGAAGGCGAATACTTTCAGAGGGATGGGTTCAGAAATAAAGGAAAATGGAAAGCCGGCAAATTACAAGATGCAGTAGATAAGCACTCTAATCTCAAAATAAGGACTCAAGAAAGCACGATTGAAGAGAACAAAAATCACAGGGCTCAGAGCAAAGAAGAAACCAAAGCAATCCAGGACACTGAATGGCTGTTCGACTTTCTCTCCTCTTCTGAGGATCAATCTCAATTACAGTCGCAACAAAAGAATGGCATATCCCCACAGTTTTGGGAAAATCTCGATCTGATTCAAGGTAGCTCAGATACCTATGTGATACCTCACAAAAGCAAACGAATTCCAATGATCTTTGAAGAAGAAGAACTCTTTCGAAATCCGCTTAATGAGGATTATAAAGACTCATTTGATGAAGAGGAGAATGAAATGCTGCGTAACTGCTGTTTTGTCAGAGTTGAGTACACTGATGGTGACAGATACGTAGGATTCTGGAAAAATGGGACGAAACACGGCCTCGGCAAATGTTATTTTCAAGATAAAGGCGAATATACCGGCTTCTGGATTGCAGGCCGAAGAGAGAAGTTCGGAATCATGAACCTTGCCGATGGAGACAAATATCGCGGAGAATGGAAAGATGACATTATCAAAGGAATCGGAAGATTCGTATGGGAAGATGGCTCAATGTACGAAGGGGAATTAGATGAAGGCGATCCTCATGGGTATGGAACAATAGTCTACCCCGATGGCGATAGATATTTCGGCGAATGGGTCGGAGGAGGCAAAATTGGAATAGGAAAATATGTATGGAGCGATGGAAGTGAACATACTGGGTGGTATTTCAAAGGCGACCCTCATGGCATTGGCGAATCGCGGTATGCAAACGGAGAGATTTACAGAGGTGAGTGGGCAAATGGCTATAAAGAAGGCAAAGGGATGTATACATGGATCGAAGGACGAACTTACAAAGGAGACTGGGTGAATGATGCTCAAGAGGGAGATGGTTTGATGAGGTACCCCGATGGTAGGGTGGTTAATGGAAAATGGAAAGCAGGAAAACCACTTAAAAAGTAACTGAGAGAGGTTCGTTGCAAGTGGGATTTGGAAAGTGTGAGTCCTTACAGATTTATTAGAGATTTAACGATTAGACAGATGTTATTAGTTTATTTATTCGTGCTTACTAATTTATGAAC
>ENA-UOUE01000809-UOUE01000809.1-compost-metagenome-genome-assembly--contig:-NODE-809-length-23423-cov-9.856978_pt1 | contig 23423 bp, 32 predicted proteins | sample MGYA00238146_ERZ747223 | MGnify/ENA primary metagenome ERZ747223 (study PRJEB28781, sample SAMN06268865) | compost metagenome | isolation source: single cell | place: USA: California, Emeryville, Joint...
TTTTGCTTGACAATCCATGTAGCAGATGGAAATTTATTCTTCTTATATTTTCAAATAATGTCCCAATCTTGAATATGTCAAACTGGGTTTATTTACACTCTCAACAAAGTGTTTCAATGAACATTTATAATCTATCGTTGTATTTATGCCTACGGTCAAAAGAAGTTTATTTTCTCGTTCGCATCATCGAAATCATATTTCAAGCTTTCAAAGTCAAAATTTCTAATTTCTGCTCAATGAACTATCTTTACTTTTGAGCAGATAGCGTTTCCTCTAAGTAACCGCCAGTATCTTGCTTTCGGAAAATTATGACAGTGGCATTTTAAAGTCTGGCCACTGCTACAAAATCCACGAATTCTTCTTGCGAATTTCTTTGATTCTTTAATTTTTTTCAGAAACTCAAAATATCTCCTTATCCGACTGATTCTTCGCTTAGTCCGCCTACTTCTAAGACGAAATCCCTATACATATGTCATATAATCTCCCCATTTAGTCTCAATCAGCACCACATCGTCCATAAACCAGTGCTCATAAGTTCTAATCGAAACAATCACAAACAACTCACACAACTGTTCGCAACTGGAGCCAAATTTATTATATTTTTCTTTGACGTTTGTTGCGTGTCTCACTGAAAATTTATTGATAAACTTATTTAACTCCGAGTAACTCCATTAATTTGACTCCAGTTCACTAATATAATCGGACCAGAAAAATTTAACAATTTTAACACGTATGACTACTACTGCACAGTCAGTTCAACAATTTTCAAAAATCCTTCCACGTGTCAATAAGCTTCTCTGTCTCCCTCTACCCAATTTTCCTATCGAAAAATGCTCGTACAAAGCACGGTATTAAGTGAGATTTATCCGTTACATTCGTTGCTTCGCATGTCACTCCGATACGCAAGCATTTAAACGCGCTGAATTAATAATAAATACTTTAAAATATTTTTTTGACAGTGGACCTGGTCATGACGAAAACTACTACAAATACTCCAACAACCCCCAAAAATACTAAGGGAGCTGCACGTACCTATCATTCCTATTCTCTCAGCTCTAATTCGCCTTCTTAGCTAAAATCGTCAACGAAGCAGAGCTCGAGCATGTTATTGAAGATTATCAAAAAGCACACACGAAAGACTTCGTTTGGGTAGGCGTGCTGTTCTTATTCGGACTCTCGCTCTTCGTGGTTCTTTATTATACCGTTCCAACCCAAGAAAAGTAGCTTCCTTGCCCCTTCAACACCATCTCACAAATTCAAAATTAGTGTATCATTCACTTGGAAAATCCCACGCAATATTGAAGATGTTCGCGTCCTCGCAGGCATCGCTCAGCAATACTACCAAACCAATCCAACATACGTCACTGTTCTCTACGTTTACCTCTATATCTTGTAAAAATTCTAAATGGAACTCTCTTTCTTATCGAAATTGTGCCTTAGCCTCCAGACTTTCGGTATTCCGGGACCTGCGATCTTGGGAATTATCAGCGGAGCACTCTTCGGTCCGCTCAAAGGATTCATGGTTGCCAACACAGTAATAATTCACATATTTCCTCAAATATAACGCGTTTGGCCTCAAGTGCGCCTCCATTGGAGCCGTTACATGCTACTACCTCTCATCGATCATCGGCAAGACCATCGTTTTGAAATTTTTCCCAAGCCTTCTTAAGAAATTCAACCATTTCGTAAATATCACCAGTTTTTCCTGGAAAATTGACGTTTTTATGCATAGATAAAAGAGCACGAGGGCAACCTGGTCTGGTACATGCTTTTCCTCAGAGTTACTCCTCTTCTCCCTAACTGGTTTATCAATTATTCCTCGCCAATCGTCGGAATGCCATTCAAATTGTTCGCTATTGGATCATTCATTGGTAAATAAAAAATCAGAAACACGAAAACTAATGCCTCCCCCTCTCATAGGACTTATCCCTAACTCTTTCATGCTTGTTAGAACAGGTGTCCTCCTCCATGAGGTCTCTGAGTTCGGTCTTAACTTTAAGGTGAGTGTGCGTTAAAGCGGCTGGTTATCTAATGATTATTTAAATATTAGGCTTTCATTTTCCTTGCTGTATTGGCGCTTTTAATGTTGGTACCAGCTCTCCTTTCAAAGAAAGAACGTAAGAAACTCGAAGCATTGGACGCTAAGACCAAGCAAGAATAAGAGCGGTTCGCTATCTAATTGTTCTGTAGACTTTTTTTAGAGTCGTGTATGCATTTTGATTGAATACATGTAATACTTGAGACTACTGCATATTGAATAAATATTACCCGTGAGCAAATTTAAGCTCATTCAAATAAAATGATAGATACATTTAGCAGCAGGCTACGTATGCAGTATGTGATTAGTAAGATGTGATGTATATGGTATTATTATTAAGACAAATTAAAGTAGGAAGACTCCACTCATTCCAAATTATTAGAAAAATAAGTTACTTCATTCACTCTCATATGAGCGGCGGGATGGGAGTCTTGCAGAAAGGACACTCCAGTTTCACGCACATCCATTTTTTCAAGCACTGCTCGTGAAAAGTGTGTCTGCAAGGCGTCTGCATCAGCCTGTGGGTCTTGAGATCAGAGCCTTCAGGCGCGTCAGAGTAGCTCTGTATGCAAATAGGACAAGCCTCCTAAAGGAAAGAGTTATGCGAAGGTAACAGAAGTAGTAGGGTACTTCTTCTTCCTCGCCGGTGTTGTGCTGAATGAGAGGAACGTCTAGGTAATAATCAAACGGTTTTGGCAGCAAACACCGTGGAACGAAAAACCGCGAGCCCAGTTTCGATTGCAGGAACAGAACCAAAACTTGAGCAAGGGAGATCGTGATGTACCAGAAGCAGAAAGAAGGATCTGGAGTCAACATGAAGACGTTATTACTGTGGCCCCTGACGTATAACTAATCATCTGTTAGCTTCTGTTGGCTAAGAGGAGTGAGTGTTACGGGTATCAATATTCTGGACAATCCCAGACCTAAGACGTAGTTATAGTCTTTAGGGAAATGGTGTCCTTCGCTGGCATTGCGAATGATCTGAGGGACGAAGAAAAGTCCTGAAACCAGCATGCACCAGTTTTTGTAGAGGAAATAGTGAGCCATGACCAGCAAAAATATCAGCGAGCCATCTAAAAATGGGTGAATAGTTGCAAAGCGAGGAAGTTAGTTACAGAATCTGAGATAAAATGTAAATATTTGAGCTCTTGCATCCACCAAGTTCTAATCAGAAAGGGAGATCAGTCCTGTTGGATAGCGATAGGCGGAAATACTCTATTTTCGAGTGCGTTTCGTGTTCCCCATATACACATGAGGACGCGCGCCTCGAAGATCGTTGAGAGAACTAAATACCAGAGAGCAGGCATAATGAAAAATTGAAAGTATTGTGGGTTGAGCATCGAGTTGTAAAGATGGAAAAACCCGAGGACAATGTCCCAGCACATGAAGAACCCGATCGTGGTCAATGAGTACTAATATATAAATCAATGTTATTAATAATCCACTAATAATCGACAAAGATTACCTTAACTGCCTCTGTGGGATTGCTCCCGATGTGTTTTATAAACTGGATGCACGCGCAAATATGAAGGCAGCACAGAGCGGTCACGAATATTGCATAGAGCATCGCATTGAACAACGCTTTCTATAAACCAGAAATTTAAGAGACCAAAACCAAAGGCACTTTACCTTATCATTATCAGTAAACATGCCCTGAATCTCAAAATTGCAATCGGTTGAATGTATATACACAGACACATTAATAAACTGATCTGCTTGACCCACTGCCGGTTTCCCATTCGTTATATTGAAAAAGCTCACAGAAAAATTCGCTGTGCATGCTAAATTCAAACAATTAACTTTGCTTTCACTTCGAGAGATATTACAGTCTGGTTTCCTTACAGCGGTATACTCGTTAAGGTAATTTACCGTCATTGGAGCCTTCTCGTTCGCAAAAGTTCTATAGTATTGACAATTTAGCTCTTATAAGTGCGGGTGTGATAAAGCTACCCGTTCTGACTGTTGTAATCTTTGTCTGTATAAGAGATCTCTAACTTAATTGCGTTCTGATCGTAATACTTCCCGTCGTTGAGTCTGACATGTATGATTTTTAAATCTTGTCGGACGTCAAACTGACCTGTCCCTTGTGAAGACTCGAACCAACCAATCTAGAAAAAAGGGAAGTTTAAGCGATATCACCTTTTAAATGCTATCACCTGAGAGTCGTTAAGCGCTGACCAAGCTCCAGTGTATTGTAGTTCCTCTGGAGTGATGATAAAGCGATTTAATTCAGAGTTCTGCTGATTGATTCGCTCGTTTACGAGCCCGATGTTGGGATTTGGATTGGTGTAATGCTGAATAGCCTTTTCGGCCTGAGCCTGAAGAATGGCAGCTGTAAGTTCTTCGATTTCAACGACTTCGCCAAGGAAAGGCTGATCGTTCTGACAGAATACCATTTTTCTAAACAATTAGAGTGGAGAAATTACGTTGAGAGAGGCAGGGGCTGCACCAGCAAAAATGATTAGGTTTGCGGTAAAAATGATGCAAAGAAAGGTGAGCTGATGGCTGGATAGCATAAATGGCGTAAATTCCAGTCGCTACAAAAAATTAGATAAATTAATCAGATTGTTAACTTGATTCAAAAATTGAAAGGGAGACGACTCAAGTTGGAGTTCTTTTATTGAAAATACTGAACGAGATTTAATTTGTTGTTATGGAAAGCTAACTGACTATTTTCGTTACTTGTCAACAATAAAGCTCAACCTGGATTAGGCATCTCCTGAGTGGATTTACAAGCATGAAATATTAGTTTTTAGAATTTTACTTGTTCCACACGAGAAGAACCAAAAAATCTCTATAGCTAAGATATGGATTTAGAGATCAAAGACGCCATAGCGGATGCTGAAGCTTAGACAACCTAAGTTTTTGTTTTTTCTTTTAGAACCCAGCAACAAAAAAAAGATCTCAGTTTTCTGAATAACAATATTAGACGTTTTGAAGTATAATCGATTGAATCCAACAAAAACAACAAAAAAAAAAAATCGATTATGAAGTGTGCCTTTTTTTCCCCTCTCTCATATCCCACTGATAATATATTTGAAAAAAGAGCCTGGCTTTGTCATTTAAAACATAAATATGTTGATACCTAAATAATTCTTCTCCTATCCCTCATTTTCCTTCTGAATCTTTAACTTTCATTGACAGACTTTTGTGGGCTAGAACCTAAGTCTTCTCTTAGAAATATTCGATATTATTCTCCTCGTCCATTTGTCGCTGGTCGACGATAAAGTTGTCGAATTTTCTCCAATCATCGCCAAAATTTTTCTCGCTTTTCTTGCTACGATTCGTAGAAATCCATTATAGCAACAAAAGTGTAAACAAGCATTACCCTGTCCTTTCAGTGAGATTAGTTTCAGAATCGATGGCGGTTAGAGACGTCGTTTTCTTTCTCTCATTGTCCTCAATACTCATTATCTGCAATCTATCATCTTTTCTCTTCATTTCTTCCACTTCCCCTTCGCTTTCCTCTTCCCTCGCAATGACTGGCCAATCTTTCCCATCGATAGTTACAAGGTCTTCAGGTATCTCACTCTTGACCGTTTTGATTAAATTTGTGCTGGTTTTTCCTTCCTCCTCGAAAGCTTCACAAAACACATCATTTTAACCAAGATTGTGCTACTTACGAGATTCAAAACTGAGATTTGTACTCGGAACACCAGAGTTCATCATCAACCTCGTCGAGTTCAAGACCCTCGTCGCGTTCTTATTTCTCGTCGGGCTCTCACTCTCGATTATTGGCTCAAAATTTGGTTTCGGGAACGTCAGATGTATCGTTGAAATTGTAGGCCTAGCAGTTTCCATGCCCCAACCTGCCTTCGTTGCAGGTACATCCGCCCTCGCCGACTTTATAGTCGGCTTTTCAGGAGTATAAATAGTCGTGCGAACAGTTTTTGCCCTGCAATTTTCTGGATCGACTGTCCAAACAGGATTGACGACTTGAAGTTTCAAATTTTTCATTGAACCATTCACATCTATTCAGCAAGCAATGAATAAACTAATTGAATCGCTCTAAACTTACTTAGATTTTGATTTTCTTCTAGTGAAACAGGGTTTTCGTGTTTCGAAAAAAATTCTTTGACGTGTGAAGAGCAATCGATTGAATGTCGTTCTTGAGGAAACTGATTAGCACAAGCCGTTATTCTGAGTATATCCCAAATCGTTTACCCAGTCAAGCCATTGAAGTTTTTCTTCTTGAGCCCTTGCGCAGACCCGTAAAAACAGTTCTTTGAGAACGGAATAATCTGGATATTCGTACATTTTCAGCTTCTGAATGCTTTCGAAATAGCTCTCAAGTTCCACTGTTTTACAAACCGCAATGAATAGTAACAGGCTGATTCATATGAAATACTTGGAAAATTCCGACAGATCTCCTCTGGCTTCGAATGCGCTTTAAAAGCCATCATGTCTTCCAAGGACTCTCCATATACTGCGTCTCTCCCATTCGAAAATAAATCGCCTTGAGGAGATATAATATAAGGCCACGTAGTTCAATTCGCATACCTCTCTTTAAGAAATACAATAGGATGTAACCCAATGACTCTAAATCATCTCTTGGTCCCAGCGCTTCAGGTCAGATAAGCACCACAAAACGTCTAACTACTTTACCGTAGCCAAGATGCGAAGAGAGACTATCAAATGGATCGTGTTTCTTATATGATTTCAATGTAGTTCGCTGCTTTCGATGAGAGTTCGATCTCGGTTCTACGAGTTCAGCCGCTTGAAATCCTGTAATGTACAACTTGCTAAGTGTTTGACTATCCGAGCCGATTAGTATCTTTTTCGGATGCAGATTCCCATGCAGAACACCTTTGTTGTGTAATATTTCGAGATTACTCAGCTGCAAATAGTAAATTATTGAGTGATAGTCGTTTTCTCATGTACCATTTCGACTCCAATGTAAAATATAGTGAGTATCGAGAATTGTTGATCATGCTTGTAAAATAATTCAAGGAGGCTCGGCCCTTTCAGCTCGTAAATAGTCAAGAAAATGTCCTGATTCAGAGGAGGTTGCATCAAGGCCGGAACAAAATCAACTAAGAAGAGCCAGGAGAAGGTGATTAACTCGATCGAAGTGATAAAAACCTGTTTTTAAGACTTCATGTAGTTTGCAGAAGTCTTGAAAGCGAGCCTTTGGAATTGGAGTTTTCTAAGCAAGATTTATTTCTCGTTTGAAGTGTATTGGAGAGGTACCACGCTAGCGAAACATTCTGTGTTTATTTTTGCATTATGGACTATACAATATCAGGGTTGGGAAGCGGGAAGAGTATTACTAAGGAACTTGGCGTTGTTTTGCTGTTCGAACAGTGTTTCGCGGATGGTATACGTTGAATCAAGGCACTTTTCGAGGAGTTTGAGCTCTTTTGAAAGTAAGGCTTTTTCCATTTGATTTATTTTTTTAAATTGTCCTGAATTTCAAGATTATCTTAAAATTTGATAGATACTAAGGAAATTTTATGGCTACAGATGAGGAATAAATTGCCATTTGAGAGCTAATGCTGAAAACGCATTAGCGAGGCTGAATTGAAAAACGAACGCAAGAACAAAACAGTAATCACCTTATGAAATTGAATATCGAAAAGATGATATTTAATAATGCTGTATGTGTTGGAAGGCCAGGACTGCTATTAGTATTATTATTCATTGAGGTTTAATACTGTTATTTTTGATTTTACCTATGATTCCAGAGATGAATGATCAATGATATCGCGTGAACCAATGAAAAAACCTCTTTGATGAAGGCAATAATTTTAATGAAAATTGCTTGAACAAACATTGCCAAAATTTCTCATCGAAGGACAAAACACGTTTCACAAACACATATGAACTTGTCTATTTACCTCATGAAAAAATGGAACACCTGATGCATAAAAAGGTTTACATGGCATCCAATTCTCTTGTAACTGTTCATCATCATCTCTTCGTAATCAAGAAATTTGCCAAATTTCAACTCCTCGATGTTCCAGCTGCAAAAAGAATGGCCTAACTATCATCGAGCAGCAGAAATTACTGTTTCTGGGAGAAATATTAGAAAATCTGGAATCCATAAGTCCAAATCGAAAAATTAGCGCTTATTTTGACGTCATTCGAAGCACCAATGGCAATAAGATACGTAGTACTCCCAACACTATGCGGTGATGAAAGAATTGAAGTTTCGAGGATTTATATTGCGGGAGTTACGGAGTTAGCTAATTATTTGCTCAGTTTACGTTTTTTTATTTAACTCGAATTCCGTTTCTACTAAAAACGACTCTGAAAACTAATTTGATCCTCAACTTAGAAATTACCTTTCATGATGGCTCTCGCTCTCCTTTTACTAATAAATCATTAATAACCATCATCACCTATAGGCTGAGACCAACCCCGCTTCGCAAACTCTTTCAGCTGCACAGTTTTGATCGTGCAACTGGCTGAAATGGCCAATTTTTTTTTTTATTAGTTTCAAAAATCAAGCGAATTAGAATCCGCAATTAATGCTTCAAATAAAGTTCTATCTAATTATTTAACAAATCTCTCGACCTCATGGAAAGCACGCGCACGACCGCGACCAACCGCGCTAACATTGAAATCACCAACGCAAAAGATGATATTCCTAAAATTGGAGAGGATACGAACGCTAAAGACATCACGGAACTTGCAGACCTCAAATTAGATGCGCTGACCACAGTGCATGTGTACGCTTACGGCGTCGGCCACTTTCTCAACGACCTCTGCGCAGCATGCTGGTTTAATTATTTGCTCTTCTATCTCAAGAGTGTCCAGCCAATCGGTACTCCTGATGAAGCCGGCACATTTGCAGGGTACCTTCATTATCCAAGTTACCATTAATGACTTTTTCGCCTATAGAATCGTGCTGTTAGCAGGGCAGCTGGCTGACGGTATCTTCACTCCCATCGTTGGGTATCTCTCCGATAAAATCAACACCAGATGCGGAAAACGAATGCCATGGTAAGCTAATTAGATCTCGGTGTTCAACTTTCAATCTTTTAAAGGTATTATTTCGGGTTCGTGACCGTCTGCGTCAGTTTCTGGTTTATTTTTCTCCCTTGCCAGTTCTGCATATGGTTCCAGGACACCGAGGCAGTCAGACTCATCTACTACATTACCTTTCCTTCGTTGTTTAATATTGGCTGGGCAGCCATGCAAGTCAGTCATATGGCATTGGTTCCATCGCTGACCATGTCAAGAGTCAGAAGAGACATCCTCAACAATCTGAGAACAACCTTCACCTTTGTAGCGAATCTCTGGGTGCTTTTATTCGCGTTTTTCCTTTTCGCTGTCGTCAAATCTCCAACGTTGAAATTCCAGATCCTTGCGCAAGGGACCTTGCTGCTAGGAGCAGCATCCTCGATATTTTTCATGTGTGTGATACACGAGAAGCAGCTAACGAGAGCCTGTCGAAAGCTATCGAGGGAGTATAAACTGGAATATAGCAGATTAGCTGCGCTGGATGCTCAGGAGGAACAGCAAGCCGCTCAAGAAGAGACGCCTTTGTTACCGAAGGAAGAGATCAAAGAAGAAGAGTCTCCTGCTGTTGATTCCGAGTCTTTGGAACCCGTGGTGCACACTGAGACTTCTCAGAGAGAAACCAAGTGAGAAAACAGATGAATTTTCGAGTTTTTAATGATTTTTTTTTTTCCTATCAGAGAGCCTCCTCTCCAAACTATCGAGGATGACGCCGACGCGCAAACAAAGAGAGTGTCTTCGATCCTAAGTGAACCGTTCCAGTGGTATTTATGGTTCCGTGAATGGCAATTTTACGCGTACGGCCTTGTGTATATGGGCGCAAGAATTTATTGCAACGTTATTACAGTAATGGATTTTCTTTGAAAATTCTTTTGACTAACCTTGGTTTGTAGTCACTTTTGCTCTTTTATCTCAAAACAGTGCTGCAATTCGGTCATGAAACAGCGAAATCGAACCCGACGCCCATTTCTTTCGCTATAATACCAATGCTGATCTATATTTCCTCCTCTATCTTGACGATTAAACTCAAGTCTTTCTACTTAGCAATTGGAAGGTACCCATCGTTTGCTACAACCAATAAAACTAAATTTTGTTAACTCTAGAAAAAAAACATATAGTCTGGGAGCCATATTGGTCATCATTAGTTCCGCTACATTTCTTGTAAGCTCCTACAGTGTCCCTAACATGACTAATTTCATTGTGATAGGTATTGACACCTACAACGAGCTATTTTGTGTTCCCCTTAGCCCTTTTGATCGGATTCGCTCAGAGCATCATTTTAAACACTTCAGTCGCCTACATCGTATTTACTCCTGTATATACTGATCCTCACGCTTTCTCCCATATAGGGCGAGGTCATCGGCCAAAAAGGAGGCAGTGGAGCCTTTGTTTATGGATTTTACAGTCTCCTTGACAAGGCAGCTTGCGGCATTATTCTATTTTTCATAATGGTAACTAATTACTACCTCTGAAATGTCTCATCCACTGTTCTATAGCGTTGCAAAGACGTTGATGCTCCAACGAGCGTAGAGTACGTTCGATGGACCTTCACAATCACTCCTTTCGTTGGAGCGATGCTTGCTTGGTTCGGTATCTACACCGGAGGTGCTAAAGACTATGATTCGGCTTCGGATGCTGTTAATATAAACTAAATAAACCCATTGTAGGACGAATAATTAGCTTTAGGCGCCTTTAAGCGCCCAGGGTCCTAAATATCTATTTTTTTGAAAATTCGCTCAGCTACAGATATTTTAGCAGCACTCTATATCCTTACACACCGCTCGTCATCTATTCATATCTTTTTCTATATATTTCATATTAGCGACGAACGGTTGTTATTGTGTTCTTAATTGAAATATAAATTTTTAGGTGATTACACATTCCAGGAATAGGAGTCTGAATGAGATCAATTCTAAAGGATCCTGCTTTTTAATTAAATTATACACGAATAAAAATTTGCATAATTTAAGGATTTTCACTCAAAAGACCGAGAGGGAGCATTTATTTCAAATTTTTTGTGGAAAACATGGTGGAAAGGGAAGTATTTCAAAGCGGTGATATTAGAGGCTCCTACAAATTCGGGAGAGAGTTAGGATCGTAAAACCAACAGAAATTTGGGCATTCTTTTGACCTTTTTTTCCTCAGAGGGTCCTTTGGCACAGTCAAGTGCGCCTTTAAAATAGACACGCTCGAGCAATTCGCAGTCAAGATGATCGATAAGTAAGTTGCTTGGGTTTATTAGTCTAAAATTACTGCGTTGAACCAAAGGAAAAGGCTTCAAACCGAAGACTTGGACGCTCTAACAACGGAAATCGATCTGCTTACCCAGGTAAGTCATCGCCTATGGCACTCGTCCTCATTGGAATTAGATTGATCACCCGAATATAGTGAAACTTTATGAAATATGGGAGGATGAGGTTTATTTTTATATGGTTTTCGAGCTCATGACCGGAGGCGAGGTAGATCCAATCCAGATGGATTAATCCTCTAATCGGTGATTAGCTCTTTGATAGAATCGTCGGCAAAGACCATTACAGTGAGAAAGAAGCCTCGGAGGCAATGAATCCAATCGTCGATGCGATCCGCTACTGCCATTCGATGGACATAGCGCATAGAGATCTGAAGGTAATGGGTGTCTGAGATCTCTCATTGACTTTTTTGGTAGCCTGAAAACCTGCTCTATCAGACGAAAGAGCCGAACTCGATCATCAAAGTCACGGACTTCGGGCTCGCGAAGGTGATTAGCGAAGAAAACATGATGCAAACGCAATGCGGAACCCCGAGTTACGTCGGTATGTTTTAATTTCTCGTCGAAATTCTGATAATTATGCCCCTAGCTCCCGAAGTATTAGAAAACGATGGTAAAGGATACGACCTGGCAGTTGACTGCTGGAGTATCGGTGTTATCCTCTACGTTATGTAAGAAATCTATATTCGATGCTCTTTGTCTAATCAGGGTACAGGCTCTGCGGGTTCCCGCCTTTTTATCACGAAGATGAAACAGTGCTATTCGAGATTATAAAGAAAGGCGAGTATAAATTCCCTTCACCTCACTGGGATGACATCTCGGATTCAGGTCAGCTCTTCTATTCGATTACTGAGAGTCAAATAAATTTTTTGAGCAGCCAAGGATCTGATTAGTAAGCTCCTGGTCGTGGACCCGAAGAAAAGACTGACAGCAGCAGCAATTTTAGAGCATCCGTGGATGAAAGGCAAAACAACGGGAGTTAAGAGCCTCGCTGCGGTGTCTGCTCGTCTGAAAGAGACCCAAGCGAAGAAAAATTCGTAAGTTTCAGTTTATTAGGATACAAAGGTTTTAATCATATTTAATAATAATAGGGGAACAGCACGGTAAAGCCCTGTGAAGGTAGTAATCTTAAAGCGTGGAATTCGATTAAAGTCAATTCCGGTGGATAATAACAGTATAAAAATTCAATTGTGTGTGTGAAAGAGTTTAAGCTTTAAATTTGAGATTAAAATTTTTTGTTGTTGCGCAGTTTAAGAACCCCATTGGAGTAAGCTCTGCATTGCATACTCAGTTGCCCATTATTCCAGTAATCCGAGATTATGATAGCAAAAACAAATCACGAGCACAGATATTTATTTGCTTTGAACAGCTCAGGTCTGGTGTCAAGTTTTCATAGAAAGCCACATCAAAATCGCATGTAATGAGAACATTAGAAAGTAGAAATACAATATAACTTTGGCTAATCCTACAATTCCTTAATCCTGTTTATTTCTTTGAGTATCTCCAGCACCTTGGGCGCCTGTGGGGTTTGCTCTAGGGTCTTGTCCAGGATTTTGAGTTCCTTTGTTTCCTTGATCTGTTGCTTTGAAAGCTCGCGTGCAAATCCATGTGAAAATGATAAATATGACTATTGTGATTCCCTGCCACGAAGAACCTGATAATAGCAACTTTATTAGTCCTGTTGATTGCGAGAGCGATTGCTTCAGCAATTTTATGAATTGAAAAGGACGACTGAGCGGCGCTGGCAATGGTTCTCCTCGAAGCTTCTGGAATCCGCCCAGTGCGAACGCTTTGAGGTCGTTTTTGTTTTTTGCGCGCTGGTATTCATACATTTCGTCCTCGTGGAATAGAATGAACGTGGGATATTCGCTTATCGAAAGCGCTTCCTTAATAGTAGGTTCTTCGTCACTGAAATACATATAAAATTAGAGTTTAGTGGCTATTAGTTGTGAATTACCAGTTCATCCATCCAATTCCTACCTGCCCTTTAGTCTCTTTAGCGAGTTCTAGCCAAGTGGACATCATTTTCTTAGAATGTGGAGACCATGGGGTATAGAACATAATAAACCATGTGCCTTCGGCCTGTTTTTCTTTGAAGTTGGCGGTGGTGAAGTTCATGATGCTAGAGTATGCTTTTGAAGTGAACGACTGTGCATTTGTGGCTAGTACCATCAGCAATAAGTGAAGAGCTAGCATTGCCAATGTTTCGTATCTCATTTGCCGAGATTCCAGAGCGAAATAAAATTATATGAAAATTGAATACCACGGGTGCATAGAGCAAGAAGATATCATAAACAAAAAACGAAAGGAGCCTTTGGTTGAGTCTGAGCTGGACTTGTGACTTGTCGTATTGCTACATGGAATTACAATAGCCTAATCATTCTCGAAAGGAAATTGATGAATCTTATTCAGTCACACAGAATATTCACTGGGGATCCATGCATTTGATGCTTCGGTTTTTTCCTCTTTGATGGCTGCTTGAATTTCAATACCTTTTCGCTAGTCCCAAAAATAGCATATTATTTAAGATACACGAAGCCAACATAAATTTAACTTATTCATTCCCATGGAGAACTTGGCTATTCAAGCAGAAGCAGAATCAACAACCTATCATAGAACCAGATCCTCACGTTGTTCAGAGATTCTGAGAAAACAGATATCTTGATGCATTGGCAATGAAAATAAGCGAAAATCGGCATTAGTGTTTTATTTGTGATGAGCTTGGCTGCGGTGAAATTGAAATCATGAAGCAATTAATGCAAAACAAGAAATATTACAAATAATTTTCTTTGGCTCGATGCAGTTCTCAATCAAATGAGGCTTCGAATCAGATTTTCAAGGAAATAATCATAACTCGGAAGATCAGAAGGCCGTAATGGATGCTTTTCAGACGATTAAGGATAAAGTAGATGAAAATGAAAATTCTAAAATACGCGTCAACTTAGCAGCAGCCGTGCATGTGCTCGAATCTTACTTCAAAAACAGCTAGCTACTGAAATGCTTTCCTGAAAACTAAAAACGACCATATTCATTAGAGAATTATGGCGTGGTGACTACTTTCACAGACTCGAAGCAGAGTCTAGTTATCATCTCAGGATTCACACAATCAGCATGGAGAGTCGTATCGCTCTACAAGCAGAAGAATACGAATGAAGAATTTATGTGATCCATCAATGACTTGGTAAATTAGCTGTTTGGGGTCTGTGCATATAAATTCAGTTTATTTGTATGCTTTAAGATGCCACCTACTAATTATTTGTGTTAAGCACAAGGAGTTTATTAACTAAAGCACTCTCATTATTGAAGGCACCCTTGTATAGAGAATAGCGTTTTTCCGGTTTGATAATTCAAAATTGGGATTCTCAAAAAGTAAAAAAGAAGCTAACTTTCAACAACTTTGCTATCAGAGCTCAAATCTTGCGTGGGAACTGGTTAATAACGAAATAAACTAGTTTTTTTGTCTTCCTTCCACACCTCTCGAGTTACAATTATCATTTACATCTCAATGACCTTTCATTCATGTATAGTCTATCAAAGCACTCAAAATTGTTACTCGAAGTACACTATCAGCCCTATGTCTTGGTATATCATGCCTCTCTGGGATAGAATGATATTGATATCCCGATTATTTCATCGATTTCTGAAAGTTCACCGTAAAATACTTCTCCTCATTTGGCCGTCAGAAAAAATTTCATTCTCTCATCTGACACACTTTTACCTTCTTTCCTCATTCAACAACCTCAAGCATTTCACACTCTTCTGAATCCGAAACAGGAATTCTGATGGTTCCTTATTTAGAGTATAAGAGGCTCAGTTTGCCAAAAAAACTAATTTATAACGGGCATCAGAGTTAATTATCATATTAAAAAATTACTTAAAAAACATGTTTCTGGAGTGCACTGGCACCGTCCATGTCCCCAAGACAACGGACAATGAGATCGTATTCCCATTTGCCCCGCTCTCGCTGAAGTTCAAAATCAACAAAAAAGACTTTGAACATGCGAAGCCTCGTTTCGAGGAACCTCAAATTCTGGCTGGAATTGAGAAGATTCAACGCGCTTGCAACAATTTCTCTGAAATGAAGACTTACCGCTTCGCTTTCTTCTTCTCTCTCGGCGTCACCTGCTTTTTCACACTAATTGCGCTGCTTTTCGTCAACAAAGGAACCCGACACTCCAGTGAAGAAGATAGCGATATTGCGCTTTTAAAACTCATTAACCGTTGGTTCATGGCTGCGTTTGGTCTCGAGATCATCGCGTTCTTCCAAAACACACTAGTTACGATTATTCTCGCCTGCAAGGCGAGAAGAATGAGACAAATTTATGAGGAAAAAGTATATAAAGTGACTACTGAAATGAACGAGGAACTTAAGTCCTCAGATATCAGATGGAAGCTGGGAAAGTGCCTCAGATGGATCGAAATCAGCTTGGATTATAAGAAGAAGGACCTGATGATGCATCAGAGAAAGGACGCAAGCTTGATTAATGTTCTTGAAGCGTAACTTTGAAAGCCCGAATTATCATGACCTACTTTGTGAATGCGCACAGTAGGTGTTACAGGGCAGATGGCTATAAGGGTGCTATTATATATATATGCTATCTTATATCTGCCGTAAATGTATTCCTTGTTAAAGAATTAAGGAATATCCATGCATTTATTTAGGAAAAGTTCCTTCATAATATTTGGCTTTTCTCTCTTTTCCACATCACAATAATGAACACAAGTCTCTTCTCCACCACACACGTATTGCAAAGAAGTGCGTTATTAGAATGGACATGGAATGTGCTCTCTCGATGGAGAGTATTTTCTCGCTTTATGGAGTATAAAGGACTCTGATGGGTTAAAGTTGGTGTTTTGTTGTACATTTCAGACTAATTTTTTCCTTTACAGTCAACAACAATTTTTTGATAGATATACGCTTATTTTCTAGGAAAGTAATCAACTTAGACGCTGTAATTAGAGGTAAGTTAAAAGAGGTTGAGACTAGCAAGTCTCCTTTCATATGTTTTTTCATTAGATTTGTTTTCGCTGTTGACTATCTAATGAAACTCTTCCTATTCGTCTTCCTCGTCGTCGTCGGAGTCTTTCTCTCCAGGCTGACGGTCAAATGTGAGGTGATTAAAACAAAATTTTGTCTTACTCTAAGGGCATTATCATTAGTGAGAACTTCCTTGCAGACGCTTTCATTGGCCTTAATTCTTCTGTCATACTCGGCTTTGAACTCAGGGAAATGATAGAGAAGGATCTCCTCATAGATCAGATCTAATAAAAACAGGCTATTTCCACCGAAATTTCTAATTCCTACCTTTAAGCTGTTCGAGAGACAAGGCGTGCTTTTCGAATTCGAATTCTCCTTTTGGGACTGGGTCTCTGGTCGGCTATAGTACAAAAGGGGTTCGTTAATAACCTTAATTAAGATAATGCAAATTTACCTCGTCATCTGGGAAATGAAGGGCTTCGAGGTAAGGATGTTTCAGAGCTTCTTCGACGGTGATTCTCTTTGTAGGGTTGAAAACCAAGAGTTTCTTCAAGAGGTCAAGAGCCTTAGGATTGGCATTAGGGAAGAGAGTCTCCAATGGCTTTGGCTTCTTCTTTGGGAAAGATTTAAGCAGTTTCCTGCTTTTCTCCCTAGGAATAGCGTTTAAGTCTTCTTCGGTAGGATTTCCAAAGATATCAATGATCAACTCCAACTGGTTCTTTGCTATATTCAAAAAAAGTTTTGTTACTCAGTGTGAAAACTTGCAAAATTACTCTCAGTTCCAGGAAGGAACGCTTTTCTTCTAAGCAATTCTGCAAGAATGCAGCCAACTGACCACATATCGACTGTTTATTTCATTATTAGCGACAATGGCAATTTCCTATATATTACCGGAGAAATCGTATTCTTTGTAAGCAAGGAGCAGTTCTGGCGCTCTGTACCAACGCGTAGCGACGTAATCTGTCATGACGCTTGATTTAGTTTGTTTGAGCTCGGCTCCCATAGCTCTGGCGAGCCCAAAATCACAAATTTTGAGATCGCAGTTGCTGTTAACGAGCAAATTTCTTGGTTTCTATAGCAAAAAGTTGTTTTTGCAGGAAACAAACTGGCTATTTACCAAGTCTCTGTGCAGAATGCCAGCCGAATGAATATACTTCAAACCTCTGAGAATCTGGTAGAGGAAAAATTGAATATGCTCGTCAGACAATGTCTGAGGTGATTTAATGATGGATGCCAGGTCGGTTTCCATCAATTCAGAATAAACGTAACTTTCGTTGGTTATATTAACTTAATACGAAGCGTCAGAAAGCTTACATGTCATCAAATTGCTCTCGGGACTTTGGAAGAAGAATCGTTCTGATACCACTACACTAAAATTTCATTAGTCAATGCAAATGATCGATCGGTAGCTCAAACATACGTTCTCATGTTTCAAAAGACGAGCGATTTTGAGTTCTCTGAGCGTTCTACGAGTGAAAATTTTATGCTCAAACGCTTTTTCGATTTTCTTGATAGCAATCAGCGGATTTTCTGATTCGCTAGTGCTTTTATCCTTTGCTGCAACGACCATACCGTAAGCGCCTTGACCAACTAATTACATTTGAGGTTAGGAACTGAGGGACAATATGCAAGTGCTAACCGCAGTCGATAATCTCGTATTTTTCCTCAATGTCGAAGCGTGAGCCCATTACAAGGAATGATTTGATTTTATCCTTGGTATTGCGGTACTTGGCGTAGTGCTTAATGACATTCTCAGACAACTTTGGGGTCTTCTTCGAACCCTTGTGGGACCCGGTGTCCTTCACCTCCTCGGTGGCTTTTCCGTTCATTCAACTCGATTTTTTTTGTAAAGGAAATTTAATTATTAAACTGGGAGATTTGTTCCAGTTCTTTTATAAAAGAATGTAAAAACGTTCCTTTATTAATGAACGTTATCATGATGCTTAGCGCCCGAATCTTAAGGTAACTATTCAGAATTAAGTACTGAGGTGTGGATTTGTTGAATAGTCTTCTTGGAGAGATCCCTCTCCATTTAGTGTCAGAGGATCTTTCTGTAAGCATGCTAACGCTAATTCTTAATTGTCAGATATCCAAGGCCAGAAAATATTCTATCAAGAAGATATTACCTAGTTTTAACAAGTGGAAGAGAAGACAGCGGCCTCTGCAGACAATGCAGCTCATTAATGCTTTCAAATAACAGATTGCTCATGAGCCGAAATATATATATATCCTAGGACACAGTAATGCGAGGCGTCTTTGGAGCCCAAGAGGAATGGTAGTAAGTATATCTTTCTATTCCTATTGAAAAACGTGAATTTCCTTATAGCATCAGATGAGGGAGAGATTGGGTTTATTTTCCCTTGGCCATAATATATCTCTTTGAGGTGTTCGCTGAGGAGACACTGGGCATCTGCTAGCAAATTGGCATTCCATCTTAGCCTTATGACAGATAATATATGTTAGGGCAAGTAAATGACCTTTTAGCTCCCATCTATGGCTGCTGTCAGCATTTAATGGACCTTGTTAGTAGGAATTTATTAAGATTTTCAGATTTGCATCATATGATGCGGAATAATTTGGACAAGGATGTTCATCATGATAGCTGCTTCGATCAAACCACGTACTTTTAAAAGTTCTGAACACACAAATGATTAGGACTAGCAAGATCCATTTTTCTGATAATGATGGAAAATTAGTGTGTTGTTAAAAAGTCTCTGCAAAACTCGACTCAATCATGAATGTATTAGAGTAATAGCCTCCAGATGAATCATACATGAATGTTAAAGAATTACTTCTTATTTAATAGATACGCTTGAAATTTGAAATTAGTTTATTTGACAAGTTTAAATCGAAATATCTTTCTTTGAAGCTGCTTGAGAAAAGTTAATTGGCCAATTTTTTTTAAAATAAAGATTGCTCTCAATCATTCTATCGATCCTGATTTTTACATTTCAGTAGAAACAGTAAATTTTTTTCATTCATATTGCTTTGGATTTGGATATGGATATACGATATTGTTAAAATTTGTAAATTTGAGCGTTTTTTTTTTTTGAATAAATTCTGATCGATAAAATTTCTCATGCAACTTCTGCTATTAAGAGATCAATCACATTTTCTAAACTCAAATTCACCATTTGCATACTGCCGCCCCGATTATTTAACTGCTAGAGAGTTTTCAATTTTTCTACTTTGCAAACTAATGAGACCTTCACAAAAGTATCAAAGAAATTACCAGATTACACAAGTTGGCACTCTGATGACGACTCTTAGCCTCCAAACTCTCTTCCATGCAGTTAGCAAAATAATCCAGACTCGTTTTTTCCACCTAAACCGCTCTCAACTTCATTTTATGTTAATCGTGTATTTTAAGTATTTCTGATTTTGTTATTCAAACTCTTTATTACACTCACAAAATTTATTTCTCTTTCATATCAGAAAAAACAAAAAACAACTAAATAGATTTTCATCTCATATAACAAAGAACTAAGCTGATCCCCAACAGCAATCAGCCTTCGCAAGCTTATTTTCCTTTGAATTGTATCTTTCCAATGACAAATGCAAAAAAAAGTTTACTGACAACGAATTTCTGAGTTTAAATATACTTGAGCACAGATTAAACTACTTATTTAAAATTTTAAGCTGCGTCAATAGTTCTCCAAAATGAACGTAGCTCACCATGGACCTTCCTACAGCAACGTAGACACTTCAGAACCTGATACTTCCCGCCACCAATATAAAGACCCTCTTCAAACAGACCTCTCACTAAGCATTGACCCAGATAGCACTATCGATCATCCAAAATCGCACTCGAGCCAATCTTCCTCACGTCTTATCTCTTACTCTGGGCTCCCTCACCAAGAGTCTGCGCCGAAGGCAGCACTATTTGACGATCAAATCACTAACGAGCCGAGCGAGTACGAAAAAACAGGTTTTTGTAATCTCCTTCACTATATTTGGGCTATGAAGCAAATTTTTCGACTGACAAAAAAAAAACCTGATGAGCCTCTCAAACTCGAGGACTTTAATCCTTTAGGAAAGTCTGAAGAGGTCTCCCATAAAATCTTAGAATTCGAAGAGTTGTTTTTGGAATACAGGAGGAAACATAACCGGAGTTCGCTTCTCATTCCCATACTCAAACTCTTTTGGAAGAGATTCCTTGTTGTGTTTTTCTGGGTCGCGGTGTTTCAATCTTCTAAGCTGTTATATACATTCGTCTTGCGGGAGTTGCTTTTGAAAGTACAGCAATCTGACAAAACAGAGGCTTATCTAATGAGCCTCGGATTATTCGTTCTGATCCAAGGGACAAATCACGGGAACCATATGAATTACTTTCTAGGCAATCGGGTCGTGAGTCAGCTGAAACCGACGCTAATTGGGATACTTTATCGAAAAATTAGCAGACTGAACTTCTATTCAATTAATCGAGTCAGCATTGGGAAGATAGTCAACATCGCCTCTAATGACCTCAACGGTTTCGAGAACAACATGATGAATCTGCTTGCAATACTCTTTATGCCGGTTTCAGTGACCGCAGCATTGGTTTTTCTTTGGAGGGAATTCGGTTTCTATGCTGTGCCTGGGATACTTTTGATATTGGCAACCTGGCCGTATCAGATCTATCTTTCGAATAAAGTCGGAAGTCATGCGGCGCAGAAGAACGTTGCGACTGACGAGAGGATCAAACTGACGAACGAGATGATTGAAGGGATTCGGTTGCTGAAAATGTACAGCTGGGAATCGAATTTTTCGAATTTGATTGAGAATGTGAGGGAGAAGGAGCTTGCTTCAGTAAAGAAGATGACGTACTTAGAGCAGTTTTCTGCGCATTTCTTGGCTAGGCTGGCCCCGACGGTTGGAAGTTTTGCAATTTTTTTGGGTTATGCGCTGGGAGGGAATACGCTTACTGTGGAAAAAGTGTATTCGTCGATTGTTTTAATGATTTTCTTTGGAGGGAATATCATGCCGCCTACCGGCTATGGACTGAGGTTTCTCATCGAGGCTAGGCTTTCATTTCAAAGAATCATTGATATCTTAGACCTAGAAGAGCTTGATCCGGCACTCCAACAAACACATTCAGATCCATTAGAATCGAGCAACGCTGTTGAATTCAGTTATTTTAATGCATTCTGGGGAGAGAAGCGTGATACTGCTGAGAATAGTGCTCATAATAGAGGTAACTTGGTGCATGATGGGGTGGCTTACGAAAATGCTACACTGAAGGATCTATCATTTTCAGTGAAGCAAGGGACTCTTTGCGCTATTGTAGGGAAAATAGGTTCTGGGAAGTCTACCGCATTAATGGCGTTCTTTAAAGAAATACCCAAGGTTACTGGAGACCTTCGATTTAAAGGGAGATTAGCTTACGTTGAGCAGGAAATTGTTATTTTCCCTGGTACCGTTCGGTCAAATATTTTATTTGGAAGGCCTTATAACGAGAGATTTTACGCTCGGGTTGTTGGAGCTTGCTGCTTACTTGATGATTTCCGAGAATTTCCAGAATCGGACATGATGGAGGTCGGTGAAAGAGGAATCAATTTATCCGGCGGCCAAAAAGCAAGAATTTCCCTAGCAAGGGCACTTTATTCGGATGCAGATATATACCTTCTGGATGACCCATTGAGCGCTGTGGATACAAAGGTCGCAAAGAATCTGTTCCAGAATGCTATAAGAGGCGTCCTGAAAGACAAAACGGTGCTGCTAGTAACACATCAAGTTCATTTTGCAAAAGAGGCTGAGAAAATCGTAGTTTTAGAAGATGGGCGAGTCAAAGCAGAAGGAACTCTTGACGAGATCATAAGGAAAGACAATAGCATATTGTCTATCTTTGAAACCGAGCATGACAAGAAAAAACCGAAAGACGTTGAAGAAGAGACAGAGGAAGAGGAAGGCGAAGAAGACTTGGTATCTTCCCCTCTAAAGTTATCAAACAACGCTGATACAGCCAAAAACACGGATATGACAGTAAAAGATGAGAATTCAATAGTCACAAAGAAGGCAGAAGAAACTCCAAACCACGCCAAAAAAGTCGGCACTGGCAAGTTGGTCGCTGACGAGGCTGATGCCAGCAGCAAGGTAGAAGGACATATCTATTGGCATTACATTAAGAATACTGGCAGTTTTTTCATTCTCTTCATCTTGGTGCTCTGCTGTGCCAGTGTTGAGATTCTTAACGTTACCTACACCAGAGCCTTAGGCTACTGGGCTCAGGGAAAGTGGGAATCAAACAACGCTATGCTGCTGCTCTCAACGATACTATTAACGCTGATCGGCAGCTTGGTTTGCCGAGAGATCCTCTTCGTTCGAGTCACTAATAATGCTTCCAGAGCCTTGCATAGCCAAGCCATTAAAAGAGTTATCAGAGCCGCGGTAGAATTCTTTGATACCAATCCAGTCGGGCGAATACTCAATCGATTCTCTAATGACGTTGGAGTCATAGATCGATTGTTAGTCTACGTTGAGAATGAATTACTTGACGCCATGTTCTACTTCGGGACGATTTTTGTGACAGTCTGGGTGATCGTTCCTTGGATGCTAGTACCGGGAATCCTTCTGATTGTATTCTTCTACTTTTTCGCTCGGTTTGTGAAAAAAGTGATCCTTGAGGGCAGGGGAATTGAGCTGCTGGCACGAGGACCGATTTATAGTGTATTTTCGACAACTTTGCTGGGGTTGGTTCCAATTCGCGTTTATAACCAGCAGCAAAGGTTTGTTAATGAGTTTGTGTATCTGTTGAACCGTCACTGCAGAGCTTTCAATGCGTATTACGACTCTTCTCGGGCTTTTGGCTTTTATTGTGACTTTTTCGCAGGGATTTTCTCTTGCAGTGGTATAGCTCTGGTATTGTCGATTAAGGATGTAGATCCTTCGCTGGTTGGATTGACTTGCTGCTATTTACTCGCTCTTGCTGACTACATCCAGTGGGCTCTAAGACAGTCGCTGACATATATCCTCATGATGTCAAGTGCAGCCAGACTAAAAGAGTACTCTGAATTGAACCAAGAAGCTGACTTGGTCCAGTTAAAAGACAAACAGCTTCTTAATCAGAGATCCTGGCCTTCAAGAGGGGAGGTTGTGTTCAATAATGTTTATCTGAAATACCGAAAAGACACAGAGCACGTTCTCAAGGGACTCACCTTCACAGTCAAACCAGGAGAGAAGATAGGATGCGTTGGAAGGACTGGTGCAGGCAAAAGCTC
>ENA-UOUE01000812-UOUE01000812.1-compost-metagenome-genome-assembly--contig:-NODE-812-length-23378-cov-6.534870_pt1 | contig 23378 bp, 16 predicted proteins | sample MGYA00238146_ERZ747223 | MGnify/ENA primary metagenome ERZ747223 (study PRJEB28781, sample SAMN06268865) | compost metagenome | isolation source: single cell | place: USA: California, Emeryville, Joint...
AAGCCTTTTGGAAACCTCTAAAGGATTGCAAGCTTTTCCAAATATACCAGGACGAATTATTCAGGCTACAATTTTATTTCTCATAAGGTCACACATATTCTCTGTCATTGGAACATAGGAGTGAAGAGTTGTGCAATATTTATTTATCAATAGGATGAAATGAGACGAAAGGAAATGGAGACCCTCGTGCAGTCAACCAACTCATAAGATATTTGATTTTGAGGAAAATTTCAAGATTCAGCAAAATGGAAATCCATATTTAACTCAGTATTTGCAAACCACTGGAATCAAAAAGACTTTATCTAAGTTTTCCAAAAGATTAGTGGAGAACGCTCTGCTATATCAGCAAAGATTGAGAATTGATCGGCTTCCGAGAGAAAATGGATCGTGGAAAACTTGAAATTGCAATTTAATGAAATGGAAACCGTTCTATTTGTAATAGCCAATCGAATTAAGAAAAAAGTTCTCACTCTTTAGGAAGAAATTTGAATATTTAATATTTTTACACAAAATCAATCTTTAATAAAGATGGTTTCTAAAGCAAAATTTATTGTTTTGCTTTTCCTTAATTATCTGATTAATTTGATTTCTTTGGGGACTGCACCTCCTACTTTTAAATCAATAATGAAAATGAGGATAGTCACGCATCAACTATCCTTTTTCTTGAGTCCTATCTGTGTTAAATGACGTTTTTGGTTGCTATTACGGGTTTTTTTTTTGAAAGTTGCTCTCATCGATACACAAATGTCTCTGAGTTGACTAATTTAGAGATTGGAAATTAAGGTTGTGCTTCTTACTCAGCTGGCTTTGCCACAACACTTATGAAAAAATAGGTTCTTGCGTTTCCTTGCTGGGATCTCATACGGTTTAAAGTAAGATGCTTCTCGAATTGGAGAGAATAGACAATCCCACGGAGATTCTGAAAATTAGAATTTATGATCTGTAGGTTAGGTAACTTTATAATGGTGCTAACGCTACTTGAGTTTATTCATCAGTATTGATCCTCTTGAGCATGAATTTGACAATGCTATTTGAGTTTTCGAAGGTTTTAAACCCTTTGAGCATGCTCCCTCTTGAATAGCACCAAATGAGTGCTGCTTGGAAAAAAGAGCATAATTGGTTGTTATGTTATAGGTTCCTCTCATAATCAGACAAACAACGATGAATCCGGTTGTTTATTACTAGAAATGCAATTATAAACTCAACTCTGCTTAGAATAGCAAAAGTTAGCCAATTCACGATCCAGAATCACAGAAGAATAAATTTTTTTATCGTAGATAATTTTGGCATAATATGAGAGTCGATTTTGATCGTGATATGTCTACACAGCAGTACATAGCAAATTTGATACTAAATCCTGCTCATTTGTTTTATGAATATTGGAGGTATCCAATTCTATTTGATCTGCTAGTGATCACTGGTAGAGAGCGTCAAATATTATTCGGGGGAGTTATAGGTCTTTAGATTTACCAAAAAAATCCAATGGCAATATATGATGATGCATAAAACGTTATCACTTTCAAGTCAGAATAACAAAAAAACAGCAACAATAACTAAATATTAGCCTTTAGGAAATTAAGGTTCAAATTTATCCTTTCTTGCTCCCTGGATCTGTTGAGCCAATTCCATCTCATCAGGGCCAAAACTCAAATCTCCAGTTCCTCTCTTCGTTACGACGGTTGGTCCTAATTCAACCATTTGTGAGAGATTTGGCTGTTCCGTAGACCTTCTCTCAATAATATTTGACTTTTCTGTTTTGAGTCCCATAGCAGACGGAGAAAAGACGCTATCTTCTGCAAGACGATGCGGACCCGACGGATTCTTCCTTTTGATATTCGAGATCATCGACATAACCGAAAAACAAAAGCAGCCAACTAACACAGTCAATCCTATCCCCATCAACACGAGCAGGAACGTCGGCCATATGAATTTTAAAGAAATTATCAATTGTCTAGTGCAGCTCTTATCAGGATTGTAATATAGCTCATCAGAATACAAATATTCTGATGAAGACCCATTTCTCTCGGCCGACTTCGTATTTTTAAAGTTTGTAAAATTGTAAACCTCCGCTCTGCAAAACAGCCCTTTCGCCTCAATTGCCAGCTTTATATCGCGTCCAGGACTTCCAGCGCAATAGATACTGGCTGGGCTATAGGATAGACGCCCATGCCAGACTTTAAAATCAGACACGGTATATAAATGTGTCATTTCTCCGTCGAATGCTACTTGATACATCTGTTCTAATGAATTTATTTTTTGCATGTACATGCCCGCGGAATCAAAATTTTGAGATTTGCTATGTCGTATTAAAAAAACCGTTTTTGAGGTTTGCTCAAATAAGCCAAAGTATTTCGAGTCGGCGTTCTGTGCCGCCGGAATTATTTGATATTTCCCCACTTTCTCGTTGGTTGGAAGCTTGTTGAGAATTAAAACTCTGCTTTCTCTCAGGTCGGTAGCATTATCATATACAATATACTCATACAAATGGTCCTTCGTGAGAATCCATACTGCCCGCTGCGAAATCTCCAGTTGGATGATTTCGAACCCAAGCTCTAATTCGTCCAGCACTTGGAAGGTATTCTCATCGAAATTATATTGCGCAAACACAATGCTCCTACGAAAAACTAAATAGATTGTATCCTCACAGCGTCTGATCGTCTGCGTTTCATTAAGCGCAATAACACGATTATTCACAGTGATTTCAGAAACATTTTTAATGCTTTGAGGGTTTTCCAGTTCAAGATCCAGGAAATTTAAGCCTGTTTCCAGCAACACGACCAGAGCCTGGTTGATAAGGACAACGTCTTTGATTCTTTCAGATGAGAGCCAGACGCGGTCCACGACCTTAATTGCTACAGAATTTCCCAGCTCATAAAACAGCACGTTATGATTGCCAATTATCAGAAGAGAGTTGTTGTAGCTGACCGCTTTCGAAATAAGGTTCGTGCCGACTGCTTCTATCTTGAGCATCGAGGAAGAGATAGGCTTTTCAAGGTTATCCTTAGCGTAAATGCTAATTCTTCCCACCGTTGAACCTTGTCTTAAGGACAGTACGTATAAAAATTGACTTGTTAGATGTAGATAGGCGTTTTGCTCAAAGATAACTGCCGCTGGGGCGAGAGGGGTTCCTTGAAGGCTAGGGTTGCTGAGTACGCAGTCTTGGACTGGATCGGCGAAATTGTAAGTAAATGTCACGTTTTCTGATGTTAATTCTTCGAGATTCATCGAAAATTCTTCTTCTGTTTCATAGTCGAGGATGAGAGTACGATCCTGTAACGAGTTCTTGAATTCGATGTCATTGCCGAAAGCTGCAAGAGCTCCAATGCTCCAAATAAGTATGTGAATGTGCATAAAATTGAGAGATATATTTTATTAAATAGAATGCTTGGTATTGAAATAACTGAATTTGATGTTTTATTTTTCATCATTGGGAGCTTCTCTGTGGTTCAAATATATTTTTTTCCAACAAAAAAAGTGCAACGACTCTTCATTCAAGTCTCTCATTCAAAAAATATGCAAACTCGTTTTAATAGTTATTGTTCAATATTGTGAATCGATGGATGGACATTTTGAATGACTTTGTGGAGAGGCTTGTTTGAAAATCGAAAATGGAAACCCGCACGAGAACCGAATCAACGGCAGGAATAATAGCAAATAATGTAATTTCTTGAGTTTATCAATTATGAAAAAAACATGGTTAAGTGGACGGAATTAAGTGGTGCTACTGATTGCAACTATTAATTGCTCATAAGGATTTTCATTAGTGCAAATTGGAATAATAGTTAGTTCAATGGTGATTTTAAGAGTGCGGATTAAGGTTTAGACTGTTCATATTCCTTTGAATAAAGAAACAGGATTTTTAGATCTCAATTGGCACACTCCAACAACAACAAAGCGAGAATGAGATACATAACTTTATAGAAGCAGGACGTTATCTCAATATTTAGAAGTTAACCTTCGAAAATAAGAGTGAAGAGTGAAAATTAATAATACGAAACTTGATTAGCAAATTGATGAGATTTGATATGAGAAATTTAATTTCTACTAAGCAAGCACAACCGAAAAAGCTCTTCTGCAGGGCATAATGATTCTTTCCAAGTACTCTGAAATTTCTTTTCGGAATGAGTAGCTCAAGAAATTAAAATTTATGCCCCTATATTGCATATGCCTCGACTATTGGTTTCGAATAAAACGCAATTGACTTTGGACTTTTTGTTTTTTTCTCCCCATATGGGACTCACTATCCATCCTGAGCTCTAATGCGCATCATTTTCTTCATATTGTTAAGAGATTCTAGTTCCTCACGCAAAACAAACCTCATGAGCGAGTATTAGAGTATACATATAATAACAAAGTTCTCAGCAAATGACAGGAGATAGAGTACAAGCGATTGTCGAAATTACTCAAAATCGGCTTTTGGATCTATTTGCATTTGCAAATGATAATGCAATAATTAAAATTCCTTGAATTCTTGCATTGGAACATGGCAATGTAGTCGAAATAGTCGATGAGGATGTTATTGAGAAATTTCCCACAAAAGCGCCATTTGAAGAGCATGACGCTGCGGTAGCGACTGGAAATTTTAAAGCTTTATTAATTGATTGCGATAATTAATATACTCCTTTTTATTTACTTAGCCCTTGAAGCTTGGCCGTCATTCAATTGTTCCATGCATAACCCCTTCTACGTGGAGAACCTTATCAAGATACAAAGTAAAACTCACTCCATGTTTCATTTTTCATAAAACCTCAGTTGACAAAAAAACTAATTTTCGTTGAATAGCAAACCGACCAAACTAAGATTTCAGTTCTAAATGATATAGAACTGCATCGGAGTTGACTTTTCATTCGCTCGAATGCTTTTTCGAAAGAGGAAGAATCTCTGATTAGTCACTCTAAGAAAACAATTTCTTTTACAAATTAGTTTGAAGGCAGTTTTTCGAATTATTCTCTCATTAAGGAAATAGAATGAGAGGTTCCCTACTGAACATAATAAAAAAAGAGTATTTTTTAGCAAAACTATCGATTCTCCAAGCGGCAACTAATTTCTTGACAGTAGCGTGGAAACTCATTTCTATTCTCCATGATCAGTTGACGTCGAATTGTTAAGCTGGATAATGTCAGGAGATTGCATTCAATCTCTTAAATCGACACGAAGATCGCATGACAAAAACATTACTACATCTTTATGAACATTTTGATGCTGAGTTTTTCATGCAGAAATGAGAGTAGCACAGTTCTCTGCCTCTTTTCAGGCTTATTCTACCGAATTGCTTCACAGCAAACATTCAATGAGCATAATGAATAAATCCTTTGGAGTTTCTTTGGAACTTCAAGTTATGAAAATTTGTTGAACCAATACTTTAACATATTTCTGAGAGAGATTTTTTCTCTAAATTTACAATACTAGAGCATTCTCTGCGATTGTTATTATTTCTTCCTGATTTATACCACAGATTTCGAGGATATCCCTCAAAAATATGTTAATCTCAATATATATATAAGCTTAGGATAGAAATATAAGGAAACCTAACCACCCTCATTTTTTATTGTGTTGCAAGTATGAGCTTGGGAAAGTTTACGACAGATAAACAAAAAAACTATCCAAAATACTGAAATTCTCCCTATATTTCGAAAACTGATGTTAATAATACTGAAGATAATTTGAATACTCTCGAATAATTTGTAAATTTGTGAATAGAAGATTTTATTTCGAAGAAACAAAAGAAACAAGCTTTTCGATTGTCATCTCTTCTATGGAAAATCTGAGCTTAGAGAAGCAGAATTTTTTGTTAAAATATTGTGCCTACATATTCTTGGCAAATATCTTATCCCTTTTGGTTGATGACTCCGCTTCTGCAGGAAAGAATAAAAAAATTTAGAAAAGCTGCTCGTAGATTCCGTTAGAAAAACCAGTTATATTGTGCCTTGGAGGTTTATCTAGCAAGAGATGGAAAAAGGATTGTGAAATGAGGTGTAGTGACGATCTCAGATTATATTTAGAGATTTCTCAGGACAACAAAGTGAAATTAACTTATTTTCCATCTATATATCTATTATTCCAAAGAGCTGTCGCATTTAATGTCATATTCGACTTGCAATAGATATCATAAAAGATTTTTCCCAAGAATATTCGCAACTACAGCCAAGCCAACTAATCAGAATATTTTTTCTGCGATTCTTAGTTTGCTTTGCATAATAGGCCTCGCTGAGTAAGGAATTTTTCAACAACTAGCACCAATCCTACGCTCTATTGATTCATTCAAAACAATCAAATTTAATTACAGGATCTATCGAACATGCTTCAGTAAATAGCATCTTCGAAGCCTTCTTGAAACAATGAATATTATGAAGTGTCGCTTGCAATTCTGGCCTGTAGCATTGGGGTGTGTGTATGGAGCTCAGCCTCATTCGATTAGTTGATTTTCAACAATTTCCCAAGAAATTAAGAGTCATTTCCTTCCATTCAAGTGAACGTGGTTATGCCTAACTCCTGACATGGTTTCATATTACTAACTTAAAACTAACCAAGCCATTTACACCCTAACTCACAGCACTTAGAATTCATCGTGAACTTTGGAGTTCTTTTGAGCAAGAAAAGAACAATGGAATTCAATAGCTCGCAATTACTTAAAGAATTCAGGTGTCATTCATTTGGTCACCTTGGAATTTGAATTTTTTTGTATATTGAAGTAAGTTAAAAACAATGCCAGCATTTAGCTGAAGCAAATTTTTCGACGCATTGCTGATAATTTATATTAGAATTACTGAGCGTTGATTCAAGAATACCAATACCTAACTGATTAAATAAACCCACGCTTCTATTACGCTAAATTTTCTGTTAATACATTCAGAGGTTCTCCAAATTTCCAAGTTCTAGAATCAAATTTATTTTATTCGCATCTCCTTCAGTCCAATTGAATGATTAATTTTATTCAGTTCCATCGAAAAAAGAATAAACTTCTATGATAAAAAGTTTCAAATCGCTACTTATGGAAATATAATTCATTATTATCTGTATTAATGTCATTTGAAGACTGGTGTCCTTACCAATTCTTTCAAGAAACCATGCAAAATCAAGGTTTTGATTCATATGACTCTCAGATGCTTGCTTCTCACCAGCCATGCAACGAATTGTTGGACAGAATGGATTTCAGATCCATTGAAGAGTTCCTCCAGACTCCAGTCAAGCTCGGTGATCCGGCACTTGCGACTCTGCTGGATCTTGAGAGCCCGAGCACTAAAAGCGCAAAGCATACGAAAGACTGTCTCAAATTTTGTCGAAAACTCTCTAATGTTGTTTTATCCCAACTCAACACGAAATCGAAACTAATTCAAGGAGTGTTGAGGTTAAACGCTGAAGCTCTTGCAACCCTCGTTCCACTTCTAGACCTCAAGCCGGTCGATGTTTCTGAGCTTGAATATTTTCAATTCCAGGCTCTTCTGAGACTTTGGAGAGATTTCAAAGAAGTGCTGTCTTATCACAAAAACAAGAAAATTTGTGTTGTAAAACAAGAATATTGGGATCTAATTTTTGACAAAGCAACTTGTACTGCTGCTTATCAGAAGATCTTCTGCGACCTGAGTGATGGAACGAAGAGTTTTGCGATGAGGTCACTTGTGAAAGATAGTATTTTCAGTTCTATTCTAGCTCGGCTGTTATATAGTTCGAGCAAAGTCATTGCGCTGATATTGGCTCTAAGAGACCCCTCAGAGAGAGGTTTGGGTATACGAAGACTCTCAACGATTGATAATTTCATCATAATGATGATGCACCCGAGTTATATTAGTTTCTATAACCATAGGGCTGGGAAATTTGCTTTGGAGTGTTGCAATAAATGTAAGGTTTGCTGCTCGAAGAAGATTCCTGATGGCTTCTTGGACATTTTACAAAACTCGAGGCTTCAAGTAAAAGAGTTGATAGCGAATCTGACGCACATTCTGGAAAATTCAGGATCGAATGAGATTGGAGCAGTTGCTAGTATTCTGGAACTTGCAGTTAATAATTTTTAATCATGATTCAGAGAAAGAGGTTCAAAATGAATCAGGATCATGAGTGACGATAATAATTCAATTCGGCTTGAGATATCTATTGTAAAGTAATTTACATCTGGAGCGTGTGAATATTATGGTGAGTTGAAAATTCTCTATGTTTTTCCTAGTTGTTGGAGATTTTCTCTCTTTTTTTTGGGTACATCGAATGTAAATAAAAATCGCAACATGTTCATGCAATTATAAGACTATTTCCATATATTACATACCCTTGCAATAATAATTTAGCTGTGTTGATCTGCTATAGTATTTAGGCAGTTTTCATGGCATAATTCATGCTACTTTTTGAACAAGTAACTCTCGAAGAATTTCGTCTGTGCTTTGTAGCAAAAATCCAAAAAAGTTTATCTTGAAATTCGTATTTTGGAAATAAGGACCTTTATTTTTGATGCTCGTGATTGGAGTTGCTTTGGATACAGTAAACTCTCTAAATTTTATTTGATAGGTTTGGAAATAATAAGAAATGAGCCTATAGAAATCAGAACCAGTTATTCTAAAAAGAATTGCGTTAAAGCGTATCTGCTAGATTTCATAGGCCAACAAGTATTTCGACGAGTATCCGAGTAAAACGACCAAATAGATAGCCCATTCTCCAGCAAACGAGTAAAAGAAATATTCAAGCGTCAACATGGTAATACCCATTAGATACAAAATTTTCGTAGTTCAAGTGAGACAAATAAATTGAGGAAAAGCAAAAGAAATGTTGTAAGTCGCTGAACCCCAGCTATAGCCATTGACTTCACCAAATAAAAGAATATTCACATAATAAAACTGGTTTTCCCAAATTATTTTCATGCATAGTCTCTTAAAATATTTTTAGCGTAAACAGCAAATATGAGAAAAGGAAGCAGCAAAAATAGTTAGATATTAGAGAGCAATAACAAAATTCCTACTCAAGATTCCTTGTATTACAACTATGTCTAAGGCAATTGAGTCAAAAAATGGCTTTCTTTTTGTTGATTAACAATTAATAAGTTAAGCTCATACACAAATAAAGTTGCTTCCTCAGAATGTTGACAGAAAAGTCGATTCTTCGTAACAAACGCAGCTTCAAGATTTTATTTATCATTCTGGTCAAGGTGTCACTCGCAATGAGATTTAGAGGAAATTTTCTATAATACTTCGCTATTAGAGTTATTGACCCGATGCTCTTTATCAGGCAAGATAAATACCAATAATATCATTGAATACTAATTCAAAAGCTGCTTTCATATATAAACTGAATAAGAAAACAGGTTTTGTAGTTTTTTCTCAGAGATTCGTTGAATGGTCTTTCTACAACTCATCCTGAGAGTTTCGAGAAGGATGAAATGATTTATGGGGATTTCGTTCTTCATTCAAGACCAGTTGGCAAACTCTATAATTAGTCTATATAACGTGGAATCAGCAAAAGATTAATTTGGTACTGAAAGTTGACGTATTTGAATTTTATTTTTCTCATGAATAGAAAGAGTTCCGAAAGGTTATAAGGCTATTCAAGTGAGGTGCAATGAAACTCGTGCTTCTTTGTTGATATAGCATCAACAAGTGATTATTTCAATTCCAGTGTGAATCTTGAGTGTTGCTTCAATCCTGAGCTCTTGGCTGAATCAACGCAAATTTTTTGTGGAATTGCTTGCAAATCATCAGAAATTGTAAGAGACTGTTTGGTAAGACATTAATACATATGAGATTAAGACGCATTGACTTTACGAAAGGATTCCATTCACATTTTCGTGTTCGAGTAGTTTTTTTTTTTTGTTTTCCAATAAGAGTCACTCCTAATTTACTTAGTCTCACAAGCACTCATACTAACTCCTCAAGAGACTTGAAGATATCTATATATCTTTGATAGTCATAGCTTAGTTTTGCGAATTTTACTAAGTATCACTAAAGAAACGCATATCATAGTTGTAGGTTTAATATTATGGACTTCATTCAACTAAATCTCACTAGCTCTTATGCGACATTAAAGGCATTAAGGACACTGCCAGTTTAGCTTGCTCACCCGATTAAATTCAATTATTTTTTAATTTTCTTCAATGGAAAAGAGCCAATTCATAATCATGATTTTGCCTTTAAGTTCATAAGTTGAAATAAACACGTACCTAACACTCAATTAGGTAGCCAACGTTCTCTCGTTTTCATAAGGAGACGTGTCCAAGACGGCAGATACAGATGATATCATATCAAATTTGTGATTTCTGATCAATCTGCTGATTATGAAGAAGAAGATTTTTCCTATCACTATTGTTCCTACAAGAAATCCGATACTTTTCATTGGCTGGGGCATTTAAGACATGTTCTTTCTTATCCTCAAAAAAAGAGCTACCCTCATCAATTCATCTCTTCGCAAGTTCCTATGCACTCTTCGATTAGATTTGAACGGCACGATTTTGTGCCATGTGCGAAAGAAAAGACAACTTTTGGAGTCAGATTCTACAGCATTAGAAAGAGAAGCGACCTTCTGCCGTTTTTCGAAAAATTCCTTTCTTTGAGAGTAGTGTGATGCATTGAACCGAAAAACACTTGAAAACTCAGAGTGCACAGACTTCGGAAGATTTCGAACTAGCAACGCTTAAATTCTCGAATAAGAGAGAATTTCAGAATTCCAGCAATTGAAGAATTGGAATTGTGAAACTGAATAAGCAATAAGTTCAATAACTTTTTATTTTTTTATAATAAAATCGATAAGATTTATTGCAGCTTCGAAAATTAGTTCCATGACGCTTGCCTTAAATTAGTCTTGATCTCGCTGATCTTAAGCTCAGGACCTTATTTCCCAGTATTTCTCAATTTAACGTTAAGCTGATTCAAACTTGAGCCTCTCTCAATGGCTTTGAGGCTCGGCTGATGCTCATACTTTTTCAAAGGCAAAATTTCTTAATCAGAGGAAGCTTTTATTTGAAGTTCTCAAAATAATAATCAGCTTTGTCTTGCTTGGTTAGCAATGAATATTTCGAATAAAATGAAAATAATGATATCTAAAGGCAATTGATTGCATCTCTCTTCAGTAAAAATGTAATGATCCTTATCACAAAAATTTTCATACATTATAACGGAATCAGTTGTAGTGATTCTTTCTAGAGATCCAGGCACATTTGTCTCATCCTAATGGAGAAGAGGAGTTAGACACACTAGCAGAGATAATCAGGGGCAAAGGTAAAATCGACAGATTTCCAGTTTATTAAATAAAATTGCTGAGCCGTAATTATTAATCGAACACATGAACCGATCTATTCAAAATTCAGAATCCAGAATCTTTTTTGGTTTTATTGGAAAGAAATAAAATCTTTAATAGATTGAGAAAATCAATAAATTTTAAATGATTGGGCTTTCATAGCAACGCATTTATGATATGAAATTTATTTCTCTGTTCAAGTAAAGGCTCAAGCGCGACTAACGAGGGCATTTCTTAATTAATTCTTAAGCCAGCATTTTAACAGAGCTAGATTTGTTTTTATCAACCGTTTAATTTTGCTGCCAAAATAGATAACAATGACAGTGATATAAATTTATGTAATACTGAAAAGCTTTGTGTTCAAATTGGATTATAATTGGAATTCATAGTAGGTAAAAACAAGAGAATTTGAAAAATGAACGCTAGCTTATTGCAAAATTTGCATTACTTACTATCCAACGACCTGATGAACGGGCAGAGAACGCCTCTATCGAATGAAAGCCTCCTCCTGCTCCAGAATAATAGGCTTTCATTTATACTCACGAACCCTCAAGCCTCTCTCGCTCTAAAATTCCCTCAGCCATTAAACTCGCATGTAGGAGTTCCAAATCATCAATTCAACGGATGGCCACTAAACTCGGCCATAGACACAAAACTTGTCCCAACGCTCCAAAAAATCCCAGCAATAAATCATAACTTGGCAAAGCAAATCGAGCTGATACATAATTTCAAACCTCAAAATTTATCAGGCTCTCCTCAGATCTCTCTCCAAGGAGTCACAGAGCAAGTCAACAAGCCCTCACTCGAAGCAAACATGACACCTGAGGAGCTTCCTTCAAAGCTTCCTCCCAAAGAAAACCCGAAGCAAAAGAGTGTCAAGTCCCCCGTCATAGAATCTCTACGAAATGAAACTTCTCATTGCTCTGGCGAAGATGAAGAAAAGGGCCTGGAAAGCGAGTCAGGTGAAAATGATGAGGATGACGATAACTATGACCCTTGGGACGATATGAATGACGATTATGAAGAGCGGAGAGGTAAAGTTAAAAAAGTTTCTTCAAGCAGAAAGATGTAAGACAATTTATTGAATTTTAACTAATGACCCTAATGATAGCAAGAAGAAAAAGAATATCTGTGGTCATCCTGACAGAACCCACTACGCAAAGGTAACACGAATATTTTTTGGCAGAAGATGATGAATTTTATTGAATAGGGTCTATGCAACCTTTGCTATCACAAGAAGAACCGAAATCAGAAACCTTCAGACTGTCCTCATGAATTTTTGTATGCGAAAAATCTGTGTCAGAAATGCTACACTGAAAAGTATAGAAAGGTAAATGAATTGTTTGAATCCTCAAGTTAATTCATCTTATTAGAAGAAAACTAAAGACTTAATTTGAGAAAGGTCAGCAGATAATTCTGTGACTGATTTATAATAGTAACTAACAAAGAGGGGTTTTTTTAAGTGAATCACTGTCCTCTTTCAATTTTAATTATCAAGGATACATAGGCTATGTTAGTCTCTTAGAAATAACTAAAGGTTTAAAATTCATATTTTACACGTTGAATTAGAAAGTATTCCAGCACCTATTGACGATGTTTCTCTATCTTTGATTGGTATAATCAGCTATTAACTTTTTTACGAAATCAAATAATGTTTCAGAACTGTTGGAGTGATAACACTGTTGAAGATAGTAACACTGAAAAATGTTGATCAACCGTAGAAAATCTGTAATATACGTACTTTAGTTTTCTTTTATTTTAAACATCTTTCGGTTTTGAATATTCGAATGGTCTGCTATTTTCGATGCTAGAGGTAAGTTTCAAGACCCTTTATAGGACTCTTTGAAATGGAACTATATAAGTCGCAAGCTGTTATAGTATGTTCGGTCTTTTCGATGTGATATAGATACAGGAGCATTTAGATGTACATGACGAAAGATTTGCAAAGGAGCAAAAATTGATTTTGACTTCATCCATTTTAAGTGGACGAGTAGTCCCTTTTCATTCATCACTTGTCATCTTTCTCAAATATGAGCATGAAAAAAGTATTGAGCTTCTCTCTGGTTGTCGCATAAAGGTTATCTTCCATCAAATAAGCTGATAAATACAAAAAGATTAACACGGTGGCTCCCAAATAAATAGCTTTACCTGCTCCCAAATCAGGAAAAGTCTCTTCTACATCTTCCAATTCAATTGAAAATAATTCAGCAGTATGATCATACAACTTGTTTTGAGCGAGAACGACCCAGTCAAGTCTCGTATCCTAAGCAGTATATTAGGTTTTTTCAACCCACAATAAAAACTCTTACCACATAACTTTTAAATTCTTGAAGAGTGCCAAGATTTTGCTTGATATATTCAGTCTGCACCTCCAAAATTTTTATAAGAGTAGGCTTGTTAATGTCTTTAGTGGCTTCAACGCTAAGCACGGTTAGTTTTGTATTTAATTATATACCAATAGTACATCGGCTTATGCCATCGTTTGATAATTTCCTCTATTTCGGCAGCATTTTCTGTAGTGTGATATTTATAGGCCTTTTCCCATTCTTCCGACGTTAACTTAAATTCATCCAAAACCTCATCAAGTATCTTATGCTTCATATCAGCAACGCTGCTGCGGAAATTCTTGTAAGCTGAGACATATTCTTTCAGGCCTTTAGCACTTCTTCTCTCTTTTTGTTTAAAAAAAAAAGAAAATTAACAAAACGCAAGATGTTTCTCTCACTTTTCCTAGACTCAATGTAAGCTTTTGACTCTGCCTTGTGGGTCATTTCTAGGATTTTTTCCAGCATTTGTTTGAAATCGTCGAGAGAAACGACGTCTTCAGGCATTTTTGGTAGCATTTCTTTGATTTTCTTCCCAAACAGTCGGTACCTGAGACCATCAAGATGAGAAACAGGCGGAAAAGCAAGCTGTTACCCAGTCCAAGCAGCTAAAGCGAAAGCCGTTAGTCCCAAAGCATAGATAGTTTGTTTTTTTTGTTTAAGTGCTGCGCTCTCCATACATTAATATCTTTAATATTTAAATGATGAATTTATACCTATTTATTCCCGACTCAAATAAATAAGTGGGGCGGCAGTGGTAACGTCACAGCTTTGCTCAAATTTATTCGCTAAACCGATGCGTCCCCTGGGAAAAAAGCTATATCTTAACGACACTATTTTGAGACTATGAATGAAAAGAGAAACTATACAAAAAATTCAATACGAAGATTTGTTAACTAATGGTTATACCACAGTTGAACAAAAAAAGGTGGATAAAAACAACAAAGAGGTTATGTTTTATTCCAAAGAGTTCTTATACATCGAATTATATCTAGCCTTTACATTACGAACGGAAGGAAGTCGTAAGATATTTAATAAAACAACAAATGAGTTCTTCTTTTCGCCTTTGAATCCCACGTTACTTAGCTCTATAGGCACTTTTCCCTTCAATCTTTAAATCAAGCCCAAATGACGTTAGTGGCTTGTCCACGATTTGCTAAAAACATTAAGCGTTTAGATATCATTTTTATCATGAATTCACTTACTTTGCTCTTGTGGATAAGAGTGAAAAGTCCAGTATCGATGTCTTTTTTCTTTTTCTTCTTGCTCATTCCATAGTCAACGAGTACTTTCACAGTATCTTCCAGCACCATTTTCACTAGTCTCTCCGTTACCGCCTAATATCGCACATAAATCATCAGCTTTCTCGTGAAGGTTTCATTACCGTGCTGTAGTCCATTGCAGGCGAAGAATTTATCTCAATCAACCATACGTTAAAGTTCTCATCGACCATAAAATCGTATCCATACAACTCGACTGAATTCTTTTTATTTTCGATCATGTCTTGGACAGACTCGAGGGACCAAACCACAGTTTTCTTCATGCTGGGCTTAATTTTCTCTTGGAAAATATTTCCGCCATTTGGGTCTAAGCTTTTGAGGTGATCTTCAAAAGCTTGACATGTCCACATATTCCCTTCGATTTCTTCGTTAGCGTCTTCCTTGTTGTGTTTTGTAATTGAGTTGTTCGTCAAATGAATAAATTTGTTATCCAGCTTGCTCGTGTCATAGTCGCCTGCGCTAAATCTAACATAACATTCTTCATAGAACCAAACTGTAAGTGGATTCCAATCTGTCACCAAAACCCATTGTCTGATATCAAACTATCATAGTTACGATGAGTAAAGTGCAAGGTGGTCGTTAGATTATACTTTTCTTCTTTTGATAATGAGAGGATTCTCCATGTATTTTTGCACTACCCATTGTCCTGCATGTTTAGTATAATCCAAGATCTCCACAAGGCTTTTGAGGCATGTGATTCCTCTGCCGCGGGAGAGACCTGCCGGCTTCACGATATAGATATTTTCGTGGCCATTAAGATCGAATTGCGGGTGCTTTTCGCATAATGTCGCCAGCACGCTTCTCACCTATAAATCATCGATAAGAACGATAAAATTGCATGCAACTGACCTCCTGTGTGAGCTCATTTTCAAAAGGATTCTCTTCTTCTTCATCATCGTCATTACCCTCGTCTTTTTGCTCTTCACCATCGATTTTCTTTTTAGTTTTCTTCTTTTTCTTTTTCGGAGGAGCAGTTTTCGGATCAAGATTGGGATTATTGCCGAGCGCTTTCATCCAATTTTCGTGCTTTTTCAATGCTAAACCGCTATTAGCTTCGATATTATCGTGAAGATTACCCAGTCCTTCTTCAGTCAGTTCATCAGTCCCTAAGATCGCCCACTCTTCAGCGGTCACTACTTGCGGTGTTATTCCCCTCTAAATAAGTTCAGATATTAATTCAGAGTTTCCCATTAAACGAAAATCTTACAGGATCTTCGAGGAGCTCGTCCGTGTCTCTTAGGCCCCTCTGGCAAACGTTCAGCGCGACTCTCACCTGAGTTTCCATATCTTTGATGGCCGAATCTTTTTTCTCGACGGCTTTTAGGTATTTCTTCAGAATAGATTGCGCCTACACCATTTGTTGTTCGTATTAGGGTTAAAGACAAGAGACTTTACTTTAAGATTTTTAAAATCCTCAATAAAGTCTTCCAAGTCATTAGGATCGCTCATGTCATAACATTTTGGGTAAAAAGTCTCGTAATCAACGTTTGCATGCCAAACTAGATTCCTTAAGCTCTTGCAGAGGCCCGCTTTCGTCGTGATCGTTGTGTTTTTCTCAAAATGATTTACAATCTGGAAATCGAGGAGAGCATCCCTATTGATATCTTTCGCCTTGAGAGTCCACTTTAAATCAAAGCAAGGGCTGTACCTATCCGGGTTTTCAACCCATCCTCGTTCCAACAGAGCTCTTTTCAGGGCCCCATACCCACCTAAAACAACAAAAACTTTCGTGTTTGGGTCCAAACGGTGCTTTTTCTTCCATTGTTCCAGGTCTTGGATATTTGGAAAGATCGGCAGCTGTCCTTTTTTGCTTTTATCTTTGGAAACTTTCGTTTTTGGTTTTCCTTCGTCATCTTCACTTGCAGAATCGTCGTTTGCATCACCGTCATAATTATCTTTCTCATCATCTTCTTCGGTACGTTTCTTTTTTACGTTTTTAATTGGAGGAAGACTTTTCCCAGTCACTTTGGTTTTGGGTTTTTTTGCTTCTGTACCATCAGCAACTATAATAAGATTAGTAAACCGAAGCAAAGAATATCAATGCGTTACGATTCAAGCCCTTTATTGTCGTAGTTGCAGTAGGTGATTCCTTTTTTAATGCATGAAATTCGAGAGCTGTTGTTGTCTTGGCCATATTCAGCACTTTTTCCTTGAGCTTTTCTCTGATCTAGTTCAAATTGTTATCACTCGCAAATAATTAGCATTTACCCTCTCTTGTCTTTGGTTTGCTTCTTCCTCTAGCTGCAGCTCTAATTTCTTCTTTTCTGACAACTGTGCCAACATCTTCTTATGCTTATCAAGCAGTTTTTGCTGATTTTCAAGCGCGGCTCTTGTCTGGTTCTGCCCTATGTCTGCCGATTGTGCTCTATCCTGCTCTTGAACAGCATTAGTCCGACCTCTTGCCAATGCTCGCTCAAGTTTTGGAGAGCCATTCTCTTTATTATCCAACACTTTGCTCAATGTTTTCTCTGAATCTTTTTTCGCTTTCTTCTTCTTTTTCTTTGGCTTATCTATCATCCCAAGACATTATTATAACTCTCATATGAGCCAATGGCTGTTACTTTGTGCTTTATCATCTGTTTTTCCATACACACTCATTAATTCTTGCTCTTTCTTGCTCATAGCCAGCTTCTTCGCATCCTTTTCATCTTGATCATAAGGTTTTTTCTTTTCTTCTCGCGCTTTTGCGGCCTGATCCAAAATTTCTCTCTTCAATCTTTCCCGTTCTTCAAGGTCTCTTTTTCGCTGCTGCTCTGCATTCTCAACCATTTTTTGGTTTTTCTCTTGGATTTGCCTGATCAAGTCCTTTCAGGCCTTAAATGATGCTGAACAAGGATAATTTTACTTCATTGCGTTTTTGAAAGTTCGTTTTCTGGTCAATTAACGTTCTAGATCTGAATTCCGGTTTCGGACTGATGTTTTGTCTAAGATCATACTCAGGATCCAGGTCGTATCCGTTAAGGGACTGAGGAAGTAATCCACTCTTCATGCCGTCGAGGTCAACTGTAGACATTAGTAAAAGTTATGAAATTAAACCAGTATATGAGATTATTTAAAAATATAATGTCGGAATAAATTAATATGAACAACGCTGCGTTTATTGTAACGTACCAAATATTTAAGGAGGTAGATGACTGAGAGAATGGAATAAGAGTTAGGAGGAAGTAAAATGAGTAGAAAACGGTTCACATTAGGATGCTGTGAAATTTCCCTCCCAACAGAAAATTTGCTCGGTTTCAGTTTCTGGTTAGATTTGTCAGAAAAATTTACATAGAATAGAGAAAAATGATTTCTGTTGTAGCAGAAGACGACAAAATATTTGAATTGTGTACAGTTAAAGGGTCTCGAACGCTATTACTGGTATTTCCTGCTTAGATCATGAGTTTCATTCGAAAAATGACTGAGAGTCTAGACCATTGGGTGATATCTTTTCTGAAAAGACTCAGCCCCTCTCGAAATTAGTGAGACTAAGAAGCACTGTTGATTTAAATGATAAGGAAAAAATCTGTACGTGAAGTTCTGACAATACAATTTCAAAAAGCTCATTTATTAGGGTATGAATAGGAGAAAAAGATTAGTTAAAATGAAGAGCCTAAACTTAACAAATATCATCATTGCATCATCGTCCCGAAAAATCCTTTTTAGATAGGGAACCTTGCTCTGAAAGACTGGTCAAATTAACAACGACTATAAACGTTCAACATTAACAAGCCAATCAAAAGAATTTTACAAATAAAAGAAAATTCTACAAAAATAATAATTTTGTGGTTTTGTAATCCTCTTTTGTCCACTATCTTGATACAGCATGGCAAAGCAAAATACCATCAACCGTCGTCTCCTGTGCGACGAGGGACTGAGACCGTAGATATGAGGAAGTTTATTTATTAAGATATTTCGAAATGATTTGAGAGATAGATTTATATTGAAAAGAAGAAAATTGATTTTATGCGTAGTATGCACAGAAAACATATTACAACTATGAGGATTGAGGAAATGTGACCTCTTCTATTGGTAGCAAAGAAACGAAGAAATGCGACTAGCATAATAGTTACCTTTAATTTACAATATACAAATGCTGAAAAGTACAATAACGGTTCGTATTTATTGACTTCGTTTCAAAATTCCTTTTGTAGTTCTATTTCTCATCGAGACAAACAAGCTATAATTTCTAAGCCTCCTTAAATAACCTATTTTCCTCCGGTTCTCAGGAGAAATTACCTTTCTGAGCATGCCTATCGTATACCTTTGAATTGTTGTTATTATTGCCTTCGAACCTAACTCACGCCTATAAGAAAACTTCTCACTTCCAATTACATTAACACCCACAAAATGCTACATAAGAAATTCACTTTTAACTTTCCTTAAGCTACTTAAATTCCTACAAGATGCCATCAGAAAATGCTATTCTAAAAAACTCCGTGGCAAATCAAACAAATCAACAAATATGCATTTTTCTTCTGATCAATTCTGTGACAAAACGAATTTTTATAGGATTAATCAAAATTCAAATCCAACTTGGAAATTTTGCTATTATAATCACAAATAAAGCCGAAATCTTTTACACAAAAATGGTCTCGACTGACACCCAATTCCAAGACAAAAAGGAATCTACCAGTGTTGGAACACTCGGTGACTATGAATTACTCCAAACTCTCGGAGAGACCCATTTATATCCCGTCTATCTTGCTCAAAAGGACGGCTCTTCCAAGATAGTTGTTATAAAAACCCTGGAAACCGGCGACGAGTCTTTCACAAACGAGTGCCGAATTCTAAACCTTCCGCCACATCCTCATATCGTTGCCTTAGAAGATACCTTAAAAGATGTGTACATCCAATTCCGGTCGGAAAGTTTACTTAACAAATTTAAATCAAGAAATCCTAAGAATGCCGTGGTAATGGAACTTGCAGAAAATGGTGACTTTTTTGACTACATGCTGCAAGGTCCTCTCCCAGATAGCATTACAAGATACTATTTCGAGCAGCTGCTTGATGCAGTAGAGCATTTACACAAGAATAACTGCTGCCATCTTGATTTAAAACTTGAGAATATCCTTCTTGACAAAGACTTTAATGTTAAAATCACGGACTTCGGTTTCTCAGCTCAAATTGAGGAAGGCAAGCCGCTTTACCAAAAAAATGGAACACCATGCTGCCGCCCACCTGAGATGTGGAAAATGGGCGCTGATTTCAAAGGATACGATGGAGTCAAGGCCGATATCTTTCAGCTTGGACTCTTATTCTATATATTTGTCGCAGGAGCCCCTCCATTTACTGAAGCTCACATAAATGATCCTTGGTTCAAGCCAATCCTGGCGGGAAAGTGGGACGTCTTTTGGGCTTTTAAGGAAAAAGCTGCGAAACTCAGAAAAGAGGTGCCAAAGGTCTTTGACCCGGATTTTAAGACTCTAGTTTCTCAACTTCTCAATGTAGATGAAACTTGTAGACCATCTACTATTGAGGAGATTAGGGAAAGCAATTGGTACAAGAAGACTCAGCCTGCTACAGAGGCTGAAGTCATGGAAGAAATGAAATCGAGAAAAAAGAAATGAAGTAGACACGAAATACGAAATTTTTATGAATATTTAAGGGAGTTTAACTCCTGGTTTTGATTATTATACATTGTCTTTGCTTGAAATGTGTATTGCTAATAAAGTATTGTTGTTCTTAAGTTTTCAATGATTTTTAATGCAATAATTGCAAAAAAACTAAAAAACATGGCATTTCCTTCGGTAATACTGAAGAAATAATAATGGCATATTTCAGTGTAATGTGCACTTGAGAAAAAAAGAGTTGCCAGATTCATCATACCAAAAACAAAGAAGATAGAACTTTGTGAGTTCATTGATCTTTATAACTCCATATCATGTAAACAAATGCAGTAAATGTTTTAATCATTGACTTATTAATCAGAGTTTTACTTCAAAAAGATTTTTTCCCATAAAATTTTAGTTTTTTATTCTCATCAGGCATGAATTTGGTAACGATAAAACGCCTGATTTTAAGCTTTTATTAAAGCGAAATGTCAAGATTATTAGCACACATTGGTTTCAATGGTGTTCAAAGGCCAAATTATTAGTAATTCTTCTTTATATCAATTAGAGACAAAAATATCATATCAGTGCATTTAAAATAATAATGAAATATTTCTCAGGGAGTTGACACTATAGGTTAGGTCAACTGCCTATTCACATTTCAGCTAGAGAGATTCATTTGAAAATTAATACCCAAAGAATAAAACATCAAACTTTTGAAGGATGCTTAATAACTGATGCTATCTTCATAGAAGCTCTAAAACATTTTATTAGGCCAGCTTATCATAAGCAAATTTACTCAAGTTGTGAGATTGTCATTATTTCCCAATCATCGGAGATTGATTTTGCTACCGATGTTATCACACTATAGGCCAAGGGATCAAAACCTGACTTAGCATTTTGTAAAGAAGGTTTGCAAGAATAAAAGGTCTCAGACTCAGAATTAACTGTTGGAATATCAGAAATATGCGCAACGTCCTTCTCGACTTGGTGAATTTTGACATCAGGACCTTTATTTTTGATCGCTGGATGAGTTAAAACCCCTTTCCAATTAATTCTCTCTTTTTCATTGACTGTCAGCATCGCTTTGATCAATTCGGCAACATCTCCAGAGACTTGTGCAGGAAAGCTGAGTGGTTTCTTATTAATGTTATCGAATCGTTCAGGCATTGTTCTTCCTGACCAAGGATATCCGTGAAATAGCATTTCATACAATAAAATCCCCGCAGACCAAATATCGCACTTTTCAGAGTATTTATCACCGTTCAGGATCTCCGGAGCCATGTATGGTGGAGTTCCCAAACAGTGGGAGTGCTTGGAGCTCTTTCCTTTTTTCTCTTCACCCACCATTTTAGAAAATCCAAAGTCTGCCAAACGAATCTCCCCATTATGCAAAAGAATATTCTCAGGTTTGATGTCTCTATGCATTAAAATAACACCTCCATCTAGACCATTAGAACTGCTCATCGCTTCTGCGACCTGCCGGATGACTGTTAGGGCTTCAGTTTCAGTCAGAAATTTCCTGTTTTTAAGAAGGTGCTCAAGTGTTCCTTGATTGCAAAAACTCATGACGATATAAATATTTTCAGTCCTGAACGCTTTCTCAAGCTTGACAAAGTAGGGATGTTCAATCATCATCAGATTATTAATCTCTCGGAGAAAGATTTCTTTATAATCTTCATATATCTGAAGAGTTTCCTTCCTGATTATCTTGATTGCAACTTGGTCACCGTTTTCGGTATTGATACCTTTGTACACTGCGGCGAATGCCCCCTCACCAAGGAGGTCGCTCTTAGGATCGTAAATATACTTATCGACCTGCTTTACCAATTCTCCAGGAGTGTCCTTTGATTTAAATTCTTCGCTCATGTTCAACTGAAGATAGCGATGATTTTCAAATGATTTTTTTTTTTGCTTATGTGTTATTGTGTAAAATCTTCTCGCGAAATCAGAGACAGAAAATTCAGTAACTGGACTTTATCGAAAAAATCAAATTAATACTAATAGTGAGTGAGAGTGAACTAGAAATTAGGATTTGCTTGCAAAAAACAAAAAAAGGGAGAAATGAATCAGCCATGATGATCAGAATTGACAAGATGTTGCCATACGAGTCGTTAGAATGAAATGGAACTTTGCAATTGCGAGATCAAACCATTCGCAGATAATTATTGATCTAATTTCAGAATGATAGCTGTATTCATTTCTTCAGCCAGTAATAAATTATCGATTTTCGAAAAAGCTTTGGTAGATCTGTGCTTTGACACTTATTGAGCAGGAATTACATACAAGTTTGTTCATCTGCAAGCTTTTTCATCAAGCCTTGCTTGCATGTCATCTACTGAAACTATTATTCTTTGTTGCATCTGATGAACAAAAAACAGTCAAATCCAATATTGAGCTGGAGAGAATTTGCTATTTTGGCTCATTAGGAAACACTCCAGAGTCTGATTCTGTTTACGCCTGCGTAGGAAAATAAGAAGATTATCCTCACAACCTATTAAATTTTGAGAATTGATTTGAAAGGGCCTGTTTTCATGTTGTAAATGGGATATTTATCAAGTTTATGTTGCTTTAGCTAGATAGGAAGATAAATAACCTCATGGAATCTGGCCAGCTCGTCTAACGATTAATTGCATCTTCTGGGAATAAATATAATGCAGTTTAAGTCTCATACTTATCCACTCTAAAATTTCAGAAATCTTTGCCCATGAATCAACATCGAGATTCTTCAAATATTCACTCAAAAAATGAGATGAAGTATTATATGAAGGTCCTTCTTATAAATTTTCAAGTAAGTTGTTAATTATTTAAAAGCTTTCCATCTCATCAGGAAGGACAAAATCATCCGATATTGATTCTTCTGATTCTACAATCTCGAACAAGTCAATTATGTTGCAGGAAGTAGTTTTTGTAATTTCAGCCTCAGACTGACTTAAGGATCGGTGTTCTGTCATAATATCTAATGCAACACCTTTACAAGTATAATATTCTGTTGGAGTCTCATCTGTGGTAGAGGCTGAAATAGCCAAATT
>ENA-UOUE01000816-UOUE01000816.1-compost-metagenome-genome-assembly--contig:-NODE-816-length-23240-cov-9.676294_pt1 | contig 23240 bp, 10 predicted proteins | sample MGYA00238146_ERZ747223 | MGnify/ENA primary metagenome ERZ747223 (study PRJEB28781, sample SAMN06268865) | compost metagenome | isolation source: single cell | place: USA: California, Emeryville, Joint...
TGTAGTAGTATTTCTCACAATATGTTTCCGGATTTATTTAATTCAGTTCATTTAACCTTAATATAGATTATGAAAGAGTTTTTGTTAATACATAAGGCTTGATGACTATTCTGTAATTTTTTTTATTCTTTTGCACAGGTTTTGTTTATTATTCATTTTCTGTGTAACAATCAGTGTCATGTGTTTTCTGTCTTGTTCGATTTATAACGCAGCTCACGAAAATGTTGTAGCTGTACTTGTAGAGAATATTTTTTCGATATGCAGGCATTCTCCATTATTATACACAAAGGTGGACGTTTCTCGAAGCTGTGCATTGATTAGTCTAGAGCATTCGATGAGATTCTTTAGGATTTTAAAGTCTGATTAAACAATTCTGAGAATTAAAGTGATCCTGAGCCGCTTGAGTTTTTCCTTGTGCGAATGTTAACACATTAAAGGATAAGCTCGAATGATGGAATACTTGAGTTCAAGCAACCTAAATGCGGAAATCCACTTGTTAGTGATCATTTTACCAAGGACAATAACTTTGAATATACATATTGAAGTTAAATACCAACAAATTTATCTGATCTCACAAATAATTTTAAATGAACTCCTTAGATTTCATACAGCGCTCGTATCCCATTTTGCTTGAACCAGGAGATATGGATGTTCTTAATCGCAGCATCCAAATTACAGCTTCAATCTCCGTAATAGGTTGCCTCTGCAACCTATTTTTGATATTCTATGAAGGCATCCACAAAAAACCTATAATGAAAGCCTTGATCGCACTTTGCTTTACAGACCTCACGGCAAACATAACTGGACTGGTTACAACATTTCCAAAAACTCATGAGTCAACTTGCACGGCTCTTTCATTTTTCATGGCATTTGGTTTTGTGGGATCGGTTTTGTTTACTTGTTGCATCTCTCATTCTTATAAAGTGCTTCGCTTGAGCAGTAGCTATGAGTCATGGGTAAAGAAAACTTCCTCACTAATCTACTCCTACCTGATAATATCTTTTTCTGGAACATTCTTGTTCGCAATATTAGCTACAATTGGAAGAACGCTCAGACTGTCTGACAGCAAATACTGCAGCCACTATGGAAAGCCTGATGGTATTTTCGAGACCTGCGTGTTCACTGCTTTGATGGTGGGATTGCCCATTCTTAGTATATGTTATTGCCTCTATTGTTACTATGCAATTGTGAAAGCTGACGGATTGAAAAAGGCTGGAAGATATGTTCTATTCTTTTACCCGCTTATTCTAATATTCTGCTTCCTTCCCCTGGGAATATCCGAGCTGATGCGTAATTTCTCGGACGGAACGAAACCCTTCTCGCCCCTACTTGTTTCGATTTCGATGTATTTACAAGGGATTTTGAATTCGCTTGTGTACGGCATATTCTCCGCGATCTATCGCCGTTGCTGCTTGAACCGACAAATAAAGGACCCTTTAATTGCCAATGCCGAGAATAGCTATAGCTCTTCGGAGTTAGAAAGTGAGAGGAAATTCTCACTTGCTTAAGTATTGCTCCAGGATATCAGCCTCTGTTTTCACCTGTTACTTGTCATTCCAAAATAGTGAAATTCATTAGAAATAATACATATATTTCATTTTGATTGAAGAAAATATTCTAACGATATATTTCTAAATTGGCTTTTCGTTAAGAGTTCACAGCCCTCTGAGAGGGAATAAGTATTATTTATTGAGCTGCAGAAGACAAATATTGATAATACTGATCATAGAATACGGGTATACTGCATTGTTGATAAAAAAGGGAATTCTTCCGATAAATCTAAATATTTGAGAGAAACCATTGCCCCTAGACCCTATCATTATAATCACTTGCCTAAGGAACATATTGCAGAGATACTATCTGAGCGGGATTTACTATTTTAAGATGTGTAGCTCTTTCTTGCAGTTTTATTCCTGCTGTTTGGTTGTGAATTTATCTGCTATGGTTGCTGGCTAAATTTCCATGATCGAAGAGCATTCATAAAAGAGCTCTGCTTTTGGAAAGATATCCAGTCGATCTAGACTAAGATACGCCTTTTGAAGAAATGTATTTGACCTCAAGGATGAAAGGAGAAAAAAACTAAAAAAATGCAATAAAAACAACCTCTCACATCTTCAAGTTTATGCGGCATTACTGTTGCATGATACTCTCGTCTAATACTTAAATTTTTTTACAAGGTGATCGATTATGGTGTGTGACATTCCAAGAAAATACTTTTGAATCTTTGATGAAACTTCATTGATAGAAGAGTAATGATGTACGAGAAAAATTCAGTTTTTATAATCAGGTAGCAAGTAACTACGATAGATTGTTCTTTTGATTAAGAAGGTTTATGAAGAAACTTATTTAGATTTGACAATTCATTCTAGAAAGAAAAAGAAGTAATTAAAGTTTACTGAATTTTAGAAGTTTTCTGTCTTCGAAAATTTGTTTTACAAGACAATGTTCTGGAGTTCATTTCATGAAGAAACTTCTCCTTCGTCTCTGATCCTGCCCTCGATATTATTTCTGCTATATTGCAAGAATAACCTGATGCTAACGTTCAATTCAATGGTTTCATAATGCATGAGTAACCACCTCCATAATCTCCGAGGAGGGTGCCTGCATTATTACGGAGCTTTAATTCGCTAATGCTGATTCGGAGTCGAAAGTAACTCCTCTTTCTTGACGTTATTAGACGCGAGATGGATCGTTTAAATCAGTTAGTCGCAGCAACCTCCAATTATTACCATCGAAATTCACAAAGTTAAAAGTTGTCTGCGAAAAGCAAGACCTTAATAGCAGACCACGTTCTTCTACTTTTACATGAGATGAAACCCATTGACTCTTTCTCAAATATTGAGGGCATGGAATATAAATTTGTAATTGTTCGAAACGGCCGGTTTTGGGATATTTCAAACACAAGACAGATGTGACGATCGTGTACGCAGTTCATGTCGGAGAGGCCCCGAAGATTTATATTCATATTATATTTTGTCAGTGCTTCCTAATTTTGTTCCGAAAAAGAATGAAAAATTTTTGAACTCAATCAGTAATTCAATTCCGAAACGCGGTAAATCACTTACCTTCATTAAAGGCGCAAAATGATCTTTGAGTAGACAGAGTGACCAGTTATCGTAAACATGATAGCAGCTTTTTATACAAAGCATTATATTAGATGTTCAGCCATCATCGTTGGAATTTCGAAGGCTTGTGTACTCTACGCACTGGTTATGAAGTGCTTTGCATATACAAATACTTATTTTTTTGTATTGATGTCATTCCAACAGACTTCTTTTACAAAGACGCTATTTTTCTTCAAAAAGGTGCTATTTTCTTAATGCCGAATCCTCTTCTATGAGAGGTTGGCTCAAGGCTAACATGTACCCAATGTTCAAAGGAATTATTAACCAATCTCAATCAGGTTCGTTCTAAACATATTTCTTCAAAAGACACTCTATTCACCGGAACAGCCCACTTCTCCAAGATTTTTAGATAAAGCGGCACTGCTATCTATACGCTGAGAGTAATTACAACCACACAAGTGAATTATTGAGCTGATTCACCCCACTTTTGATGAGATTCAAACAGGATCCGCAGTAATTGCTGTGCCTCTTTCCTTGCCAAGAGTTCTTCTCCCTTTTTACTTTTAATTCAGGAAAAGAATACAACGAATTTAATTTGCATTTTATTGAGAAAATACATTTTTCGAAAAACATCTCTTCTGTATAATCCAGTAATTGCTTTCTTTAATTACTTCAAAAAAAGGCCCAGAAAGGTCTCGAAGCTGAGTTTGACGAAATTTTTTGTTCTTGAATAAATCTCACTTACAAAGCACCTACTCCGAACGATTTCATTCGCCAATCGCTCAGAAACAAGCACTCCAGCTCAATCCAAGAAACGCCATTTTCATTTAGTTTTCTTCCAATAAACTTATTCTCTTTCCAGAATAAGATTGAATCTACCTCCCTTCAACCTAGACTCCTTTAGAAAAGAATCCATGCAAAATATCAAGCACAGTTCTACAGGACATTGCATGGGTTGAAAAATTCCTTAATTAATAGTCTGGGATATTGAGTTCAAAACAAGTTTTTCGAAAATCACTCGCTGCAAACATATTTTGCTTTCTTAAAACTCCTCATAAGATTTGGGCAGTATAAGCCTAGCCATATTCGTTGTAGATTTACTGAATTGGTCCTCAGGTAAGAGAAAGAAGTTATGGTCTCTACAAAGAACCTTCGATACTGTACAGAAAATCAAATTTATTAATACTTGTTCCACAATGTTCTGTCCAGATTCAATTGAAATCGATTAGGCTGGAAAAACAAATACAATCGTTCTAGAAACAATTAACCTCAATTTTTAAACAGAAGAGCGCTTAGTAATTTTTTACGGATGGTAAATGTGTTCTAATTTCGATCTTTCTATTGAATAGGAACCTAAAACACAAAAGTTCCACGATAATTGAAAGGATATAAACCGAAAAGGCATGTCAAGCAATAACTTGTCGGATATTTACAATTTGATGAAGCGATTGCTAAATTGGCTGATCTACGATGCCGCCGAAGAGATGCTGCTGTTATATGAGCGGTTCCAAGAGAATTTCAAGGTCGGCGCATTTGATCTCAAAACGATCTTTAAAATACGAATGCTCGTCTCATTTTTCGTCTCGTACTTGGTCTCTCCTATCATATTCTACCCATTTGTCACCTCAGGGTCATTAGTAACCACGGCATACATGTTAATCATCCTGTACGTTGAGATGAGGCTCCTTATGAAACGAGTGAGGTTCTCAGGTTGGTTGATCATCTCAGGAGTCGTGGGTATGAATCTATTCACCCATTGCTTCTTGGCGAAACAATCGAAATTAGTCGGTCTTTCATCCTTGCCGATTTTTGGAGCCGCCTTTTTTACAAAAGGCAGGTTGTCTTTTTTTCCCATGATCTGGATCACCCTGCTAGGAGGCTTATACCGCCAGCGAATTTTCGTAACAGGTGTCGCCGATCAATCAGTGCTTGCAGATCTTACATCCGAATTATTGACTAGTAGCTTGGCGATCTGCATATTCTGCGAGTTAAAGCTCGTTGAATTGGGAAAGGACGTCGAAAATCTTAAAGCCAAGCAGAAAAAGCTCGCCCAAGTGAACGAAGACCTGAAAGAGGCGAATAGCCGAGCGGAAGGATACTCTCAAAAACTAAAAATGACAGTAAAAGAACTGAAAACCAGTAATCGCTCGCTAACACGAGTGCTTGAATCAAAAAGGATTTTCTTTGCGAAAATTTCTGACGAACTGAGAAATCCGATCAATTCGATCGTCGGGAACCTCGATCTTATTGAAGATGAGGTGTCTGACCCCGCGACCAGAGAGAAAATCTTATCGATGAAATGGTCTGCTGACTTACTCTTGCAAATGACGAATAACTTGATCGATATGGCAAAACTTGCAGATGGACAAATGGAGATTAATAAACGAAGAACTTCGGTTCCTGTGATGCTCGAGAGGCTCTGGGCGATGAACTTCTATAAGTTGAAACAGAAAGGACTTAAAGGAATGCTGAGCCTTGATAAAAGAGTGCCGAAATATCTCATCGTTGATGAAGAAAAACTGCTGGAAGTGTGTCATAATCTCATTACTAACTCAGTGAAGTACACCAATCAAGGACAGATCAAAATCTTCGTGACTTGGCATCTGCTTGAAAACGGAGATGAAGAATGCGATGGGTCCTCCTTTTGCTCTCTTCAAAGGTTCAGCGAGACTACTCATGCGACGGTATTTACTAAAGAGCATTTTCAGAAACTCAAGATAGAAGATAACTTGGGTGAAGACGATGAAGAGTCGCCTTCAAAGCTAAGTAGTGTTGTCCAGAAGAATGAAGGGCTGCCAATAAATATGAGTTGCGATGACAAAGAGATGCCGAAAAACGGCATTACGATTAATTTGCTGCCAGAGTCTTCTTTTAATTGGAAGACAGACAGCTTTTTGCTCGATAACTACCAATCACGTTTCTCATCGAAGGTTGATCTCGAAAACGAATATTCTTTGCAATATCCTCAGAAGGGTACACTAAAGATAGAAATTATAGATACAGGCGCTGGGATAGACTCCACGCTCTTGGGTTTACTGCAAAAAGCGATCTTTCACAAGGATGTAGAGGTAACAAAAAGAATCGGAGGCAAAGGGCTCGGACTTTATCTCGCTTGCGAGCTCACTAAGCTTATGGATGGAGAAGTCTACTATTACTCGAAACCGGGTCTTGGCACTTCTATTATCGTAAAAATACCTTGCGAATCGGTCAGCGATATGAGCAATAGTATTAGCAATATTGGAGCAACGGCAGCAACCATATCTGCATTGAAGCACCAGACATTAATGGAAATTGAGCCAATGAAGGTAGCTCTCATTGTTGACGATGAAAAAATCAATCGTCAAATACTCGAATCGTTCTTCAAGAAATTTAACATCACATGTATCCAAGCTGAAAATGGACTCCAAGCAGTAGAGATCTTCAAGAGTAAGCCTCCAGGGTACTTCCTTTTTGCAACGGTGGACATTCAGATGCCTGTGATGGATGGGAAAGAATGTTGTGCACAGATCCGTGCGTTTGAAGAGGCAGAGAAGAGAGAATGGACACTTCCTATTGCGATTGTAACAGGAAACTGCTTTGAGCAAGATAAAAGGGAGATAATGAGTCCTAATCTATCTTGTCGAGCAAATTATTTCTACCGAAAGCCATTAAAGATGAGTGACTGTGAGAATTTGGTGAGAGACATATTGGGGAAAAATTTTTCCTATGCAAAGAGTGAGCCGTTAATCAGGCATAAAAGCTTTTTGTAGTCATAATTAACCTAATTTTTTTAATCCATTGCTGACTATTTGTTGTTTTTATTTCTCATAAGCTACACTCTTAAAATGTATATACGGTTCGAGTGGAAGCGAAATTGAATAAATTTTGGATTTTTCTTTCCTCAGATAAAATGAATGTGAATTCTGGCTTAATATTAAAATTCAGTTATTTGCTTCTTTGTACATAGCATCTTTGACCTCTCATTTTACAAATGATAAATCTATGTTATGCTAATTAAAGCAGATCGATTTGTAAATATTATATGTTTGTTATTTCTTTTCTACTTGGCTTTGAATAACAATAGACTTCCTTAATGCTGTGCTAAAATTGTCCCCAACTTTTCTGTTTTCACCAACGATTAGAAAGTTCTTTGAGTACGGAAATTGTTCTTGCTTTGAAGAGCAAAGCAACTGCTTTTGATAATTTTTTCAGATGATGAAGTAATTTAATGATTATTTCTCTACGTGGCCAGTGTCGATGGTTATTGTCAGCATTTCAATACTTTTCTTAAATTTTGCTGGCTGAAAGAGAAGTAAGGGTCTTTGAGTTGAAAAAGAGAACACTCACTCAAATTTTATCAATTCAAAGAAAGAAGATGTCTGTTTAGACTTCAATTTTCGTAAGAGTTTCTTTGAATTACAAGCTATATTCAGCTTGCATGTGAAAGAGGCCCAATGCAATTTCTTTAATTATCGAATAAGCACTTTTCAACAAAGAAACTAAAGCTTATAAGGATGATTTATGTGTACAAAGATAGATGGAAAGGCCAAGTGCAAATAAATCCTCAGATATCCATGACAAGAAGCAACAATCAATTTTTGCGTTTATATCTAGATGCTAGAGCGGTGAGCTCAATTTTGCAAGAATTCTTCCTAATAACTGCATAATTAGTTATGCTCAGGTTCTTGATTCAATAGAGCTCTTAGACACGACATGAGACTGAATTTACGGGCTTAACTTAGAGAGATCTCATTTGAAAGTATAAGAAATTTTTTCGCTCCTTTAGAACTGTGGATTCTTTAATTCAGTAAAATTCTTTTTATATAAAGGAGTAATCTAGAAAATTCAAGAAGGTACTCACAATATTTTACGATTTTTAAGAAATTATTTCCTTCTGAAGAACAGCGAGCACTCGCAATTCCGTAGCAACGCCAGTGAAGCTTGGGGCTTTTCAAAAACTCTCTTGCTGGAGAATACCAAAACTAATTGTTTCGTGTGCTGTATTGTGAATCCCAAGATCACATCATCGATTCGAAATATCAGCTCTGGACTATCTATCAGTCAGTTAAATTTGTCGAGAACTTACGAGAAATTATTGAAATTTCGATACTGTATTCGCTCTACATCAGCCATACATTAATAATCGCATTTATTCTCAAGAATTTTTTCATTAAATTTAATGCCTTCAATTAAGCCTCTTTGCTCTTTTCAGTTAGTTCAGAATTCGCGATGATCATTTTTTGGAAAATTTTTCAGTCGGATACGCTGTAAACTTTTGATTCACGGTTAGAATTTTGCTGAACTCACAGATCTAAAATCATAATAACAACCAAATTAGAAGCTCAGCAACGCAATTGTTCATCCATAAAATGAAAAACGTTGGCATGCCTCTGAGAAGAGGATTGAAATGGTTCATTTATGACATAACAAACGAAACACTGCGTTTGTATGAAAAATTCCAAGAGTGTTTTGAGACCCGTTTAATTGATAAAACTTCGTCTCTAAGAGCGCGCATACTTGCTGCATTGTTTGCAGCCCAACTAGTTTCTCCTCTGCTCTGCCTGTCCTTTGTCTCAAAACATTTTATGATCCAATGGATTTGCACTCTGACAGCACTGGTTATTGAAATGATGCTACTGCAGATACCTCTAAGGCAGAAGCTTTCTGGCTGGTTCATCGGAATTGGATTAATAATATTCAAGATTATCAGCTCCTTTTTAATCTCAGATGGAGCGAGTAGATTTACAGGACTTTCACTCGTTCCCATTGTTGGGATAATCTTCATTTCTGGAGGCCAATTCTCATTCCTTCCATTGGTTTTGCTTCTGCTATTGGAAATGTTATATCAAGTGAATGTGGTCACAAATGCTAACGGAAGTCAGGCAATTCTCCCTGCGTTGACTTCAGAACTCTTGGCAATTAGTCTTGCGAGCTGCATCTTCTACATGCTGACTGCTGTTGAATCAGAGAAAGAAAACAATAGACTCAATAGCAAGAATGAGCAAGTTGCTCAGATGAGCATAAAGCTGAACGAATTGAACTTAAACATTGAAAATTCCACCATTAAATTAAAATCGACTGCAGAAGAATTGAAAAGAAGCAACAGATCCTTGAAGGAAGCTTTGGAAACGAAACGGATGTTCTTTGCTAAAATATCCGATGAACTTAGAAATCCGATCAATTCAATTGTTGGAAATCTTGAACTCCTTGAAGAGGAGAAGCTAGATCCTGCCATCCAAGAAAAAATTTCTTCAATAAAATGGTCAGCAGATCTGCTTCTCCAGATGACAAACAATTTAATTGACTTTGCAAAGCTCGTCTCTGGGAAGATCGAGATCAATAAAACAAAAACTTCTGTACCTCAGATGCTCGAGAGACTCTGGGCTCTAAGTTTTTATAAACTCAAGCAGAAGGAATTAAGAGGGTTTCTTAGTCTAGATAAGAATGTTCCAAAATACTTGTTACTAGACGAAGAGAAATTAATAGAAGTGTGTCATAATCTCATTGCCAATTCCATTAAATATACGAATCGAGGGCAAATTAAAGTCTTCGTGACTTGGCATCCCTCAGACGAAAAATGTCACTTGCAGCATGAACTGACATTGTTGGACTCACTTCAAAGGTTTAGCGAGACTACTCAAGCTACAGTGCTCACTAAAGACCATTTTGAGAGACTGAAGATTGAGCCGAGAGACGTAGAGGATGACGGAGGATCTCCGATGAAAGCAAGACTCATGATGGGTAGTCAATCTACCAATCAAGCCGCTGCTCAACCAAAAAGCGGCAGCTCGGCAATAAATGAAGGTTATAGTCCATATATCGGTATAAATCTTTTGAAGGAGTCTTTATTGTCCAGAAAGGATGAGAGATTGCTCCTTGACAACCATCAATCGCGCTTCCCACACTTACGAGTGGATATGAAAAGAGGCCATCACACAGCCATGTCTGCAAGAGGTATTCTGAAAATAGAAATTATAGACACAGGCTCAGGAATCGACCCTAATTTATTATCGTTCTTGGGAAAAGCTCTGTTTAGCAGGGACATAGAGTTAGCGAAAAGAATTGGAGGCAAAGGACTTGGACTTTACCTCGCCTCTGAGCTCACCAAGCTTATGGATGGAGAGGTACTATATTTTTCAAAAATGAATTTCGGCACTTCTATCATAGTCAAAATACCTTGCGAAACAGTCGATGATCTGGTTAATGCCGTGAAAATAAAAGAGGGAAGAACAGCGACAACCATGCATGTTTTGAAGAACCAGACATTGATGGAAATTGAGCCAATAAAGATCGCTCTCATTGTTGATGATGAAAAAATTAATCGTCTAATACTCGAGTCGTACTTCAAGAGATTTAACATCAGATGCATCCAAGCTGAAAATGGAAAGCAGGCAGTAGAAATCTTCAAGAGCAACCCTCCAGGATACTTTCTGTTCGCAACGGTGGACATTCAGATGCCTGTGATGGATGGAAAAGAATGCTGTGCGCAAATTCGGGCGTTTGAAGAGGAAGAGAATAGGGAATGTATACTTCCCATTGTAATTGTAACAGGAAACTGCTTCGAACAGGATAAACAAGAAATTATGGATCCTTCATCATCTTGTCGAGCTAATTATTTCTACCGAAAGCCATTGAAGATGAGTGACTGTGAGAATTTAGTGAGAGACATTTTGGGAGAAAATTTTTCTTTCAAAAAGCATCAAATTTTAACCCGATCTCAGACCACGCTGTAGTGATATAATTTATTATGATATTATTTTTGTTCATTCCTGATATTATTATGTTTTATAGTTATAGCTTTAAACTTGAAATTTTTGAAGTCATACTTACTTATAACATTGAAAAATTATATCCCCCTAAAGTATAGTTCGTTAATTGCATCTGACCGATTGAATTCATTCGTTTTGATACCCGTCCTCTCACTATTTCTTAAAAGAGTAAATAATGAACACTCCTCTTTCTGCATAGCAGATATTATCAGTCAAAACAATTAATTTTTGAAAGAGGGATAAAAAACTTTTAAATCAGCTCGCCAGTTAGATGCCTTCAAGTGTTACATGGTATCTCCAAGGAACCTGAGATTGAAACCCAATTCTTGATTCAAACATTTGATTCTCACGATTAACAGAATTTTTCGTACTCTCTATTTTTTAGAGGTTGGATAAATTCAAAAAAGTACATTTCTTTCTAAGTTTAGTCGAGTAAATTGCTCTTGTGCGAAAAATGCTGACGATGAAAAGAGATCTGCAGATTATTTGCTTGAGAGAAACAATTCGTGATAGCAGAGATGGAAAACGTGTTTTTCAAAAAAAAGGAAAACTATTTAAAAAGATAGCCTACGTATACACTCGTTAAAATGTCTTGGAAAACAAGAATCCTCAAAAATATGATATCAAATTTCTATTTTCGTGAAAAGCGCAATTGGAAAGCCTGGACATGACACAAACCGAAAAAATTATAGGGTCTTCCATTGAGTAAACAGGGTATCATTGAAGTATGACTCAGGAAGCAACCTTTGCTTGAACTCTCTGTCTTACTCGCTATGAATTCAATCTGAATCATTAATGAGTTTCTATCAACACCACGAATTTGTTCCTCTTGAAAACTAGATTGAAGTGCTCACTCTAAAAGCTTCCATAATTAGGCGATGGATATATTCAGTTCCTCTGATACTAACAATTCCACTGTAGCTAATTGATGTAGTATTTACCACTCTGCCAGCAGGGTGGTTCAGTGTTCATGGCAAAAATGAGTTAAATAAATTGAATTTATATAATCTTTTTTAGAACTCTGAGCAACTTTTTTTCCGTAAATCAGTAAATGAATTCTTAGATTAAAGACAGTATTCTGGAAACATTCAGAAAAAATTTTCAAATGTTCTCTTATTATCAAGGCATCCTTCGCTTCAAACAAACATGGAAAGCCAGAGTATCGAAAGCTAGGACTTGGACAGCTTATTTAAAGATCTGAAAGTTTTCAAAGATTTGTCCTAGACAGTATTAAAACTCCATCCAGTATTTGAGATTCTTTCTCGAATTCCATAATACCGAATCGATTTGGAACTCAGATTCGACCCTGGACAAGTTAACGATTCGAAATGAGATCGAGATGATTTTTTTCGATACTGTTCCTTAGAAATATCAACCATCGATTGGTGTTCTCAATTGTTCGAGGCAGAATTTGATAAAATTTTATAAATTTATTTTCGCCTACTTGGGCTTGCAAATCATTTTAGAATTGTTTAGCGATGGAATCTTCGACTAAATTTTGGTGTAGAACATTCGCTGTAAATTTTTCAGTCAAGGTGAAAATCTTTAAATAACAATTCTAATGAAAAGCGATAATAATAAATCAATAGTCGAAAATCTGAAAATTATTTTTCTCGTCAATGACAAGTGTACATAAAACTTTGAAAAGAGTGTTGGAATGGCTCATTTATGACACAGCGAATATGCTGCTGCGTTTGTATGAACTGTTCCAGGATTATTTCGAAATCCATTCATTTGACTTAAAATCGGCGATAAAAATGCGCATACTTGTCGCGCTGTTTGCTGCCCAAGTGATTTCTCCTCTGCTCTTCCTCTCTTCCTTATCGGAGCGCCTGATCGCAAACACAGCTTGCGTGCTGGTGGTACTCTGCATCGAAATGATGTTACTAAAAAAATCTCAAAAGCCGAGGTTTTCAAGCTGGCTCATAGGAATTGGAGCTGTGCTGTTCAATGTAGTCAGCACTTGCTTCATCACAGGAAGCATAAATAAGCTGGCAGGAGTCTCATTTGCTCCGATCATTGGGGCAATCTTCATCTCAGAAAACCAACTTTCTTTGGTCCCTGTGGGGTTTCTTATGCTCCTTGGGATATTATATCGACAGGCAATTGACTTACACGCTGCTGATAGTCAGCATATTCTCGCTGCCTTGACTTCGGAGCTATTAACAAATAGTCTTGCAAGCTGTATCTTCTATGCTCTGACTCTAGTTGAGTCCGGGAAAGAAATGATCAGACTCCATAGCAAGAATGAGGAACTCGCTCAGTTAGGCATAAAGCTCAGGGAGTTGAGTACAAGTACAGAAGGATATGCAAAGAGATTGACTTCTACAGCTGAAGAATTGAAGCAGAGCAACCGCTCTCTGAAGGAGGCACTGGAAACGAAAAGAATTTTCTTCACTAAAATTTCGGATGAGCTCAGAAACCCGATCAACTCGATTGTCGGAAACCTTGAACTTCTTGAAGAGGAGAATTTAGACCCGGCTATCCAGGAGAAAATCTCTTCTGTGAAATGGTCGACGGATCTTTTACTCCAAATGACAAACAATCTCATTGACTTTGCAAAGCTTGCATCTGGCAAAATCGAGATCAATAAAAAACGAACTTCTGTTCCTCAGATGCTGGAGAGACTCTGGGCGATGAGTTTTTACAAGCTTACACAAAAAGGACTCAGAGGGTTTCTGAATCTCGCGAAAGATGTCCCGAAATACCTCTCATTAGACGAAGAAAAGGTAATCGAAGTGTGCCATAACCTCATTACCAACTCCGTGAAGTATACTACCCGCGGGCAAATAAAGGTCTTCGTGACTTGGCACCCATTTGACGATGAGTGTCATTCACACCGAGAGCCAGCTCCAGATGACTCTCTCCAAAAATTTAGTGAGACAACCCATGCAACGGTGTTCACAAAAGACCATTTTGAGAAGCTAAAGATAGAACCTAAGGTAACAGAGAACGAAGCATCACCAGTGAGATCAAAATCAATGGGGGAAGCTCAATCTTTCACTCAGCTTTTTGCTCCACAAGGACCAGGAAGTTCCTTGGAAAGCGAAACCTTTAGCCCACATGTCGGCATAAATCTCTTGAAAGAATTCTCATTTACCTTGAAGAATGAGAAATTGCTTCTTGACAACTACCGATCAAGGTTTCCATCTTATCTGGTACCCAAAAACAGCGGAGCCCACTCCACTGCAAAGGCTTCAAGAGGTATGCTGAAAATAGAAATTATAGATACAGGCTCAGGAATCGATCCAAATTTGTTGTCTCTTTTGGGAAAATCACTCTTTAGCAGAGATATAGAGATAGCCAGAAAAATTGGAGGTAAAGGCCTTGGCCTTTACCTTGCCTGTGAGCTCACCAAGCTTATGGATGGAGAAGTTCTATATTTCTCAAAAATGAATTTCGGCACTTCCATTATTGTGAAAATACCATGTGAATCAGTTGAAGAACCGGAAAATACCATCAACATAAGAAGAGGAGCGACAGTTTCCACTATTATCAAACCTCACTCATATGCTGAGATTGAGTCTCCAAAGATGGCTCTCATAGTGGATGACGAAAAAATCAATCGTCAGATCTTAGAATCGTTTTTCAAGAGATTTAACATCAGATGTATCCAAGCTGAAAATGGAAAGCAGGCAGTAGAAATCTTCAAGAGTAAGCCTCCAGGATACTTTCTGTTCGCAACGGTGGACATCCAGATGCCTGTGATGGATGGAAAAGAATGCTGTGCGCAAATTCGGGCGTTTGAAGAGGAAGAGAATAGGGAATGTATACTTCCCATTGTAATTGTAACAGGAAACTGCTTCGAACAGGATAAACAAGAAATTATGGATCCTTCATCATCTTGTCGAGCTAATTATTTCTACCGAAAGCCATTGAAGATGAGTGACTGCGAAAATTTGGTAAGAGATATCACAGGGAAAAATGTGACTTACTCGAAGAGTGAGTCATTCATTGGCACTCGAAACGAATCATAAGGAGAGATATGACTTTTGAATAAGTATTTCCGTTATCAATTATATCACTGTTGTTTATAGTTGCAAATTTCATAGCTTTATTTCTAATAGCGACCAAAGCTTTTGAGGCAACAAAGTTATTTAAATCGTTGCAGAGAGAAATTTTTCTCCATGCACTGAAATACATTTTTTTTTTTTGCTTGTAATTCATTTTCCGATATTTTTTCAGCGCGAGACCATTCAAGGTCCAAATAATGTGTATTACTTATCGAAACCAGCAATCAAAATGAGTCTCATATTGTTGCTAGAGAAAAAAAAACTATATGCAGCATCAAATTAGATCCGAATTCACACTCGCCTCCATTAATACTAGGTTAACAAATTTCACTTGTTTAGAGCTCTTCAGTGCAATTTGTACCGATTCTCGCCGTTATTCTCCATATCAGCCATTACAGATCAATCTCGTGTTACAGCAATATATCTTTATAAAACGCTTTTAATCAAGTACATGATCGAATCGAAGGATTTGCTTTAAGTGAGATTGATTTGAATAAAAATTCAAAAAGGAAAGGAAAAAAAACCTATGAGTCACAGGAATAAAGCAGAGCGATTTGAAGACCAGCCAGAAGAAGCCATAGACAAACAACAAATAGTTGTAGGCGTTCCTATTTCAAAAATAACCCGTGGCATGAAGCCTCGACAAGTGAGAGTTCGCTTGATTCAATTTATTATTTGCATGCCAGTCTTCTTTTTCCTCTTCACTTCAGCACTTTGTGGGTATCAAATATACACTCTTAAATCTACAAATGTCGAGGAATTTTCCTCTCTCGTAGACGTTTTGGATAATATCGTTGAAACAAATTGCTTGAACGCGCCGATTAAAAGCATTCAATTTGGCAAGAAAGGCGAAACAGGTGGACGTTGCACAGCTGGATACGAACGAATTTGGATAGGTACATTCTACGGTTCCAGGGAAGGATGCTTCAATCCGACTGAAAAAACGGTACTGTCATCAACAACATGCTCGGAAAACTCTGTTCCTATTAACGCGACAGCTCCCTACGAACTGATGTATTGGAGAGATCATTTTTTCTGTGTCCAAAGGATCCAAGAATTCAACTATACCCAAAACAGATCAGGATGCAAAAGCAATCAAAAAGCTTGCAAGTTTTCTCCAGGGTACATTTGCGTGGGAGCAAGTGAAAATTGCCCGATTACGGATGTTCGAGTGCAATTAAATCAGGTGCCTGTCCCTAAAACTTACACTGCGGTACCGTTAGATTCCTCATTACAGTTAATCTATACTAACGACCCGGAAACTCCACGCAAACTAATGGGATTCGATTTTACTCTTAACGGGCTCTCATGTCTCGATCCTTTAGAGGCTCCATTCAGAATGCCAAACCAGAGAGGCAGTGGTGGTTACCCGCTTATGGAGAAGGTAGAAAACGGCTGTGATATGTTTGGCTCAAATTTTGATAATCAAATTATTGATACTTATCCTGAACAAGTTTTTTTGAAACAGAATCAGTTGAAACTCGTGCTGGACCTGCCTCTTATGAGCGAGTATATAGAAGGCAATAACATATCTCTCAATGCTCAGTACACGATGAGCGTAAAGAATTCTGAAGCTTGCTGGATTTGCCAACCTGATGTAAAAGAAGGGTTGGATAATATCAGAGAGCCGCTTTGGAAGACTTATAACATTTATCTCGTGTTCAGCAAATTTGGGGTTATATTAATCGTGGTGATGGTCCTAACAGCTCTCTTTAATTTCGTGTCTTGCTGCATCTTGAGAAAAAATCTGGTGGATATTTATTTGAGGGTGATGAAGGTTAATATGTGTGTCTTTAGCTACATGATGGGCCATTTCGTGACGACTGGAGTGCTGATTACTCTTAATTATATGCGAGTGTCGTCATCGATAAAGCAACTGAACGAGTTCGTGGACGCGAAATGCTTTAATAACAATAACGTGAATGAAGCGTTGAAAGAGCTACATCAGACTGTCCTGCCCACCATTATGACGATGACGATTAATGGTGGTCTGATAATAGTGCTTGTGATAATTTCAGTGAGTGTGGTTATATTAGCAAATTATATTTTGTCCGGAATCAAGAAAACTAGTGGTACTGATGAAGAGACGAAGCCGTTGAGAGCACCGGAGATCGAGCTCGAAGGACAAAGAAATTCGAAGAGAACTGATGAATCGAAAGAAGAGGAGAAAGAACAGGCGTGATGTGCGCAGATAGTTTATTTATGTTTAAATTGTTCGATCCTAATTCATTGTGGCTCAAATCGGCAAAAATGTTTGTTGAATTCAAAATTCTGAAGGAATCAAAAATAACATAAAGAATGAATAACATCAAGTCCTAAGGCTTCATATTATGTTGGATCGAGAGGATAAAAGAGCCATCTCATTTAGGATACAGAAAAGGCTCAAAAAGAATACTCATGTGAAATAATATGAAATATCGGATTCTGTTCTACAATGAATTTATACAATAAGGTAATAAAAATGTCGAGCAATCATTTCTGAAATGGTTTAATGTCGTTTGAGGCTTGCTTGCAACTATGAAATCGTTAGGAAAAGCGTAAAACTGAAATTTACGTTGGGCAGATGAATCCGTCTTTGCCTCCTTTCAATTTTTGTTTCTCCAATTCTGTTTTTAAACAGAAATAACAGGCCTGGTGGTTACAACTTGCAGAATGATAATTAAATCAGAATAGCAATAGACAACGAAAGAGATACTTTTCGGGTGTGAAAGGGGTCGTGATGTTCTCAGTTTTGCAGATTCCGCAAACCTTTTCGTTCTCTTCCAAATTAACGGACAGACTCCTATTCGATATCGCTAGTTTTAGACTGTCAGATTCGTTTCTGGCTTACCCGATGAATGTTGTAAAGAAAAACAATTTTTTGAAGATTTGGCCAAAACCATATTTCACAAAAGGCAAACTGAACTTCATAAAATCCTAGCACATCAGTTAGCATGAATCACCTCTGTTTTAATCTTACAGAGAGGATGTTCCAGACGATAGTACGATTCAACAGCTCGAAATCCAGGAATCTATTGACTCCTTTCTGGATGTATACCTATAGAAATACCGATTTATTATTGGTAAAAGCTCCTTTCAGGGAAAAATATTACAAATTCGATTCGTAGCAAGCGTTCGAGGAGATTTCTGTATCTGAAGTCTTTCAGAAAGAACAGAAAATTTATCAGTTCGATAAATTTCAGCACCTTTTCAAACCAGTTGAAAACCACCTTGATTTTTTTCATTAATGAGGATAATTCTTCATCTCCTTTTGAGTCGAAATATTGATGGAGTTTGTCTTTGATATAGTTTCCAAAAACAGTTGCTAACTAGTAAGGTATTAATGTGTCGGACTTTTTCTGGTAGATCATTACAAAATAGTAGAGCTTCTGTTTTTTACTGAGAGGACCTGAAAAGAAATATTAGATATATTGCTAGTAAAAGGACCTAAACCTGGTACGCCATCAGTAACCGTTTGGAAGACAATATTTTGAATTTTTTGGCCTGTAGCACATATCAATTCAGAATTATGTGCTTTGATTTCTTAATTTACCCGGTAATGCACGATCAACTGCGATTGCGAAACGATAATACAAGAAATTAACTAAAAAATTGGCTTCAGGTAACAGTTTAGACTTCAAATTTCCCTTTCAGCAGAATTTAGTGATGATTCAGCACGCAATTTACATCGAATAGCTCGAATCCGCTTAAGAAATGAAATTTTAGAACGTCTTTGCACTCTGTGTCCAGCAGTCCTGCTTCAAGCTTGAATCGGAAAGATCAGCATGCGAGAGCCAGACGGATTTTACCTGGTTTATCCTTTCGACCTTTTCTGCTATAGACTCCATCAATTTATTATTTTAGATAATTCAAGCAGAAAACACTATGAAGGTTTTACTTGGTCAAATTGGACTCAAAATCCGATTTGACACAATGAATAAGAGGCTTTTGGTTAGGTATCACAAATTTGCATTCATGGATGATAGATCCCCCCCCCCAATTCGCTGGAGAATGACACTTATGCTTTTATACCCCTTATCTAAAGAAACTTTAGTTGAAATTTCATCCAGAAATATTGGCTCCAATAGGAATTTCTCCTCAGCCCTTAAATCATAAATCTCGATATAAGTCGATAAATGCAGAGATTATTATCAAACTAACGATGAGTTTCAAAGGCCATATATAAACGTTGAATATTTAAAATTGTCAAGTTAGTGGTCGAAATAATAACGCGGTTAAAGTTATGCTTTATTATTGCCTCAGGAGCCGTTTCTTGAATATTTCTCATTTAAACTTTGCTTACTCCCTCGACTTTAGGATCTTCACTGGTTGATTGAATATTGGTTTCTCCAGTTTGCTGTTTCTCTTGTAAAGTTTTTTCATTAACACCAGTGCTTGGTTTCTCTGAGATTATTTTCTCCGTGCTTTGAGTTTCTTGTGATTTGATATCATTAGACGCACTCTTAGTCTCTTCCAGAGGTTGAGATTTCTCTTCGGTCGAGCCTTTCGAGTCTCCAGCGTATTTCTTGATCGCAGGATGCTCCATAATTCCTGGCCAGTCTATTCGATCGTTTTCTTCAAACTTCAGCATTTTCTTTAGCAAATCCTCAACTTCTTTAGGAATCGATACATCAAATGAGTATGCTTCAGTTTTAACCTTATCAAGATACTCCTTCTCTTTTTTTCCGTCCCAAAATTGCTTTCCAAAAATCATTTCATACATCACCGCTCCCAGAGAAAAAATATCACACTTGAAGTTATAGTCTGTTCCCATGATAATCTGAGGACTGCTGTAATTTGCGCTTCCACAACATGTCAATTGCAGTCCTTTGCCCTTCAATTCATCATCAACTGTTCGACTAAAGCCGAAGTCAATGAGTCTCACCTCACCCTCCTCAGAGAAGAGAATATTCTCGGGTTTGATGTCACGATGAATGAATAGAACGGGGTTTTTTTTTGCATCTTGTAGCTCTAACTTCTCAATATCCAGAAAGGCTTGAGTGACTTGCTTGACAACCGTTAGAGCACGCTCGACTGGCAGAACTTTGCTTTTTGAGAGAACCACAGACAAATCTCCTCCGGGGCAATATTTTGTTACCAAATAAAGATTCTCCTTTGATTTAGAAACAGCTTTGAATTCCGCAATATATCGCGATTTAAGTGTCCTAAGAAGTTCGACTTCTCTGTGGATCATTGTAGTTACATGTTCATCTCGCGAGATCGTTTTTCGGGAGATAACCTTAATGGCGACCTGTTCACCATCTGGACCATAGCCAAGATACACGTTGCCGTAAGATCCTCGGCCAATTGGCTGCGATTTCGAATTGTATTTATATCCTGCAACTTCCTTGTCAGTCTTTGGAATGGAGGGATCCATTAGGAAATTATTCGCTCTGTTGAATTAAAATTAGCTATGAAGTAGTTTTTATAAAACTCTGACGTGGAACCTAAAATAGGAAGCGATCTTCATTTTCGATAATGTGGTATATATCTTGGTTTTCTGATGGATATGATATGAGAAGAAGCAGACAAATGTATTGCAATGGAAAACATTGAATTATTAGGTGAATCATTGGGGAGAGTACTGTCGAATTAAAGCAAATTCATTGCTAAGAATGGTTCAAAGAGGAGAGAAAGAGTTTGCTCTTTGTCGAAAATAACTGTAGGAGCCTGGATAGGTAAGTGTCTCAAAGAAATATTTATTTTTCTGAAAAACTCAAATTGAAGCGAGTCTGATTAATAAATTTGATTGAGTTTCGGAACACTGGACAGAGGATTTCTCTCTTTAAAAACCATCTGATACGGACGAGTCTTTAATGATGGTGATTCAGACACGACAACACCCGAAATTAAAGGAAATTCAAGAATTGTTCGCAATATGATAAAAAAAATTACATCCCATTGTTAATTGGAACTCTAAGTAGGCTATAGCAAGCCTATCAGTCACCAAAATCAACCCAAAGCAACAATCCGTAGCAAGCATTAAGATGTTAAATGGATACTTGAAAGAAAGTGAATGCTATAAAAGTAAATGGTTTTATTGAGAAAAAAACCCAGTTTATTTTAAGTTGCAGCTTGTTCGACTTAAGCTATGGAAATGCTTTGATTAAAGAGATTCTCCACAATGGTCAAATGAGTTTTTTTCATAATTTGCAGCGCATTCTCGAATTTTCCGTGAAAAGTAGAATGTTTTATCTTGTTAGCATGCATATTTGTGAGATTTAAATCATGGGAGCCTGATACACAGTGAAATAAGACAGTCTGAGATACACTTGAGATTCTATCTAAGCAATTTCTGGGTATTTTAATTGAAAGCTATATCATAACAACACGGATCAAGATATCCTGAATCTTGAGCAAGCAATGAAGGTTTGAAAGAATCTTTTGATCCTATACGGCAACACATCGCCAGGTTCCACTTGTTGTAGTTGTCAAAATAATCATATAATCAATTTATTCACTGTTCCTTCATATGACTATTGGAGCATAAAAAGGCTTCGGTGAAGTTTAAGTTTGAGACCTTATTGAGACAACCCCACCAAATTTGACAGAGTTGTGAAATAACAACAAGATAAAGCCATCTTATATTCTCCTCTAACCGAAAATGTATGAAGTGGTTTGCATTGGTCGTGTAATCTCAAGCTATTCTTGTTAAATTTCAAGTTATGATCGATTTCTCCACTATATTAAATTTGTCAAAATGAGCAAAATAAAAACAAGTATCAACATCAATTGAATTTTTTTGAGTAGGCCCTAAACATTGCGAAATACGACTACATTTCTCTGCACACAAAATTTATGATAAGATCGCTAATTAGGACAAAATATCTATTTTCTTATGGAATTGGTTCATTTTCTTGGGTTTTTTCAGATGGTGTAGTTCTGGAGTATCTGAAACCTTGAATTTCTGTCTGTGATTTGCCTTGTTCTTAGCGTTTTTCCTCGCTTTGCATTTTGTAATGACAAACGCAGCTACCCTCTCAATGAGCTGACCAAGAATAATAGTGAGATTCAGAGCCACAACAGCCCAGCTCATAACTAACTTGACTTGATAACTTGAATAACCGGAGTTTTCCAGGAGATACATTCCCAATAGAACTCCATTGGCTGCTAGAAATCCAAGTTCCGTGAAAATTGCAACTAGCTTATGTGAGGTAGACTTGTACGTTTCTTTGGGTAGGGATAGGCATATCACCATTATATTCAACAAAAGCATTAAGGAAAGCTGAATAGTCGGCCACTTTCTCAATAGTAGGAGGATCACAGCTATCAATAGATTGGATAGCAGGTACCAGAATGTTAAAATGCGTCCCAAGAATGTTTTACTTCGGTAATCTTGGCAGATGATGATTAATATTTTAAAAAGTAGCCTCATAAATCTCAGTTTTCTCTTATGACGTCCAATGTAAAAGGCGATACAGAAGGAGCTTATTATCATCAAGAGCAAGAGAGCGGTCGAAAGACATGCGCAAACGAAGCTAATTACTTGATATGTTCCGTTGAGTGGGATGAAAGCATAAGTGAGGATCAATGACGAGTTCAGGTACATATATCGAGAGACCAAAAACGTCATTATCAAACTCTTTTCAAAAGACGATGAGAGGCTCTTCGCAATTTTCTTGATTTTGGAATTCTTGTCTTTGATGCATTTCGCAACCATTTTGAGAACCAGATAGAGGAGTAATGTTGTCAACGAACTAAAAATAATCCCACCATATCCATCCAAGAACACTGCGCTAAACCGATAATTGAAATAACTGTTGAAAATCACTTCACCTTCAGCATTCTGATAAATAAGAGCATCTGATGTGTTCTCAAGCGTGTCTGCCAAAATTCTCTTACTATTCGAATGAATGCTATTGTTTTCTTCACCTAGAATCTTTCCAATAACGTTTGGAACACCAAACTGACCCAGATCGGTGTATTTGTAGAAGGTAGCCAATGGAGTGAGAAAATTGATATCTATCAACCTCGTGAATGTGATACGAGCCATAATTTGCAGAATCTTCATCAAATGTGATGATACCCCTTTTGCCTGGAGATAACTCAGAAACGCAATACTTGCTGTAGTAATAGCAACTGCCTGACTCGCTATCCCTACTTTTTCAGCCGCATTGACTGTCGAAGTATCAACATAAATTGGAGCTGTTGTTCTTGAAGGGGATATTTGCTGCAAGTGAAAGGATGATTTTGAGTTCCAATCGTCGAAAGAGAGCAACAGATACAATTCTTGATCAGTTTCCGTATAAGATGTAAGCGTCAGCTCATAGGAAGTCTGAGTTACTTTATTGATAGAAAAAATCTTTTCTGACATATTTATGTGGGTCTCATGAAGAGGACGGTTGGAAGCTGTTGTATTGTAAAACTGATAGAGACGAAGAGACCCGAGAGCAGATGTCATATTGAAAGGAGAGTCAAAGGTAATCGAATAAAGT
>ENA-UOUE01000817-UOUE01000817.1-compost-metagenome-genome-assembly--contig:-NODE-817-length-23219-cov-3.814450_pt1 | contig 23219 bp, 19 predicted proteins | sample MGYA00238146_ERZ747223 | MGnify/ENA primary metagenome ERZ747223 (study PRJEB28781, sample SAMN06268865) | compost metagenome | isolation source: single cell | place: USA: California, Emeryville, Joint...
CTTTTTTCATATAGAACCCGAAAACTACGAGGAATGCCAGCAAACTGATTGCTAAGTAGAGGTATTGCGACCAACGCTCATGGAAGTTGCCGTGGTCGGCCATGTTTATGGTCTCTCTGATGGCTAGGACCAGGATGTAGAAGACATAGAAAACAGAAAATCGAACAGCGCGCCTGCGACCTGAATACCTGATGTCACGGTACTCATTTTCGAGTTTCTTGCGCTGGAAGATGAGTGACGTGGCTTTTAGGTCACTTTTTTGTCTGTGAAGTATTCCAGGCATCCTAGTATTGACTTGGAAGATTGAACCTCGATATAATTTATCAATGAGGAATTTTATCAAAATTAATCAACGTCAATCAATAATATTGATTAATTTGAGAGAACGAATCGAGAGATGTGATTCCTCAAGGTATCTCGGAATAATTTTTTAAATTATGTTTATCTTTCAACCGAACGAAGCCAAAGAGGCGGCTGTTGAACAAATCTATTTGAATGACAGCAATTGCCTACACTCAGTTGAATAGCGTGTTGTCATGCATGGTCTCTGCCAATAAAAATGTAACTATGGTCTCAATGTAGGTTTATAGAGATGAAAACGCGAAATTAATGGGTTTCTCATGCTGTCTTGGGAATATAGATTGAAACATGGATGATGAAATCTCGGGCGGAGTTTTAAAATTTTTGAAGAAAAAAAAATTTAAACAGCACAACCCTCGAAGAAAGTACTTCTAAGGAAATGACTCAGTATGTGGCTACTTTTTATTCTAACAGACAATGAAATAATTGGGTAGAGAGCTGTTGTTAGAGAAAATATCTATGGTCTTGTAAATTTTGTTGAGTTGAGGCCTAGGTTGCCTAGAATACATGGGAATACAGTCGTTCAAGGTAATGGGGCAAAGGTAACTCAATTCAGTTTGAGCAGGCCCAAGATATAGAGTTAAACATGTCGTCGTTTAGCTTACTGCAAAATTGATTTCCACTGCTCTTTCTTTTCCTTTTCTTTGAATTTTATCTCATACTACGATATTTTTCCGTAGTTTCAGCTGTCATTCACATGTTTTTGGCTTTTGTTTGAGCTATATTGAGTAAATAACCACTTTCCTTTAATTCAGAGTTTTTTTCCTTGATTAAAATTAAAGGCGAGCACTTGCTCAAAGATTAAATTTTTTTCAAAGGCCAGCAGAATGCGTTTATCCTACTTAATAAAAGCTAATCAATGAAAAGCCAAGGAGGAGATCTTTTCTCTTATATCAAACAGGGACCGCAAGAATATCAAAACTGAAGCGAAAAATTCTAAATTTTTCACGTCAAAGGGAGCAGTACACTGCAATATCAGAAATAATGTAATGTTGCACCTAATCAAGCATTATTGGGCCATTCGCTTATTTAAACTAAAGAAATAAGCAACGCTCGTTATGATAAGTTGTCAGATAAGTTTCGTTGATGTATATAGATTAGTAGTAGAATCACAAAAAATTCTACTTCGCGCAAATGTTGAGCAAAAGATTATTAATCTCATAAAACTCGTCAGAGTTATCCTCGAAAATATTGTTACACAGTTCCATAAAATATTTGTTCTCCGCCATTTTGATATCCCCGCTCTGCTTCAACGACAATAAGACTCCTGTCATATTCTCCACCATTTTCTTCAACAAAACGCTCTTCTCCTCGTTCATATCATCCTCTACTAACGAACTAATAGTCTTCTCTTCACTGACATGTTCTTTAGAGTCATTTTCTCCCTTCTGTTCTTCTTCTTCCATTCGGTCTTGCTTTTCGCCCTGAACCTCGTGATATTTTCTACCCATTTCCTTGATTTTCTCCTCGATTTTATTCTAATCGTTTTTGAAACGTCCCAACTTATAATAAAAATTACTTCCATATTGCGATTCAATGCAGTTTTGATTTCTTGGAGGAAACTTTCATCGATGTCCTGCTCGGTTTCGCCCTTCCTTTGTTCCAATTCGATGAATTTTTTCAGTGGGTTCGCTATGATCTTATCGAAGTCCTGCATTATCCTGTTTACATCTATTGAATGGAGTTATAATGGAGTGATTCAGCGGAATCCATACTGAAATTTTGAAGGCCTCGAAGTCTCCATTTTGCAGAAACATGCTTTAATGCGCTATCCAGCAGCTTGATTTGAACTCCCTAGTTTGATAACAATTAATTGCGGCAGTTATTAAATTTCAACTGTCCAGCCATATTCCTGATAGAATCGCTCGTTAAGAACTGCAGGATTTTTCTCTGCAAGGTCATTGAAAGCCTTCATTTCATTGATAAGCACCGTTTTTCTTTCAAAGATAAGTTATGTTAACCTCTCTCAAAACCCAGGGGTTTTTACCTCTCGAGTATCTTAATAAATAGCGCCATTGCATAAAAATCAATCTCTTGCAACAGACTTTGATTATTGTTGGGTCTTGAGTCTGATTCAACAGATTCATCTTCTTTTTCTGACATATCTTTGCGAAAGATTTGCGATTTTTGCGTAAAGGTGGTTTTTACCTTGCCCATCGGAATCCTCTTCTGAAGGTAGCCCAAGGATCCGGATATCTGAAATATTCATCGCACCGAATTCGCTTGGAAATTTGACGATAATGCTGCTGCCACTCGTAGTCAGTATAGACCCATTTTGGAACATAGTGTAGCCTGGAAGTATCGCTGTCAAGGGTAAATTCATGAGTTTGCACAAGTCTCTGAAATATCAATACCAAATACGGATTGACCCACACGTAAAGGCTGCACTGCTTTTATCTTTTCGATAAGTTCGGGATGAAGGTCAGAGCTATCAGGATTCCTCTATCCAACGCTGGGTTGAGATTTTGGAAGGAAGACTGCTTTACTTTTTTATTGAGGTAGTCTCTTACGACATTCCTGTATTGGTTCAGATCATCTCTTTGCTGCGTAATAAAATGGCTGGAAAACCGCCTTGGTTTTCCCATGAGCCTTCTAAGTTTTACCCATTCGGCCTGTTTTAGCTTCTTGCTCTATAAATTTCCTTTTTCAACATACAGCAGGCGAGTTCGGTTACATTGGCTTGAAATTCTGGTCCCAAAATTGCTTTAAATTCGTTGAATTCGAAGTAAGGGCGATCAATGGTCGAGTAAAAGCATTCACAAAGCACGTATTTCGTAAGCTAATTTAACCCAAATGTCTCATTAAGATTATGAAAGCAAGATTTAAAGCAACGCTGGTGGAAGAGTGATCATCGAATAGTTTCTTCGCATTGCTTCCCGGGAACTTCCGATTTCGTTTGACAGACGAGTTTCTTAACTGCGTGTTAATTTTCTTCAAAAATGCCGGGTCTTCAAGCTCAAGTGGCAAAGTAATTTTGCTTGTGGGTCCAGGCGTTTTGCGAGGGGCTTTTACTTTCTTTTTTGAAGGCATTATCCTAAAAAGTCCAAATAATATTATATTGAGCTTTACATCTCGCTATTCAAAGGATCTTTACCCTCCTTTGGCAATTCCTCCGTCTTCTTGTTCATAATACCGGGATCCATCAGCTCTTTTTGTCTTATTAGTACGTTTCTTCATCGGCGAGTTCTCTTCAAATCGTGCTGCTTTACTTTCAGACTTGATGGGAAGGTCACGCGTATGATAACAGATGCAAGTTTACAGTTCGATAGAGCTTGGTAACAGACGACTTCCTTCCACCATCCGCATATTTCTGACTCTGGAACTCATTGCTGGGAGGAGGCAACCTCGGATTGCTAGTGACGTATTCGCTCTCGAGAGTCTCGTAATGATCTGCCATGATCGCTGAAAACTGCTTCGCAGTGATATTCGGGTTGATGTTTAAGAAATTCTTGTTCTACAGCAAAGACCCAGAGCAGGCGTCAGAACCAAATGGATATGTATTATTGCAATCACCTTCATATAGACAGATATAAGGTTCGAGTTTGTGCGCGAATAGCCAGCCTCGCGAAGTTTCGCGACCATTTCTTCAATATCTTGAAGTCCGCTCTTTCTAAAATCTTCCAAGGGAAAAGGTTAAGCGAGACAAGGGAGAATTAAGGCTACAAGTAAGGAAAATCTCGAGTTCTTCTTCGCTCCAGCGTGGACCCATGTCGATTTTCTCTGTAAAAATGAATTGTTATTGATTGGCTGGCTGAATGGAATAATTATACTTTGCTTCTCTTCGAGCTGCTTTTTCTGCATAAGCTCCTCGAGGATCGAGCCTCCTACATAAATTGGTGATGAGAAAACTATGGGTAAAAGCTCAGGAACCTTGCTCTGACATTAGCGCTTTGAAATATGTTTAAACTGAAGTATTGACTTTGAACTTTTTATATTTTCAAATATATAAATAGGAGTTGTGACTCGGTTGTTTTTGATCTTTAATCAAAATTTAAATGTCAAAACAGACATCTCCCGCAAAGAATAAGAAATATACCCCTTAGTCTATAGGTCTATAAGAGAGGAAGCAAGTAACTTCTGGAGCCAAGAGTCATAAAAGCAACGCTTTGGAGTGTCTTTTTGAAAATTTGATACATCCTTGCTTGCATTTGATTAGGGTTGAAGAGATCTACAATCCACATTTGACACATCTTCATCAAGCAACACTATGCCAGTTATCTAGTTTTCTCATCAAGAAAAGGGGAGGAAGGAAGAAGTATATTTCAGCTTGGATTAGCAAATTGATGGTTTTGTATTCAAAACAATGATTCTAATTCGAAATTCTCAAACTCATTTTTGTAAATAATCAAATTATTCAGATTTATTAAATGTAATAATTGTTTCTCAATTCAAAATAAAAACAATGTGAGTTCAATTCACTCAGTTTTCTGATATAGCCGAAGCATGATTGCAGGTAGCGATATGAGTGAATGTCGTTGGAAGTAAAGCGGCCTGACATAGTGTGGAAGCTATAATGAAAATTTTAAGGAATAAATACGACTTTATTGTAAAGGGACCTCATTATTTCTGTCTACAGCTTTATGGTAACAGGTATCGGATCTATTTGTAATTATGATTATGTCATGATCTGTACGATTTATCAGTGAACAAACGGAAGAATTTTAGATGAGAAAGATAAAATCACAAAATGCAACTAATGTAGTGCTTCATCAAAGAGTGAGCCGTTAAGATGAATTAATTCTGTTGCTTTTCACCGTCCGAAAATAAAATAAGAAAAGACAATACTTTGAATCCACTGCGGGATAGTATAGTATCTCATGGATGATTTTATAGACAGTTTCTTGAGAGGTGTTTTTATAATTTTAGTACACTGTTGTATCTGATAGATAATGATGTTCCCAATAAAACATATGATAACATGCTGTCAATTACTTCATTACTACTGAAGAATACTCTGATATAGCAAAAATATAGTAAAGGTTAGCATCATTTGATGTGCCACAGCGATATGGCTGATTGCTGTAAAGACCTCAAAAAGAAATCAACAAGGGGAACAGTGCATACTCTTTCTATTTTATTAGAAGACTATTAAGCTAGTTTCAGTCTTTTGAAGTAATGAAAGTGACGCTTCTCTCCTTTTTTGGTTTTTGATTCACACAATTTTGATCACAAGAAATTCTTCACGAGTGGGGACAAGGATTGATCTATAAATTCTTCAACATATTTCAGCATTCGAAAAGAATTCAGTTTCTAAATCGACGAATGATTTCATTGTAACTCAATCGAGCAATCTTAGCCCATCGACTGATCGTTGGTGCTGAGGAATAATTTGAAAGGAAATTTAGCTTGTTTTGAGGAGGTTACATTTCTAACTCATTAATACACAGATTTTGTTATAATAGCAATTCGTCTGAGTATAAATTCTGATGTTTTATTCTTTTTCTTTGTTTTACTTAAAAACATCAGAATCATGGTCTCCAAAAGTGAATTGAACTACTCTTTGAGATTTCGCATCGCATTAAAAGGGCATTCTGACACTGTGACCTTCATCGCACCCGAATGGTTTGACGATGTAACTCAAGCTTCAGACTTGCTTGCATCAGGATCAGAAGATTCTACCATCATCATCTGGAACATCAATCCTCCCGACAGTGATGATAAAGCCAAAAGAAAAATGGAAAGCAGCAGCATCCCATATGGTTTGATCGAGAAGACACTATCAGGCCACACTGGCGCCATCACCGAAGTGATCTTTCTCAACCATAATGAAACTAGATATGCTCTTTCTGGGTCGAAAGATAAGACAGTGCGATTATGGAACGTTGATTCAGTGGAAACTATGGCTGAGTTTACTGGGCATGAAGGAGAGGTGCTAACAGTGGGGATCAGCAAAGAGCGGAGAATTATAAATTCTGGTGGAACTGATTCTTTTCTAAAATTATGGAATATTAATGGCGAATGTAAGTGGACTTTCGATCATGAAAGCTCTGTGACTTGTATTAAGTATTCAATTTCAAAAGAAACTGAGCATATTGTTTCTGCTGACAGTGAAGGAATTCTGAAGGTTTGGTCTATTGCATATCAAATTCAACAAACCTCTAAGGTGCTCGATGGGAAAATTAAATGCTTTACAATTTCTTGCTTAGGCGCACACATTGCGACACTGGGTAATTTCAACTCATACGGAAATAATAAATAATAACGGTTTCATTATCTATTAGGCGAAGATAATTGCGTCAAGATTGTTGATTTCCAAGATATTTCCAAAACACTTCGAGAATTCAAAATTAATGTGATGTCCCTGACACAGATTGCTTACCATCCGAAAATGAACTGGCTAGCCGCAGCCACAGACCAAGGAGTGTTGATCTATAACTTAGATGAGGATGATGATGTTAGTGGCAAGTCCACCACAGTGACGACTTTCTTGGAAATTTCAAATAACAAGTCTCCAAATGCGATGAAAAGTAAGCTCTTATCAACTAAATTTAATTTGACGATTTCTTTCTTTGTTAGGAGGACTCGAAGGCACAACCTACGAATGCATAAGCATCGCTTGGAGTCGAGATGGAAATAAGCTCATTGCTGCATTTAAGGATAATATCATTGAAGTTTTTGACCTCCTCACTGCGGATGACTAAACAGTTTTGACCTCCTTGTTGCCTTTTCAGGCTAACACACTTTATATCCGTTATTTCGTTCAAACCTGATGAACCTGGCAATTGCTAGGACAATTGATAAACTTTCCTACCGTATCATTGATAACAAACTAATTAATATCATTGGAAAATACCCAAACACAAAAACAAATAAAAATGAAAGCTCAACATCATTACACACAGCAAAATTTTGATCCGTTGATTAGAACTTAAAAAAATTAAATTAACAGAAGGTACTTTTATAACCGAATCTCAAAAGCTCTTATTATAATAAATTTATATGGGATGCGGCTCTTCTATTGACGCCTCTAAAACCTATCAGCAGAGGCAGCAAATAAACCCAGCTTTTGTTAACCAAGCAATAGTTAGAAAATCTTCAGATCAACCAGACAATACCGTCAAAAGTACTCCATCAAAAGAAATTCTTCATACCCGTGGATCATTATCTGAAAATATGAACGACGCTGAAACACCATCGCATGCGAATTCAACAGGTTGCTTCCACTCTGCCTCATTTGCTAATGATGTTTAGAATCGCTCCAAGCGCTGAGAGCAGCTAATCAAGAGCTTACTCAAAAATTAAGGGAAAGCGATACAATGATTTCATTCCTTGTCAAGGAAACCACAGAATTAAAGCAAAATGACCTCGAAAGAGCAAAAGAACTTGAAGTACTAAGGAAGTTCCGGGACGACACCCTCAGAGGAGTGAAAGTACGCTTTATTATGCCTGGCTTGATAAGCTGATGGGCCATATCATAGGTAGTTGACCCAAGAATCGCTGAACTCGAAGCGAAAATCAAAGAAATACAGGTCGAAAACGCTGAGCTCCGCTCGAAGTACTACGAGAAAAACTCCGATATTTCTACGCTTAATACGAAACTCACGTCGATGAGTCAGCAGCTACATTCTGACATCACAAAGATTGCTCTCACGAAAGAGGAGGAAGCCAAACGGAAAATAGTAAGAGCAAATTTGAGTCCATCAGCGATGATTTTCATCAAATTTTTGTAGGAAGAAGCAATGAACGAAATCAGCACAAAGCATATGCACGAGAGCACAAACTTAAAAGACTCGCTGAAAAAGTCTGAGCAGACCATTGCAGAGCAAAGAACTGCGATCCAAGAGCTCACTCGCACGAACCAGGAGTTGAAAGATAAGATTAAACAGCTTGAAGACCAATTGCAGCAATCCGATCGGCAGAGGAGAGACGCCGAGAACCGGTCGGAAGCCCATGAGAAATTGAAGCATGAAAGCGAGTTGAGGTGTGAAGAGCTTCAAAAGAACTTGAAGGAAAAGGAGAGTATTTTGCTAAACTTGCAGCAAGCGATAAAGCAGATGGAAGAGAACGCCGCCAATAGCAAAAACAGCAACGAAGAAAGCCAAAAGGCTGTGATAGGCGTATTATTCCTTTTGTTTCAGCAATATCATACTGTCATCAGGAATACGAGAATCTTCTCAGAGCGCAAACTGAGGAAATCACCACGCTGAAGAATAAAGTCAAGGAGCTTGAGTCGCAGATCTCTAAGCAGGAAGATCAGCTCGGGAAGTTCTTAATCACGAATAAAAACATGACTGAGCAGCTGAAAACTCGCTCGCAAGAAAAAGATGAGTTGTCTAAGTTCCTTCAGGAGGCAGAGGCTTACAATACGAGTCTGTCCACTAAATACCGAGAGGCGACCGAAGAAATTGCGAAAGTTAGATCCGAATTGCAGAATGCAACTGAGAAAAGCCGCACGGCTGAAGAGAAGCTGAAAAACATGACAGAATTCTACGAATCGGTAAGACTAAACATTAAATACCTTTTAGTTTACATTGAATTTTTTATTAGAAAGTCAATACGCTTGAAAGCGCGAAGGTGAAACTGGATTCAAAGATTCAGCTGATTCAACAAGAAACCGAAAATTACACGAAGCTTTACCAGCAAGAGGTCCAGACTCGCGAAGCGATCGAAAAGGAGCATAAGGGGAAAATTGAGGATATCGCACGGTTGGAAATGGAACTCCAAAAAGCAAAGCTTGAAATGCAGCGGCTTGACAAACTCTTAACCGCTCCAAAATTGCCTTCTTCTTTGATTCAGAGCTCCAGAGTCTCTGCGATCAATAATACTAAGTTAAGCGAGCATGTAGCTAAGGTTAGCAAGAAGACTTTCAACGATACGACCACCTTAGCAAAGGAGCTGATCTGGGCAGCGAGTTCTGATTTGGATAAAGCCTGGCTGATCTTCCTCTGGATAAGCCAGAATATCGCTTACATCACGACCGACGAGATCGAAGAGAGCAAATTCAGATTCAACTCATCCAAGATTTTGAAAGAGAAAAAGGGATATTGTCTGGATTACTGTTATTTGTACGCTGAATTAGCTAAAGAGATCGGTCTGGATTCTAGGGTTGTCACGGGATACGCGAAGAGCGGAGGATTCGAGCCTGGAGTTGACAGGTTTGGCGATCCAAATCACCATTGGAATACAGTTCTTCTGAATGGAAGTTGGTACCTCATGGATGTTATGTGGGGTAGTGGCGTGGTGAACGCTCAGAATAAGTTCGAGTTCAAGCTGAGGGACTTTTATTTCCTGACTCCTCCCGACCAGTTCTTGAACAATCACTATCCACAAGAGAAACGCTGGCAGTTGGTCGACAACACTATCTCGCTTCGCGAATACGAGCTTAGAACTCTCTTCTATGAGCCTTATTTCACCAATAAACTCGATTTGATCGCTCCGTTGGAGTCGATTGTCGTTTTAGACAAAGACCCGAAAATGCAGATCTTGCTTAACTCCGAAGAACCGGTATCGCTAATCGCAGAGGTGGAAACAAGGACGGGCAAGGTGCCTAATTCAACATTAGTATCGAGAAAAACTCAGAATGAGTATATTTTGGAAGCGGAGTGCCCGAGCAAAGGGGTTTACAGTGTTAATGTCTATTGTAAAAAGAAAGGCGAAGAGAAGAACTATCAGTGCTGCTTCAAGATAAAGGTTGAGTGTGGCGCTGGTTCGGAAACAGGGAAATCAGGTTTCCCGACGGCACATGCAGCGTACGGTGAGAACTGCTGTGTTTTAATGGAACCAAAAACAAGATTCTTGAGACTGGGAAAGAAAGTGAACTTTTGTGTCGAGGCGCCTGGAGCTGATTCGTTGGCGGTTATAATTGATAAGAAGTGGAACTACCTTCAGAAGGAGGTTGGTAGTTTCTTGTTCAGAGGAGCAGTGGATATCACGGGGAAAGACGTATCGCTGTTTGGAAAGTTCAACGGAGGCGCTAACTATGATAGCATTCTTGTATATGAAGCATATTAGGAAAATATTTGAGAATTTATACTATTCGCTGCTCGTTAAAAGAATCCTTTGACGAATTATCCATACTGATTTTAGGTTGTAAAAGATTTTAAACAAAATGATGACCGCTAACTGACTCTCGTAAGGATTTCTATTTTTCTAATCATCATAGAGTTTCGTTTTACTCTTTCGTAGTTCTGAACTTCGAAACGAATAGCTTATATAGTCAAATTTTCGAGAGACCTAGGCTACTGATTGTCACTAAATTAAGGATGCATTATTCAAGAAATATGCATTTTTTGAGGAGTTATAGTAGCAATAACCAGCCTACTAAATGCTGACAGCAAATTATGAAGGTTTTTTCGAAATCATACAATAAACACAATCTTTGTGCGTATTTAATAACAATTTTCTAGGCAGTTGAATGAAGTATTCTGATTTCTTCATCATTATGTTAACACTCAAACTTTATGAATTATTTTAAATGCAAGCAACCTGTTTATTAAGCAGAATATGTTTAAAATATAAGAATTTGCAACACATCACCTGTTGTGAGAGTTACAACACTTCAAGCAATGACAAAAATAATGAATTTGGCAAAATAATTTATGAAAAAAAATTGCTCTCTACTCACCCATCTTCTCAGGCTCGTAGAGAATTCACGATTTGTTTGTCTTTTTTCCCAACGTAATTGTTTTGAGGTAGGTCCTTGCTTAGGTCTTTTCAAAAAAATTATTTTATGGAGACTTGCTCTCCTCGTAATTCGCACTCAACTTCTTCAATATAGTCGGCGAATAGATGGTGGGCGAGTTGCCTGTGCTTCCTTTCCCTTCAATGAATGAAAATCTTTTCGTTGTCATCAGTCTCAGTGGAAGTTTCTCTGCGCTCTGCGTGTTATATTTCTCGATTTTGGAAGAATCGGAGTTCTCGTTTGTGCTTTCACTATCCACATCCTCGGGGTTTTTATCAGTACTCATACAATCTGAAAGCCCGTTGAATTTCCCAGTAAAGCCGCTGCTCTGTTGGTACCGCTTAGGGCTTTCATCCTCGAAGTTCGGGTTATTTTTCTCAGCGTTTTTAAATATTGCCGCCTTTAGCAAATTATTTCCTCCGCTAGTACGGCCTTTGCTGGGTTCTTTCTTAAAAGTCAATCCTCCGCCAGAAAATTTGGAAAGAGACCCTGAGCTTGAGTTACTTGGCTGGGATTGGCTGAGCAACAGGGAGTTATTGTTAGAATTAACGCCAGAGTTGAGAGTGTCGACTTTTCCGTTGATAATAGGCTGGCCGACATCGATGTACAGCGAGTCTTTCTGCTCATAGCGTTCTTTATTGGGATTTATCGATTGCTTGGCTTCAGAATTGCTGTGCTTGAGCAAAGGAGAAAATGAACCAGGACTGAAGAAGATGTTAGGCTCTAATTGTAAAGGGGATTGATTACTCCATGGATTTCGAAAGGCTTTCAGGTGAATCGACTAGATTCAAGAGTTTGAGTGACTGAATAGGAGAGGGAGTAAAGAAAGGGTGAGTAAGAGCTTCAGCAGCTGTCGGGCGTAATTTGTGATCAAACTCGAGTAGTTTTTTCGCCAGACTAAGTCCTAATCAACAGATTTTGAGGATTAGAGGCCAATGGATAAAGAAATTCTTACCTTCTCTCGAAATCTTTGAGTTAGGATTTGCAAGTTCTTGGTCGATTCTCGCCAAGGCTTCGAATTCGACTGTATATTTGCGGTTCAGTCTGAGTATCTCTGATGCATTCCCTCCATCAAAGAAAGGAAAACCGAATAACCTATCAAAATTCATTAATATTCATCGTCGAAAAATCATTGAGTAGGCTTTTACATGTAGAACAAGATGGATCCAACAGAAAACACGTCGCATCTGTCATCATAGAACGTACTAGGTACTTTAGGGTCGTATTTGAATACTTCCGGCGCGATGTAACCAGGTGTTCCGCATTTCTTGAAGAGATACTCATCGATGTTGATGAACGTCGCGAGTCCAAAATCAACGATTTTGACCTTCTCGTTCTTTTCAAGCAAAATGTTCTCAGGCTTTAGATCTCTGTGCATCACATTCTGCGAGGCGAGATACGCGAGAGCGTCCAAGAGGCTCCTGATGAGGTTAATACACTTCACTTCCGAGTAAAGCTCTTTGAAATTCGGCTTCTTCAGAACATCCTGCAGGCTCCTGCCTTGGATGAGTTCTAGAACCAGGTAAATCGATTTTTCAGTCTCATAAACTTCGTAAAGCTGAATCACGTTCTCGTGGTTCAGGCACCTCATAATATCGATCTCGTTGATCATGCTTGGCTATTATAGATATCGATGGGGTAAACATAAGGCTCTTTTGAGAAAAAGATGAGTTACCTTAGCATTTCCTTTGTTGGAGACGATAATGCTTTCCTTTGTAAACGCCTTCACCGCGTAAGTCTTGCCTGTGGACTTGCTCTCGACCAAATATACCTTGGCAAAGCTGCCTCTTCCGATCATTTTGACAGCCTTATATTCCTCGTGAAAGGTGCTGAGGATACAAATCGATTTGAGACTCGTCATCCAGCGGTTGAAAGCGTTTTCATTTTTCGTGGTGAACTCATATGTGTTTCCATTCTTCGTTAAACTGAACCCCAGCACGCCGTCTACGCCGTTGTTTTGAAGTAGTTTCATCTTTGAATTTGCGATTTCAAGCGCCATCTCTGGCTCTTTTGCCGTATTCGTCTATAAAATCAGGTTAGAACACTGACGGAGCAAGGGATATTCACCTTAAATTGAACTAAGCAGCGCCGATAGAGGAGGAAATACGCTTGGATGGTCGTCTGGGAGTTTGGAAGGGTCCTTGTCCAGTTATCCTTCTGTAAAGGAGTTTGATTTAAAACATTGGCATAAGGAGTCTTTTCTAAAGGACCCCACTCGAAGGTCTTTTCGAGATTATCGTCGTCGAAGAATGACGGCCTCCCTTGAGTCGGCTGGGGTAAAACGTCTGTCATTCGTTTTGGTATATACTATGAGTGGAATCAGGCTTTTTATTGATAATTTATCTAAATTCTGAATTAATAGCGCAATATTCTTACCTTCCAGAAGCGCTATCCCATTATATGCCTCTCTACTATATTAAAAAACCAAGCCAGGATGGTCCAGGCATGTGTGGTAAGCCTCCCAAATGATTTTTTTTATGGTCCAGGTGAAGAGTAACTAAAAGCAGATGAGTAAAAAAAGAACCGATCTGAATTCGCAAGGATTTAATTAAGTTAATAATACCTTCTCAGAAACAAACCTCTGCAGCATAAATATTTAATTTTCGAAATTAATAATGAGTCGTATTGAGTGGAATCCGTGTTTTAAAAGAAATATTAGCTCGGTTGGGTTCTCACAAGTAAGTTAGCCGTGCCTATCAGAGCTCAATTTAGAGGGAATCGGAGAGCCAAAACGGGTTAATCAATAAATCATAGAAGAATTCGGATGTTTTAAACTGAGAACTTCAGAATTCTTGGAATTAAACTTTAACAACCGTTTGATTAATCAGCTTGGAGGAGATAGAAGCCCTCACTGTAGTTGAGAACCTCGCTACTTCATAATCAGGAGCCTCTCTACAGATTATATGAAGCATTTCATGAATAAATTAGTGAAGTTAGAGAGTCGAAACACACGTGGAATAGGATATCAGCATCTAAGACTTTGTCTAAATCAGAGCTGTGTTCTCAGATTGTTTACCATTACATAGCCGACAGTAAACAGAGATAATGCTAAGAAGTTTTTGAAAAAGAATTAAATCAAGCGATCCATTATGACAAAAAATTCTAATGTCTTCATACTAGTATGAAAAATCTTTCAGATTACAAAATGAACCTATGACAGAAGTGTCATGTTTAAAACAAGAGACTCTTACATCAACTTGCAAAAGCACGAGCTAACAATCTTGAAAATATTCGAATGTTATGTGAATAGAAAAGTTAATAACACTCTCAAAATGAACAAAATATAAACAATGCTGTGTTAGTTCTAATAACAAATTTACAAAATTTTTATTTTTCTTGCGGAGATTCAAGGTACTTGGCCACCACTTGATTAAGTTTCGCTCTGTCCAGCGGCTTGAACAATATTTCTTGAACGCCTGCATGCAAAAATGCATCAATTTCTTTCTGGCCCACATACGCCGTATTCCCTACTATCGATTTCGGTTCCAAATCTCCCTCACGTATAAGCCTTCTGATTTCTCTGGCAGCTTCTATTCCGTCCATAACCGGCATATTCTTATCCATTAAAATCAGCTTTATCCACCGGCATCTCGGATTATCTGAGCAAGTACAGCCCTCTTTCCTATTGATTTTAATCAGAGCATCTGAGCCGTTGTAGGCCGTTAAACACTTTAAGTTTGATTTACTCAGCAGCTGTACCAGAGTCATCACGTTGAACGGCTCATCATCAACCACCATCACTTGAGCACAATTACACTGCTTTAATTCCTTTGCATCAATATCGATCGCTGCTTTGTGCTCCTCATGAGAAGCCAAAATTTCCGATGAAAGTTTTTGATTCGGTGTCGCGTCGTGTCCCGTCGTCGTTCCAAGTTTCATCGAGTGAGGCTTTTTCGGAACCAGAAAGACCAGACTCGTTGTGACTCTCTGGTCAAAGTTATACCTGTCAAGCGGGTAATGAGTCTCGATTTCGGTGTCCTTACCCACAATCAACTCGCTTTCTTCCTCTTTTTTCTCATCCTCCGCATCTTCCATAAGCTGATGCTTGCGCAAACGCATTTGCTTCGCGCTGGGAATGTCATACATCCTACTACTCTTGTATTTCACGATCTCGTCACCCGACACAATAGTTAGTTTAGAAACTCCATTACGAGTTATCACGTTAACCGAAGCTCGTGGTTTCTCATCAATTCGGAATTGAAAAACTGATCCTTTGTCCGCTTCCGACTCAAAAATGATGCCCGAATTGCTCGCGGGACCCAGCATCTTGGCAAGTATGCTCGAAACGCACAATCCGAGCCCTGCGCCAGTTGATCTGATCCCAATCCGGTCGCTTAAACTGCTTTTCTCAAGCATTTCTCTAAGCTTTTCGACTTGCTCCTCATCCATGCCGATCCCAGTGTCTATGAAACTTAACAGAATATTCTCTTCTTCGACCTCGACCTTTACTTTAATTGAGCCTTCATACGTGAATTTTGACGCGTTGTTCAGCAAGTTGAAAATAATCTGAGCAAGCCTCCCGTGGTCAGTACAAACGACCTCAGGCACGTCTTTCTCAATGGAAAGCTCCAGCTGTAATCCTTTACTCGCAACCTGGAACTCTACCAAATCAATGCATTCTTCCAGCGTTTCTTTGAGCTTTCTAGGCTCGAAGCGCAGCTGGATCTTATTTGAACATATTTGACTGAGGTCGAGAATGTCACTGATGATATTCCGAAGGATTTTAGACGTCCGGAGCGCTGGTAAGATATATTGCGTTTTAGCGCATTTTTGAATGCGATCATCTCCAAGCATGTCCTCTAAACTGTTAATATTCGTATTTAAAGGCGTTCGCAGTTCATGTGAGACCGAAGCGAGCACGGCGTCTTTATAATGGTTGTTATCCTCGAGCCTCGCAATGATGTCCCTTTGTGTCGTGTCTCGCAAAATAACGATTATTTTCGTGGACTCAGACACGTTGTTAGAAAAATTTGCAATTGAAATTTTCACTTCGAGCCCGCATTCTTGGCTCGGTTGAAAGTCCGGTGTGTATTTCATATCTAACACAAGGAACTCTCCTGCAGAGCTGTTGTCTAAGAACTCTTCAAATGCACGGAGATCTTTGCCGATGGCTGTTAGAATCTCGTAGAGGTTATAGTCCTTGAATTTCACGGTCTCATTGCCTCTGATCTCTTCAAAATTCATCACGTGGCTCGTATCCTTTGATTTTTCTAAAAAAAGCAAATTGAATAGCTTATGCTCAAGCGCTTGATCCCTCATCCGAGCCTTATGGATCTGAGATAGCTTGGCTTGGTAGTTCCATTTCTCGGAGTCGTTTTCGGAATTATCGAGAGCAGATAGGAGGTTTTGCTTTGAAATCCCACGAGGACGGGCTGGTTCAGTGTTTTGGCTTGGGTCGTTTTCTGGGTTTCTGCTGAAAAATTTATCAATGAGGTTATTTTTTTCAACGACAACGAGTTGGGGGGTGAGGATCAGGATCATCTCAGGGATGTTCTTGATGATGCTTGAGAAGGTTAGGTTACGGTTCCTGGAATGTCGGACCTCCATAAACACGATTTTCTTTAGTTTTTCGTAGATATACAGCAGAAAGATAGTATAAATCGCAGAAATAGCGGCTCTTAGGTACACTTCGGGAGATATGTGGTAGTCTTCTACGGCGAGCGTTCTGAGGGAAATAATGAGGATATTAGCAGCAACCAGAGCGATTTTATAAAACCATCGTTTCATCACAAGGAAGAAAAAGAGCTGGATCCAAACGCTCTGTATGCCCATAACAACGAACTCGTAGGCAGTTTTGTTTTTGTTTTCTTCATCGAAGAGGTTATAGGTGATGTAGAACGAGCCGTAGCAGTACAATATAAGATAAAGGATATCAATCACCCATTCGATCCTGCGAAATTTTTTCATGATGAGCCAAGCGGCTCCATAGCCGACGACTGCAGCGACGACAATGATGAAATCAAGTGCAAGGAAAATGGTATTATCATCGCGGATTCGCTGGTAGATTTTAAAACCGTATTCAATGATGATGACAAGGACAACAAACCATTTCATTAATTTGAATCCTTGGCCGTACTGAAAATCATCTTGTCTTTGGAACGTTTTTTTCAGCTCTTTATTCTTGAAGTTGAGGAACACGTCCATCTTAAGCGAACCGTGGGTTTTTACGAAGCTGCTAAGTGTAAAATAAATTATATTAATTTCGTTAATTCACCCATAAACTTTGGAATAATGGTTTTTAATAATCGCGAGTTAGGAAGGTAGGTAAACAACCTTTTTGAAAAATTAAAAGAGATAGATGGACGGTTTGACTACAATACAGCTAAAACTTTGATTGAAACTCGAAAAATAGCATAGAATTGAGCGAGGCACTTAGGTAAATATAGGCACCCAAGTTACAAATGCAGAGATAAACATATATGATTGAATCATTATGGTTGAAATAATTTATGGTAGGGGTAGGCTCAGCCAGCCGTTAGCTTAAGAAGCGAGTGTGTTTGCACCAAGAGAGAGCTTTGAGGGAAAGCGAGCATTTGTTTGTGAGCTAATTTGGGACTCTTTGTTCTGGATTATTGGAGTTATTTTAAGTATCAGAGGTGCAAAGAAATGCAAATTTATTTTTATCAAATAAAATAGGGCATAACGGTAAATCTCTGCTGCTTGTAGCTCAATGCGAATTCAAGGCTTTTGAAGTTCTGAAAATTTGCACCAAGAGGGGAAAAAGTTGAAATGCTATTCGCTTTGATTATTCTGACCCTCAACAGTAGATTTTTGAATCTTTAATCAAGAATTGTCAGATCCTTGGATTTTTATTTGATTTTACTTCCACCTCACAACAATGGGACATATTGCGATTTTTCTCGATTTATCAGAACGCATTAAGAAAATTTCAATCAGCTCATAATTCAAGCAATATAAGCACCAAATACAGCAAAGTCCATCCTAATTCAGAGTTACACCTCTAAAAGGAGCAAATTGATAGAGTGGAACCTCTATTCCGAAGAGGGCATTCATTAGTGACTTCGAAAATTGTGGTGGGATGAAAGAATGATTAGTTCATCATAAGCGGTAATCCGCGAGTCGTTATGTTTAAGACAACACTTGAAAACTTCGATAAGAAATTTAATTTTGATTAGATAATCGTTAATGAACAAATCAGGACTTTTTCACCCTTTAAAACCCTTTCCAACCTTTTCGATGGCGATCAAAGCTACTATACATTTAATAACCGAAAAAGTTTTGAAAGTGCTTAACTTGAGTATTTAAACCTTTTTTGAGGCAGTGGATACATCATATAACAAAAAATCAACTGTATAGAAATAATTTGTCTCTAATGATAAACTTCATATCGCTGAAGATCGATGCATAAGTGATTCCTCGCATTAATTCAGTCTAATAATCTAGTAATGTCTAATAATGTGGTCCTTCAATACTTTTGAGAATTTCAATGTTTTTTGAGATATCTTCTTTTCAGGTTCAATATTGATTGTTGAATTAGCGGGAAATAATTGATATGGCCTGTTACAGCTATCTCTGTAAACACATTAGTGAGGCTACATGCCCGCCCTTAATCGAAGCACTATGTGAATCGTAGATTTGTGTTTAATATCGTAGTCGAAAAGAGCTCTGCCCTCTTCAAGTTGCTTTCCCGCGAAGATAAGTCTTTGCTGAAATGTTGGGATACCTTCTTCGTCTTGGATTTGCTTGGATACTATCTATCGAGTCGGAAGGTTCCACCTCGAGTGTTTTACGCTTGGAATACGCAAGTTGGACATAGATTCGCATTGATCCTGATTTGTGACTTGGTATGTCGTTGGCGTTAGCTTATTTTGCAAAGGTTTGCAAGTTTGCCTTCCTTCTAAGAGATCTGCTACACTATTTAACAACAAAATTTATTGAGCGAAATTTAGTCTAATGATTTTATTCCGGTATATCTTAAGAACGTATCAACAAAGAGGAATTAATATGGGTCTTTTGCACTGGGTACATTTAGTGATCTCGACCGAGCCTGAAGAGCCAATACATGGAAGGTTCCTTCAAATTGGCCCAACAGAACTAGGAAATTGTACAAGGCTCAATAAGCTCAGTTGGCTGAAAAAATAAGTCTCATACACATGAGCACAATTACGAGAAAAATCGACGTGCTGAATATTCGGTATCTGGTTAGCAATTATGACAGCCTCAATTTTCATTTGTAATACTCTCCTGACAGACTCTCAGAGTTCGGGCATAAGATGTAGCACTACATCTACACCTCGAGGAAATACTAATTATTCTTGTGCAGAGATTATCATTTATTGACGTAGCATTTTTATATAGACTCCAAAAAAAGAAACAAAAACAAAATAAACACCAGTCTCCATCTTTCAGTCGAATGTGATTCATTCTTTCTCTCACAACTAGCAAAAACCAAGGAAGGACAATTTCATTCAGCTACCAAGAATTTTATTATTGAAGAAGTCACAGCTGTAACGATAGAAAGTTCTTAAGATATATCACTATAGAGCCAATCTATCTAGCTAAATTTCAAACATGAAATGAGTAGAAAAGCAAAACATCAGTTCTTTAATTCGAAACTATAAACTACGTAAGCAACTTGTGAAACATGCCAATTTTCGAGTTTCCTTCTCTTCACTTGGAATATTGTTTGTTGGACTAGCGGAATGCTTGACCTGCAAAGCCATTCATGAAGGAACATATCGTATTATTGACTGTATGGTAGATTCTGATTGAATATTGTAGTCGAAAAGAGCTCTGCCATCTTCGAGTAAGTTTCCAGCCAAGACAAGCAGCACCTGCTGCTCTGGTGGGATATCTTCTTTGGCTTTGATTTTAGCTTTGAGACTGTCTACCGAATCGGAAGGCTCCACTTCAAACGAAATATACCTGCACCCGCGAAAAGTTTTGACATAGATGAGCATTGTTTCTACAAAATTTATTAAGTAAAATTTATTCTAATAAATTGATTCCGATATGATACTAATAAAGTATCGATTAATAATAATCGTTTTCATTCGGAAATCCTAAAACCATGCAGTAATTATCACTCCCTTTTTGCTCTTCTGTTAATTTCTCTTAAAGAGATATATGTATATAACCTGCATGGAGTCAAAATGGAGTCAAAAGGCGTGTGTAATTTCATAAAAATTGTTTGCATTGAATTGATAATATCTTGCATTAGGTCCAGAATGGCTGAGTACTTTCTCTAAAGTTCCACTACAGATTTTAATGTTCTATGGTAATTATGAGTTTCTTCGACAAAGTGAAACTTGTAGGGCAAAATAAACTAAAAAAACGTTCTAAAACCCAGAGAAATATCATAACTCGCAAAATTGTTTTATGAAAGGATGAAGGGTAAGAGGAATATACATTGTACTTCAAAGTTAAGCTTTCTGGAAATAGATAAATTCGTGTTTCTTGATGAATTTTATATGCAAAAGTCCTCTGATAAAGTAACTAGCCTCCTGGACCAGTCAAAATGAAATGTATTATGTCATCATTCTTAATCTTATAATCGAAAAGCGCTCTCCCTTTCTCAAGTCCTATTCCATTAAATACAAGCCTCTGATACCGAATAGGAACACCTTCTTTCTCGTTAATCAAATCCATAACGCGATCAATCGAGTCAGAGGACCCGGCTTCCACGTAAAAAGTCCTTCCGCTAATTGGCTTGATAATAAGCTTTATTTTCTCTCCTCCCATCAATCCGAAGCAGAGTTGAATGGTACATTCCTTCTGGATCTTGGAATCGGAAAGGGTGTTATCATCTTTCAGTTGCTTTCCTGAGAATGCGAGCTTTTGCAGACTAACAGGGATCCCTTCTCTGTCCCGAATCATAGATTTTATCTCAATAACGGAGGCTGATGTACTAACTTCAAGAGGAAGAGTCTTTCCGTTAGGAGTTTTAACAAAGAGTTGCATCATTTCAACGAACGCAAGCAATTATTTAGTACAATAAATCGTCGGTTTAATTTGCTTTATTTTGTGAGAAATCCTTTGATTTATTTAAACTATATCAGCACCGAAACTGCGAGAATTATGATTGTTCCTTTAACAGTGGACCAGACTGCACAGATTTTTGTTGGACAGTTTTATCGAATCTTATATTTGACATTTTCGCCGAATACTGTGACGCAAATTCAAGCGAATATCAGAATTAAATTTCAATATGAAGAGCTCAAAGCATGCTCATGAATAAGTGATAAATGATATTAATTTCTCATGGCCTAAATATATAATTTCGCTGAGAGTAAAGAAACGAGAGAGATAATAGAGAGATAAAGGTTTCCTTTATTCAAACAAAAAGCAAAATTTTGCCATCTGAGCCTTTTCCCTTGATGATATTTCTCCAACTCAAAGCTGTTCCCTTCGGGCATGGTGCCTGTAGATTCAGTTTGAAATCCAGGATATTTGAAGCCACCCTCGACTTCCTTTTCTTGCATATTTCTGAAACTTCTGCAGTAAAGAGAGTTTCAGGATTGGAGTCCTGCGCAAGTCCCAAGATTGACTTACATTCGCCTTACATCAAGAAGTAAATTTAGAGTAGCCTCCTTTTGTATCTTGTAGCCAAATAAAACTCTACCATCTTCCAGTAGCGTTCCAGCATAGATGAGCCTTTGACGATAAGGTGGAATACCTTCCTTATCTTGGATTTTGGTCTTGACACTATCGATGGAGTCAGCCTGTTCTACTTCAAAGGAAATAACCCTTCCGAGGAGCGACTTCACGAAGATTATCATTGAGGATGCTGTTTCTGTTCCTTTGGATTGAGTTGAGAAGCTAATTGATGTATTTTAAATAAATTTATTCTTTTCGGTAAGCTTTGCAATAAGCTTAAGACTTATTAACTGATCTTGAGGTTGCTCGCTGGATGAATGCAATTTACTCAGTATTAATAGAGAATAGCAACAAGTATAATCAGATAGAGACATTTAGTTCTCTCTATGGGGTAATTCAAAAAGCAAGAGCCTTATAAAGAAATGAAGTTACATTAATATTCGTCAACATCCTCAAAATCTTTTCCTTCTTCTTCTGCTTGCGCAGGTTCATTAAAAATATATTGGATTTCTTCGGGCGTCCCTCCTAACACCAGACTCGCATAGATAGTAGATTCATGCTCGATATTATAGTCAAAAAGAGATCTGCCATCTTCGAGTAGCTCTCCGGCGAAGACAAGTCTTTGTAAATCTAGCGGCATGCCACAATTGCAATATAGTAAATCTTTTATGCTGTCGATCGAGTCTGAAGGCTCAACATAAAGGGTTTGAGTGTAGCCGGTAAATAGTTTGACGAAGATCATTACCATGGCTACTTTGAATTGAAATTTATTTATTCTGGTAGGTTTATGTAATGCAATAAAGTAATAAAGTTATACATGATTTCTGATTATAATGTTATGCCGTTTTTGTTGGAAATCTAATATCCTTTGGAATGGCTCTGAAAAGCTGAAAAAAGGAAGGACAAAAGTATACCATAATTAATGCATTAAACAGAAGACGGAAAAAATGAATTTGCATTTCTAACTTTAGCTGTGATTATCAAAACACCAAGCTTATAATGAAAAGATGGAGAGGAAGGTGAGAGTTAGCTGTTGTTGTCGTTATAAGCTAGTTAGAAGGTTAGTTCATATTAGGCTGGCATTTATTATATACCTCAGTTTCACCTGAATATATTGTGAGGATTCTTTGGTAATATTGTAATCTGCAAGCGTTCTGTCTTCCTCAAGTTGCTTTCCGGCAAAAGTAAGGCTTTGTTTTTCGGGTGGCACTCCAGTTTCTTCTTGAATTTTAGTTTTGATGTCTTTGATACAATCAGAGGCTTCGACCCAAACAATAATGGTCTTGGCAGTGAGAGTCTTGGCAAAGAGCTGTAATGTCATAATATCTCAACGCTTTGTGTGGGTTTTTTATTCTGAAGCAGATGTTCGCTTTTCTTTGATGTAATTAATCAGTTTTATTTATTCTGGTAGGGTTGTTGTAAGTTACAAATTAAAATTTGTTGATTCTGGTGTAGAAAAGCCTAAGAATAATTCTCCAGTAAGCCCAAAAGGATTGCAAATGGAGAGAAATAAATACTTAAAATCTCATGAAATTCCGTAACTCATGATAGGAGATTTATTTGTAATTTTGGAGGTTGAGACTAGTAGTAGCACGTCATCGAGTCTTTCTTAAACTTGGACGAGACTAAAAATAGCTCTATTCTCAAGGATAAATTGATCTGGACAGTATTAACAGTGTTT
>ENA-UOUE01000818-UOUE01000818.1-compost-metagenome-genome-assembly--contig:-NODE-818-length-23186-cov-17.003981_pt1 | contig 23186 bp, 22 predicted proteins | sample MGYA00238146_ERZ747223 | MGnify/ENA primary metagenome ERZ747223 (study PRJEB28781, sample SAMN06268865) | compost metagenome | isolation source: single cell | place: USA: California, Emeryville, Joint...
AGTGCTTAGCTTCATTGCAAAATCTATTAACTGAGGCTTATCGAATTTTAAAATTTTGAAGACGACGTGTTTGAAGGCCGAAAAATGAAGAACTTCGTTCGATTTGAGGAGAAGTCAGAAAAAATATCTACAAATCTTGCTGAGCTGAGGTAAGATTTGAGAGACTTGTATTGAAAATTTTGAATTTCAGCAGGGATATGAATCATATGATATAATAGATATTAAATATTCAATTCATTTATGGTTAATTTATAGCTTTTCCTCTGGTTCTGTTCATACCTCAGCACATTTCTAAGCAGAGGTGGCTAATTGAATAGAATCTCTAAAAATTTAATCTAAAATACTCTGGATGAGGGTCCAAACCGAACCATTGTAAAATCAAATTCGAAGAAACTCTCACTTTGAATCATATATAAAGGGGATCCGCGCTTATTGGCACGTGAAATTCAATAGAGGCGTATGAACACGCGGTTTTCTGCTGTATATCCTATAAATCCAAACTTAGGACTTTTATTGACTAAAATATTCAATTCAATAAAGTGAATATTACACAAAGACAATGAGGTAAGCTATCGGGCCAAAACCATCGGCCGCACCAGATTCCGCAATCTGACTCGTTTTCTTCATTAGTAAGATCTCCGCTGAGCAACTCAGAGCCACCATCACGGCCATGCTTGAGGACAAGAAGGTCAGAGATGAAGATCACAAGAAGAAGGGCAGAAAAGCAAAGCCAGGCTTCGTCGAAACCGTCGAGCTTCAAATTGGTCTCAGAGACTACGACCCAGAAAGAGATAAGCGATTCACTGGAGCCATCAGACTCCCATCCCAACCTTATCCAAACAGAAAGGTACCAACTATCTCCTTCAAGGTTTTCCCCTAAATAAACTGCGTTTTTGTAATATCAGATCGCTTTGATTGGTACCGCTGCTCACTGCCAACAAGCCGCTGCCGCTGGTATCCCTGCCATCGATGCTGATGCCTTGAAGAAATTCAACAAGGACAAGAAGTTAATCAAAAAGTGGGCCAAGCCATACCACCAACTTATTGCTTCCGAATCTATCGTCAAGCAAATCCCAAAGCTCGCTGGTAACGTTTTCAATAAGATCAACAAATTCCCAATCTCCATCGCTGAATCTGAAAACGTTGCTGACAAGGTTAAGGAATTGAAATCAACTGTCAGATTCCAACTTAAGAAGGTTCTTTGCATGGGTACTGCCGTCGGAACCCTCGCCCTCACTGAAGAGCAACTCAGACAGAACATTAACATGAGTGTCAACTTCTTGGTCTCCCTCTTGAAGAAGGGCTGGCAGAACGTGAGAACTCTCCACATCAAAACCACCCAGGGCAAACCATTCAAAATTTATCCTTAAGTTCACTTGTCCCGAATATGTGAAAATATATACGGTGGTTCGTGTCTTTTCTTTTGCGAGTAAGAAAAAACCGCTCATCAAACCTTGACACATAAATCTCACCAAAATTAACATCGCATTTGATATTTTCACTATAATCCTAAGAAAACCATCATCCTTCAAAGTCTGAAAATTAGAAATATGAGAAAAATCCTTTAGAAAGTTAGGAAAAAACATATAAATCTCTAAAAGGCCAAAGTCAAGCTTGAACACTAAGAATATCATAACAACTAATGGGTAATACATTATCTTGCTGTATTTCAAGCTCAATGTCCTCAAAACATAAGTTATGTGTTGGAAATTCAACGAAGAAACATTCTTTCGATATATATGATATGACTGAAAACGTAGATAAGCCTTCATTGTACAAAGAGGCTACCTTATATTTGTGAAAAATACAAGTTCTTTGTTGCTCCTTAGACTTTAGGCTTTGAAAAAAATGTAAAAAAATGACAGCACTGATGTCTAAGTAATTTCAATGATGATTTTCTTTTTGCTTTTGCTGAAATAATAAATTGTTAAGCATTGTCTCAGTTGTCTTCGACCATTTGAACATCGTTATTCAAGAGTTCCTCGTTGTCAACATCGTCTCTTGGTGGTTCTTCGTCGATGTCTGAGCCGCCATCTACTTCATCCAAGCCGTTCTCATCCTTTTTTACTTTCTTAGTCACTTCGTCTTTCATTTCTATATTGTATCAGAATATTTGGTTCATAAAAACTGAAATAAAGAGAGGATGTCACCTTCAGAGAGCATATTTGTAAGAAATTCTTCTGATTTCTTTTGGACTTCCTTCAGAGCGTTTATGGCTGCGCGTAGAGTGTTCTCCGGAAATTCGGATGCCCAGATATTATGATCTGTTCCTTTGTATTCGATTACAGCTTTAATGGACATTGCAAATAGACGAGGACAAACTCCCTCTTAGTTATTATGTTTATTTCAAAAGATTTTTACTGTTTCTGAATTAATCCAAATCTTATCTATTTTGCGAAAATTTTGAACTCTGGGATTGTCACTCTTATGTCCGGTTGCCTTTATCAGTTTACCACTCGTGCATGAATAAGAGTACTATTGATATTGCAATATTGTTTCTCGAGTCCGGCAATATTCTGCCAACTACAGAATAAAGAATGAAGATTAGACCTTGGGGTAAATTTTACATTATCATTAACTCTATGAACTTAGTAAAGCGTTTTCTTTCAGTTGATGATAGGTCTGGTCTAATGTTCTGATTTTTCACAGCTTAAGGCCCATTTACTTTAAGAATTTATTTCATTTCTATATTGTTGTGAACTCATCTTAAACAGTCTCTCAAAAGCGAAATTTCAACATAGGCATTCACTTCCCATTGCTAACTCATGTTCCAACAATTTGGATAAGCTGAAATTTCTAGCAGATGATCATCGAAGTGAATTTCCAATTTCCTGCATAAGATGAATTTGATAGTTCTAAAAAGATCAAATAAATCTCGAAATATAAAAACTAGCATCAAAAGTAGTGATTCAACGATCACAAAGCATCAAAACCAACTAAGAACCTCTTGTTCTGCCCACAAACCCTTCATTCACCCTAACCCAAACTCATGGAAGGTGACCGACGTGACACAAACTCTCACACTTTGGATGAGATCATACGACTTGGGTACCAACAAAAGAACCAAAAACTAATTGATGCCGGCTTCAATAATCTCAAACTTAATTTATCATTGCTCCAAAAAACCAAAGGAAACCTCGAACAAGTTTTTCAAATCCTCTCAGAGCGTCACAGCAAACGCGCTCAAGATGATGAAGACGTCGAATCAGAAGAAGAGAGCGATTCACCTACTCACACCCAAAACTTCCCCTTGAATTTACAACAGCCAACCCAACTTCCAGACTACAATGTTTCTGATATCAAAGCAAAGCAAAAATTAGAGGGCTACAAACGAAGCCAACGGACCGAGACCGTTAGTAATTACGATGTATGGCCTGATGAGGTTCGTAAGGTATTCTTAGACGGGAATAATATGTTATTCGTGGACAAATCCATCCGAAAGCTGCGTCTCTCGCAAAGGCAGAAAGAAGCTGAAAGGACGCTTGCGAACCTAGCCTACGCTTTTGCTGGAGGCAAAATGAACTTTCATACAGTCCTCGTTTTTGATAACACTCAGCAGTGTGTTAAGGACTGGATCCAAGCTGGCGATAAACCCTTGGAATTTATGGTATGCAGCGCGAATCCTCATTACAAGACATCGGATGACGCTTTAGTTGATTGGTTGGCTCGAGAACAGAATTTGAAGGAGTGCTTAGTGGTTACGTCTGATCGAGAGCTTCAGCAAAGGCTGAAAAATCTTGGACCGCTGCATATTATGAAAACAGGAAATTGGTTTAGTATCGTGCGAGCTGCCATCGGACCAGAAATCTATGATAGGCTTGTGGATTATAAAATATAGCTAAGGGAATTTTACGCCCTAGCAGTTTTGATTGAATTATGATTGCTATGCTTTGATGACTAATAATCCAAATATAAAGTTAGTGCTTAAGTCATAAGAATCAACTTGTCTCTCTTATTTTATTTTTTTTTTAGTTTGAAAGGTACTTAGCGCAGTTCTATTTGATTTTTTGTTATGTCAGCTATTTGGACGTATATATTGAATAAAATAAACAGTATCGTGAGAAGAAATATTAATGAAATTCATAGAGAGGTTGCTATTGCATTGCCTCATTTCATCTTGCAAATGATTTTTTGTTTTATCATTAATATTAAAGCAATTTTTAAAAATACGAGATCTTTTCGCGAATCCGATCGAGGTAAATGTAGCCCAAATAAGAATTCATGACGAAGATTCATAGTAAATCGATAATTTTTACTCTAAGGGCTCATTTTATAAATTCTCAATTTTCTACATTGTTCTAATAAAAAAATGGAAATGTATATCAATGCCCAATGTTTTGAGATTATATATCATTGTCTTCATTGAACTCATTATTGCTGTGCAGAGATTCTATCATTCCCTTAATCCTTTGTGCGTCTTTACTATCCAACTCGAGGGCAATCGACAAAAATTGATGAGCTTTGTCAATTTTATTCATCAACTTATAGATCTTGCCCATTAACTGAGGAATAGGCGCTTCCTTTGGATTCATTATCCTCAACTTCTCAAGCTCTGTTAATGCGGCTTCATACTGCTCGAGTTTCATGAGAACAACAGCCTTCTGATAGCGGTTCAGGACATACTTATCGTCAATCAGCTCGCTCTGCTGGAAGTATTTCAGCGCATCCTGGTACTGCTCTTTGGCCGTCAGAGTCACACCAAGATAGGTGTAGAGGACTGGGTTTCTCTGGTTGATCGAGATAGCTTTCTGGAAGTGATCCACAGCTCTATCGTATTTCTCCTGTCTGAAGAAGATGTTTCCTAAGCCCCACCAAGCATGATAGTGTCTGAGGTCAATGCTCAAAGCATTTTCGAAGCATTTCTTCGCTTTTTGGAAGTCTTCATTGTACACGTACTCGTGTCCACAGAGAGTGTAGGCATAAGCATGAGCTGGGTTGAGTTGAATGGCTCGATTGAAAAATTTCAGCGCGTTTTCATGCTCTTTCTGCAGAGAATAGCAGTTTCCTAAAGCGATCCAGCTCTCAGGCGCGAAAGTCGACTTCTCAAGCGCCGAATAAGCCAAATGGCATAAAGGAACTTCCTTTTTCATGTGCCACAAGCAACTTGAATAGTACTCGATGCCCTCCAACCTATAAGGCTCGATCCTGAACGCTTCTTCGAAGTATTTCTCCGCGTCTGAGTACTTCACGCATTCCCAATAGCATCTTCCGATATTCGAGAGGACCCAGCCTGTTCGGTACTGCTGCGGAGGGAGCCGGTTGAATAACTCAATAGCGTTTTGGCAGAAGTACGTTGACATCTGGTAGAACGGCTCTCCTAGTCTTCTCAGCAACGTCATCATATCCTTTATCTGGTTATTACCGGTATTCGAACCCTGGTCCAACGAGCTTCTCAAATTTGCCCCGGTGCCTGCGATATTGGATTTAGCTCACGAAGTTTGGAGGATTCTCTTTACCTTTTGTGGATGGATTGAAAATGTTGCTGCCTGCATTCAGATTGCTTCTTTGCTGCGGTACATAAGACATCGAGAAACTAGGAGAATTCTCAATCCTGCTGTCCTCACTGTGCTGGAAGTTGCGGATCAACCCGCCGCCAGAGTTGGTCGAGTTAAACAGGTTTTTCTGAATCAAAGATTTTGATTTGTTGCTGTATCCGCTCGCGCCTGGCGTACCGCTGGGATTTCCGAAAGCTGAGATCATCGCCTCGCTATCCTGGATACGAGGTTAGAAATTTTTGTAATAATCAGGAGTACTTACCACTGACTGCCTTTGCTGAGTTCCAGCGGTTTCGTCAACCATATCCGACTTCTTAGTCGTAGAAAGGGGATTCATATTGGCAAAGCATTGCGAGATATAAGCGCTCACATTGGTCTTGCGGTTGTTTTCCCATCGTTTCAGTTTAGTTTCAACAAAGAGGTTGTTAGGGTTAGTCGATTCTCCTAACTTACAGAGTTTTTCGTAAGCGACCCAGAGAGTCGGGTTTATTTCGAGAGCCTTGCCGTAATATTCTTTCGCATCGGAGTATTTCTGCATTTTTTCATTGATGAGTCCGAGCAGGTACAAGCCATAAGCGCCATTAGGAACGGTTTCAGGAGTAATGGAGTAGTTGAAAAGATATTTTGAATTTGAAGATTCGTTCGGCGCTGTAGAGAGAGCCTTTTCGGCTTCTTTGAGTTTATTGAGCTTGAAGCAGGTAAGAGCGAATTTGTAGCGGTTTTGGTCGCTTTTGCAGTCTTTGAGGATGTAATAGGCCTTGTAAGGCTTCATTTCAGAGAGATAGCATTCTGCGAGGATTGATTTAGTTTCTTCGCAGCTTTTTTCGGCGACCAAGCGCTCAGCCAAAAAGACGGCATTGGAATAGATGTGGTTTTGTAGAGAATCGAAAATTGCTTCGATCAGCTGTTGCTCTAATAAGGTGAAAGTCTCTTCCATTTGATCTAAATTATACCGCTGTTTAATATTAGTATTTGAAAATTTAAAAGGGCTCTAATACAATTCAAACTAAAGCTTCGTTATTTCGATCATACGAGGATAGTAAAATGTTGAGGATTTAGCGGTATTACTATTCAATTGAGATTTTCGAAAAATAATTGCCATGAGCCTGCTAGAAGCTGGACAGCATGGGAGGACTCTGTTGTTTGTAATGTGGAGCAAAGGTTGTAATGCAATCATCAAAAATAAATCATCTATGAGAATTGGTGTTTTGCTAATTAAATATTCAATAGTAGAAGGTCTTAAGATTCGTAGAGATAACAGTTCGAAAGGCATTGTAGCACCAGGCTCTGTGAATTAAGAGTTGTGCATCTTATGCAGGAGGATTTCGGATTTTATCATTTTAACCAATAATGTGAAGCTTTCTTTTGGCAATAAGATTATTGTGAACCAATTTATTGAAGTCTCTAAGATTTAAGTTCAGCAATAAGAAATAGTTGATGCTCATTAAAAATATATTCTTGGCAAGGAAGAAACTTATGGCTTTATCACATACATTAAAGCAGCCCTTAGCAATGAGGAAGAGATGTTATTTAATTAGGTTTTGAATATTTGATTGATTCTGGACTCGGAATCAATAGCGTCAATACTTTTGACTTAAGCTTGATTAATTGGACACGATTTTCTTCCTACAGACTGTAGATATTTTAACGCTACAAGCCCGAAGAGCAACCATCTAGCCAATCACTCTTATCTCTTGAAAAGTAACAGGAAGACCAAATCCACATCATATCCTTATTCAAACAATTGATATCTGTCTTCCTTTCAACACCTAAAGATTTTCCTGAAAAAATGTTTAGAGACTAGTATCGTGAGTATAAAAATGGTTCTTTGACAAGCGAGTTATATTCATGAAAGACAGCATATATATATTCAGTATAACAAAAACAATGAAAATCTCATAAATAATACTATTCATATAGAACCCAATTTCGAGGGCACTGGAAACCCACTATATTGCAATAAATAATCAATCGCCTCATTTGGACATATCTCAGCAGCCTGTTGAAAATTAAACCAATTCGTTAACAACTCCCTGTTTGTTAGCTTCTCAACACATGTAATCTCCAACCTCCGAGTATTCGGATCCACTCCCCGAATCGTATATTCATATTTCTCATTCTTGTTTGCCTTGCAAACTTTTTTCGTCGGGTAACTCCCCATACTTTCTTCATTCGCCGTCGGATACAACGAATCTTTAATGAAATTAAACTCTCCACTCTGCTGTTCCTTTTGGAACATCAAACTATCCTCTGCTGTTTGTATTTTCAGATATTCATCATCTTCTTCATTCCAGCTCAGCTTCCCGCCTCTGTGGCCCGAGATAAACCCTGAAGATTCCTTCGAACCAAAAAATTCTGATTTGCTATTGGGGTAACCAATGCCTTTTCTATGCGATATATTCGATTCCATGGTTCTCATGTAGAACTCTGTATCTAAATCCGAGGGAATAACCACCTCTTGATGTTGCGGATTATGGCTCACACTAGACTGCACTGCGATTCTAACCTCGTTTTTCTTCCATTCCTCCGACATTTGCTCCTCTGAGTCAAAGCTATCAGTTTGGTTTTTGACCGGACTAACGTTCTGAGCTTTCATTTTGCTCTTTTTCTTTGCGGATCCTTCGAGTGAACTCGTAGATCCTGTGTGTTCGCTTTTATTAGTCGAGATTTCGTTTAATTTATCAAGTTTTATCCTGATTGTAGTGACATCTGGGTCTGATTCAATTGGACTATGAATCTCTTTGTAATTTTTATCCTTGACCAATGTTTCAGGGTCACAAATGAAAGATTCACGAGGCTCCCAGGTGTTCGCACTGTTTGGCCAGCCCAGCCATTTAACTAGATAGAGCTTATTGCCATTCTGGTCGATTTTCTGGGCAAGAAGCTTTTCTACCTCCCAAACCTCCTTGCCGCTAGAATCAGTACCTTTGAAGTGTTTGCTGGTTTTCTGAGAGAACTTGTTCCGTGTCGTTTTAGACGAATTGGAGGAGGCAGAGTCAACTGTTTTGTGAGGAGTTTGTGATTTCTTTCGCGGCATTATTGCACTAATTATTTAAAGATATCTATGCCAATTCTTTTAATCTCGTCTGTCGGAAATAATTATTCGCATTTATAATTTTATTTCGCCGAGTTTTGAAGAATTAGCGCACTAATATTTATTCAAAATTTTTCGACTTTAATACTTCTTTCGTTCAGGTAATATGGAAGAAAAATGCATTTTTCTCGTATGAGAGGAACTCCAAAGAAATGACTTAGCTCGAGCGGACGGTATTTAATATCATATTACCAAATATTTTAAAAAATCTCCTACAATTTTGATGTTTATGTAATTTCGACCAAAGAAAATGAAAATGATAAGCTAACAAACAAAGTATTGTATTGTGCTACCCAACTGCGAGTATAATTCAAATTGATCCTAATTTCATAAAACCAACTCTCTTTTATCTTATGACTTTGTGGCTGTAGAATTTTAGAGCATATTTATTGAAGTCACGCTCTCATGTTTTTGCCTACACACACATATGACTTATATTGAAACATTTTTGACGATTTTGGTGTTTTTTTTTTGCATTAATAGAATCTCGAAATATTCAACGTAAACTTTGAGAAAGCCGCCAATAGCAATTTTAGGAAGCTGATGAATTCTCAAGATTGAGGATAAATTTTCTGAGACATAAAAGCATCTCCAACAGCTAAAAATAGTATCAAAAACAACTCCTCTAGTAGCGAATTCTCTGTTTTTCTTGTGTCTGATACAGCAACTTCCTGACTTCCCACTTGAGATTCTATTAATTTCTATAAAACAAATACATTTAGTCTCGATCAGCACTCGCAATCAAAATTACCAGGGATTTATTCTCTCACTTATGCCTTGTTCTTCTTGTCGAGCTTCTTAAGGTAGAATTCAAGCTCCTTGCCTTCGAGGATGTATCCATCGGCTCTGCCAGATTGACCTGGTCTGCTGGAAATGACGGCCAAGAGTCTACCGCTGTTGAATTGTTCTTCAACCTTAGGGTCAATGGTTCTTTCCTTTTGTCTGGCCTCGAGTTTTCTGAGGACGTGCTTGCTTCTCTTGACTTGTTCAGTCTTTCCTTCTTCAGTGGTTTTCTTCTTCTTACCGAGCTCAACGTTATAGTGCTTCAAATACCATGCCTTGAATGGGTTGGCATCGATAACGATGATCGCATTCTTAACGAGAGTCTTGGTTCTAACCAATTCGTTATTGGTGGCATTGTAAACGACGTCCAAAATTCTGGTTCTTCTGGTCACTGATTCAGAAGACCAGGAGAAGTTACCGGCGTCCAATCTGAGAGCTCTGAACTTGTAGTTACCTCCTCTAACTCTGAGTCTTCTGATTCTTTTTTCAGTGCTCAATTTAGTATTGGCAGGTTGGCGACCACATTCGAACGCGCGTTTTTTCTTATGGATTGGCATGCGACCACCAGTAAGTCTTCTTTTGTGTCTTGAGTCTCTTGAGATTCCCATGTCTCGCTTAGTATTACCCTTTTTGAGTTTCTTTTGTTAACTGAAGGTTAATCCAATAACTAAGGATTTATTAAAAAATCTTTCGAGTGTGAATACAATGGTTTCTCCCGCAATCATTACCTTCTAATAATTGTAGATATCACCCCTTCTGATTGAAATAAAAGCTAAAGACGACTTGCAAACCTTTGAAATCATCAACACTTGAAAGCGAAAAATTTATGTACACATCATAAAACTATTTGTCACCATTTTGCAGACAATTTGGGATTTTCTTTATCAATATTGAGTGCGTTTCACAGTGTGCATACAGAGATGGCTCAGTTTCTCAAAATTTCCAGAATTCGAACCAGCATTGAAACGCAATAATACGTTTTTTCGTCAGAAATAATGAAGATTCTGTATAAGTTTAATGTGTGCAAACCTTAGTCACTTTTCATGATTGATTTCGCAAGCTGCGATGAACATATATCATAAATACTCCAGCAGCAAATTAACTCTCAAATCTAGACGAGTGAAGACCAAAAGGAGTAAAATATTGAAACATTATGCTGGAACTAATTCATACATAGAAGAGAGCAGGGTTTGAGCAGTTCGGCAAATAATACGAAAATTACTACTTAGAATCAATATTATGAGTAGATCTTCGAATCTAATCTTTCGGTTTTCGTTCCAATAGCTTAGCAATAAAATCAACTAAACTCTCTCTGAATCTTACGGTCTCACAGAAATTAGCGAATCTTTATGTTCAATTTGGGAACCTTGCAGAAAGTTCTTTTGAAACCAACCATCCCTGTTATCAAAATCAGCGGTGTCATCGACATTGACCAGTATCCAGTCCCTTCGCTCTCATCAAATTTAAAATATTTTTGAAGAACTGCAAAAGTCGCTCAAAGTCTCCAGAGAGTCAATACCGCTAGAGCGAAAGCTTTGGCCGTCGTCGTCAACTCTCCAGGTCACCCTCAATTTAGTTTCATAGGCTCAATATGCAGTGTTTTAGGTGGTTCGCCTGCACAAAGTGAAATCATCTGCCACAAGATCAAGCATTTTTGTCATGAGCATAGGCTGCCTCTCTACACTTTCGCTGAAGACGTTGCTGCGTCAGGAGGATATTTCATTCTTTGCATTGGTAAATCTCTTATCAAATCAGCGCGTAATGTGACAACATCTTTTCATTGAATCCAGGCGATAAAGTTTTTGTGGACCCAAGTTCTCTTGTCGGCAGCGTCGGAGTCGTCAGTTTCACCACAAGGATTAAGAAGGCATTAGAAGATCAAAAGATACACGTTAAAAACATCACAACAAGAGAGTAAGGGGGAAAAGATGAGCGGCTATTGATAATTTGTTTTGCATAGGGAACTGCTGAGCTACAAATACAGTCCATTGAAAGAAGACGTCACCGAGGATGATAAAAAAGTTATGCTTGACTTAATGAAGAAGACCCATACCGACTTTATTCATCACGTTGAAGAGCATCGTGATAAGAAACTGGTTGAGAAGGCTAAGCGAGAAGAACTTATATATAACGCAGACGTTTTTCTCGGAAGAAAATCCGTGGAGTTGGGGTAAGTCTTATTTGTAAGGAACGTGGGAATGTAATGAATGTTCTCATTAGTTTGGCTGATCAAGTGGGAGATTACCATTCAGTCCTCCACAAGGAGTTCCCGAAAGCGGAAATTGTCAATATGACATCAAAGTCTCAACTGCAGCGATACAAGGAAGCACTGGGAGTTACAATTAGCTTTTTAAAATCAGAAAATTCAGTTTTAACAATGACTGCTGAGGAGCAGAAAGCCGCGATTATTTCTAAGTATAAGGAATTTTTTAAGAATAATTAAGCTTTTTCGACTCATTGTGTAAAAGGGCCTTTTTAAAAAAACAAAGAACAAAATTCACAAATGTCCCTTAGTGGTTCTATCGTTCATGAGAGTCTATGTAGTTCAGGTCCGCTCTGTTCCTATTTTCGTTTGGATATGAACTTTTCGTTAAGAAAATTTGAAATAGTAGCAGTATAAATTCGCTATGCTGATCCTACTATCGAATGATTTATTCTATATCAAATGCAACTGAAAAAAGAGATAAAATATCTGAACGATTCCGTTTTACGATTGAATCCATCAAAGTTATACCTATATCTACTTAGAAGCTGTTATATTTGAGTAAGATCCTAAGTGACTACTCATTTGAGGAGAAAGAGGTCATAAGAAATTTACTAGAGAATAACTATTGGCCACAATAACTAATGTTTTACAATTACTCATGACAGAGATTCATCTTTCTTACCATCAGACTTTTACCATGTAATTAGGAGCAACTTCAAAAAAGAAAGTTTTTCAGAAAGCGCCAACTCTCTAACCAGATATATATCAATTCATTAAGTATGCATAAATAATTGAATAAAAATGTGGTAATAATCTTCAGAGGAGAAAAATTCATGAAAAAATTTAACATAGATAGACAAAAAAACCAAATAAAATAGCTGGCAACTTTCTGCAATTATGAAAATTCGTTATTAATGACATTATTCGCGATTTGTTAATTTTCAATTGGTTTTATTAGGAACCCTTTCCGAGGATTGCTCCTTCCCAGCTCTGAGACCAGGGTTTTTCTGTCCTCAGGATCCATAACCGGATATCTTCTATTTGGCATATGAAACGTTTTATTCCCAACCTGCTCTGGCACGGTTTCAAATGATGGCAAATGGGTTTCTACGCTGCTGAACAGACTTTTCATACTAACACTTTCATAGGAATCTTTTTTATACGAGTTTGTCACAATACCACTTAATTTAATCTTTTTCCTCATTAGCTGCGGATTGCCCCTACTGCTCTCCCTTCCGAAATACTTATTACGCGGTTCGAGCTCAGCAGCTATCTCTTGATTGGCTTTCACACGTTGGCTTCTAACCGATGGAGTCAAAGACCCCTGCTCAATGGTTTTCAATGCACTTAACTGGTCGCTTGGACGCCCCATGATTGGACTGGAAAATCTATTCATAATCTTCAGTGACGTCGGCGTAACGCTCTTCGTTTCAGGATATGAGAGCTGCTTACTCTCGCGCCCTGAATCCAACTTCAGTACTGTAGGTGTTTGTATACTCGCCCGAAGAGGGGGCATTTGATTTCGACTTGACAGTAATTCTCTTGAAGAATCGGGAAATATTTTCGATTTATGCTTGAGAGTTGGCGAAATTGTGTCTGAGTCTTCGAGCCGCAGTTCGCGAGCAAAAAAGCTCTCTTTCTGAAACGTCGGAGTTGGCAATGAGAAGTCATGCATTTCGCTATATTGTGGCTTATAAAACGGCTTTATTGTAACCTTTTTCGTTCCCTTTCTGCTTCTTGTAATTTCTAATGGCAGCTGACCGGATAGATTGGTTCTTGTTTTGTTCAATTCTAGACATATTTTCTCAGCCAACGCTCAAATTTTCACAAATTATACCTATCGTCGATCTGGAGCCGAGCAGCTCGTCCAAGCGACTTTGAGATTTCTGACCTTTGCTTTCATCATCTCTGTCGTTATTATGTTTTTTATTATTAGCGGCAGCCTCTTTTCTCTTTGCTTGCTCTAAGAAGAAAAAGAAATCACATATTATAAGTCTCTTTGCAATTGAATGAAGTGAATTACGAATCAAGTGCTGAGCTTTCACCGTGTTGAGATGCGATTTGAAGCTCGAATCAAGATGCACGATCTTCCTCAAAAGCTGATTTGAAGTGCTGTAGCTGTACCTTAAGTAGAATGGAACATCCTCACCATTCCCATCATCGTCTTCAGAATTTTGCGTTTTAATGTTTTTCTTGATCCCTTGCCGAGTCATGTCAAGATAATCCTCCTCATTTTTTTGATCTTCATTCACATTCGCACCATTGAAGTGATCGATCTCAGACCTCATCTCGTTTAGCTGGTCTTGTAGCAGCTGAATTAACGAAATCGATGCCTTAGGCCTATCTCGTTTTATCTCCTCCCCTGTAGCCATTCGTATTTTTCTAGCTCTTTCTGCAAGCACTCGCCTCTTAAAATCTGTTAAATGCCGCTTCTTGAGCTCATCCGGGTGCGAGAACCTCTCTTCCTTCTCGATGGAGGGTAGCAGCTCCTCCTCGAAGTCTGGCTTCCTGAGTTTAATTTGGCTTAGCTGGAATTTGCGCGCTGATGCGGAAAGCACGTATAACTCTTTCATATATTCAAATAGCACAGCGAATCGCGTATGTTGAACGTCCATAGCCTCGCGCTTGAGGACATTAAGATTCTCTAAAGCCTCGAGGGCCTTGTCTTTCTCAATCAACTCAGTTTTCGAGGCGTATGTGTCAAGATAGACGGAATAACGTTGGTTGGTTGTAAAAGTATATATTAGAGGATCCTAAGGAAACTTTTAGTAAAAAAGAACCTTTCATCGAATTCATACCTTTTTAATAAGCTCACACCACAGCTCTGATTCTTTCTCACAATTAGGAAACCGGTTAAGAAACATATTTTGAAGCTCTGTTCTTGATGGGGGAAGGAACGGCTGGACGCTTTCAGAGAATTTGCTCGTGAAGTGTTTTTTGTTTCCTCTCACGAAAGATTTCCGTGCAGCTTGCTGCTTGCTTATCTCGGATGAGTTATCAGACACAGAATTCAAAGAAGTCATCGAGGTTTCAGATTCCTCCTCGGAATCAAGCACTAGATCCAAATACCTCGTGTTTTCTTTATGACTGCTCTCATGGTTGAAAGGAAGTTTCTGAATCGGCCCGACACGAAACTTTCGCAAGCTTTCTTTAACTTTCTTGGCTTTTCTCAGCAGCTCGATATCGATCCCGTAGTCATCGACCTTTTGAATCGATTCCACTAAGCAGCAAAACCTATTAGTTACGAAATATCTCAATTAATGCACTAATTCCATCCCTTTACCTTTGAAGTGTCTCCAATAAAAACAGGTAACTATAGAAAACAAAATTTCCTGCTTTGTCTCTAAAATCGCTATTATTTTCCACTGCAGAGGATAACCCTTGTGCTAACTGGGCAACGGAAGTCTCAAAATATTGTTCTTTGTCCTGCTCATCCACAGCTTGTATCGCAAAACCTTCCTCACAATCTGTTATCTGCTCGAATTTCTTGCGAAGGTACCGCCACTCAGAACTAAGTTTTAAAATCTCTTCGTTTTTCTTTTGGATTTCGATCGCGAGTTCCATATGGCGGTTTTGCAGTGTAACATCTAGCAATTGCATTTGATGGTAGACAATGACGAGTCTCTCGACTAAGTCATCAGGATGCATCTTAATCAGCTCGTAGACTTGATTCAATCGTTTTGCAATCAACTCTTTATCGTAGGTTTGAAGCTGTTTCATACTGGAAACTTCTTCTCCTTGTCTCAGAGACGATCTTCGCGACCCAAGCAGATCCGATAGCCGATGTCGTAGATAATGCGATGATGATCTCGGTCGTCTTAGAGATGGGGATTCTTGGAAGAAAGCGTTGATGCTGCGTTTTAATGACGAGGCCCTCACAATCCGAGTCACACGAGCGCCGTCGCTAAGAGCCTGCCACTTGTAAACGTGTCTGTTTTCTGCAATATAATAACTAAAAGAACTCTCAGCAATGTTTTTGACTGAATAATGGCTACTTGAACAGTTTCTCAAATATTTCTCCATATAATATAACGATTTGTGAGTCCAGCTGCGCCTCTTTCTTCCGCATAATATCGTGTTCTAGCCGATTTAAGTCACGCAGCATAGCTTGATTGCGACCTTTCGAAACCTATTGCAAATAATCGATGTTTTCATTCGTTCTTTGAGAAAGCAATCACTCATACCTCGAAAGTTTGCTTTTGTTTGATATTCTCGCTTACAAGCCAGTGTATCTGGCGTTTTAGTTTCGTAACGACTTCTTTTCTCCGCTTAATCTCCTCCTGCTGCATATTTTTCTCTTGCAAAAGTTTAGCTGTTATCTCTTGTATCTGTTTTGCGCTCATTGCCTAGATAAAACACCCAATACGCTTTAACCCTCAGTTGAATAGAGTCATCTCACTTGCTTATAAGTCTCTTCGTGGACTTTCGAATTGTAGCTTGGGGTTTTTTTCTCGATGATATTTGACAAATTCTGAATCTCCTTGATTCTTTTTCTGGTTAGACCCTATTGCAGTAGTTAGAAATCGCAGAGGTAAAAAATCGCACTGTATCATGTGTAATTTCAGCTAAAGTTTTCTTAAACGAATCCGTTTTTTCCTCCTCAACCACAATTTTATCAAGCAAACATCCTAGCTCTAACTCCTTATTGCTAAGGGTTTCCTGCGTTTGTGCCAAAGCTCCGAGCTCATCTGATATGATTGATTCACGTTTAGCTTTAAATCGATCATATTAACATTTCGCACTATTATGTTCATTCACCTTCCTCTGTGGTTTTATCTATTGAAAGTTTATCGATTTCCCCTTGAATTTTTGCAAGATGCTCTTTTCGATTGCGATTTGCTGCAATTAATTGATCATATTCGTGCTTGAACTAAATAGTTAGGCATAAATGTAAGATATGAGTGACGATGCTCTGAGGATAATGACGAATACTTGAAGTTCGTACTGCTGGAAAGTTTGGTTCATTTGACTTTGAAAAATATCTTGTTGAAACTCTTTTTTCAACTCATCTTGTCTTTTCATAATCAAGAATGGCGCGCGTTTGTCACGTATCGATGAATTCTTAATAAATTCGACTTGAGCTTGTGTTGCTCTCTTAAAGAATTGGAATTTCCGCTTTGGAGCTGCTTCCATAGCCAAACGCGATGATAAGAACTAATATTAAGTTTTACGTTTAATGAGCAATATAAAAAATAATGTTAAACTAATAATGTGTTGATCCTTTGCTGATTTCGAATTTATTATGATTAATCAAAGATTTTCACTTTAAATTATCATTCAAAGTTCCCTACCAACAACGAACTCCACTTTTCTCAAGATTATTATTATTTATCCTGAGTTGGATATTGCAATCAAGATTCCAGAGAGGATTGAGTTTTTTTGCGAGAAACAAGAAGGATACCAGAAAGATTCAAGCTAATCTTTACTTGAGATTATGATAACCATTCATGCTTATTCCCCACATCAGGAAATTGTTTGTTTCTTTGCTGATAGCACAGAAAACTACTGAATTAATCGAAGTTATAGAAAGCTGATCTGGGAATGCTTGTGATGACCCTCTTTCGAAGTTCAAAATTTACTCAACTGTATAATTACTCTATAATATCAACAGAACGGCTGCTGAGAGTACCCTTTAACTGACGCCTATTCTGGATGCACTTCGTGAGAAAAAAAAAGAGTGCATACGACAGCGTCCAATACTCGATACATTCTTCTCATTATAGTGTAGAACCGATTCGAAGGAAATTTCCTGAAATATCAAAATCGAAAATAAATTTTAATTCAACAAGAGTGCTTCTCTTTTTTGGAGAATGATAAATTTGCATAACCTCAAGCTTCCTCTGAAGAAAGGCTTTCTTCCTTTTTCACTCACATTTCAACCTCATTACTTTGCCAGTCAAGGGTTCGACGTGGCCAAAGATTATTACAAAATCCTTGGAGTCTCTCAAAGCGCCACTGACAAGCAAATCAAGGCGGCTTATTTCAGTCTCGCTAAGAAATATCATCCAGACGTTAACAAGGGAAACGCAGATCGTTTTAAAGAAATTTCTGATGCTTATTCGATTATCGGAGAAGCAAATAAAAGAAAAGATTATGATGCAGCTCGTAAATACGCCTCAAGCAACAGCGGCTTTGGATCTAATACGACTTCTCAGAGTCAGCAATCATATGGTAGAACCTCGAACACGGGTTATAGTCAATATGGGCAGAATAGCGGCTATTACAATAATAATCAACAGCAGCAACAGCATATAGCAATTACTCTGGTTATAACTGGCAAAACAGCGGTTATTATGAGGAACCTGGATCACAGCGGCGATATAAGTACACTTACTATAGTTCCAGCAATCCGCGAAATCCTGACAAAGAGGCCGATGAAGCGTATTTTCAAAGTTTCGCTGGGATGAGTTTCGAGGATTTTATGAAGCGAATGAAAGAAGACGTAAACAGAAGATATCCAGGATCAGGCTATCAGAGTCAATCCAATAGCTATAACAAAAACAGCTCTAATACTGGCAGTCCTCATTCTAATTCCTCATATCATGCTAGACAGCAAACTCACAACAATCAAACTGAATGGAGGAGGCAGGCGGAAGAAGCTCACCGGAGAAAGATGGAGGAGGACTGGCGTCAATTCCAAGAGGAGGAAAGGATAAGAAAGCAATATGAAGTAATTAATCCTCCATAGCAGGGAGAAAATAATCTTCGTGGTTATAGGAAGAAGCGGCTCGAGAAGCAGAAAGGAAATTTAATGAATTTATGGGTAAAGTTAGTGGCATGGGTATTTTTCTCAAGAACTTAGCAAATGTAAGCTCGAATTTCTCTCGTGAGGCATAATTAATTCAATTTTTCTTAGGACTTCTTAAATAAAAAGAAGTAACGTAATTGATCACATTTCCGAGAACGGATTGACCGGGTTTATGGAATATGCGAGGTAAGAGGATTGGTTCACTTGCTGCAGCTGTATATTCTGTTAGGAAAAAGGCTTTTTATGAGTGGTTGAAAGCATATTGTAATATATTCTTATTTTATTATGTAGAAAATGAGCACTTTGCAGTTTGTTACTTTGTGCTCATTCATGGTTTAAAAGAAAAATTACTGATAAACGATAAATTTGACGAAAACATGAATTACTTGCTTGAGCTGGGAGTTTCAAGATATATTTCCGCATAAGATGATATAATTAGACTGCCATTATCATAGTCCTAATGTTAGGTTGAGCACGTATTTTTTCCTCTATTTCGGAAGATTGGAGGATTGTAGCCAACATATGAGAGAAGAAAAAAAACACGGTTTTACCAACTGAGGGTAGAATTTTCTACTATTGTTTACAGATAAAAATGATGAAACAAAAAAAAAATTTGTTATTTATCCTCAATTTTTTCAATGATATTTTATGCATTTTCCTCTCCCTTTGAAGTAGAATCTTGATTATTCTCTGAGCTATCCTTCTCATTTTCACTTACACTATTGATCTCAGAGTTTTGGGTCAGTTCAGATTCCTTATCTTCTACATTGCTCGAGTCCGTTTTGATTGGCGAATTTGGCTCTTTGCTGGTCTCCCTGTTCTCTACCTTTTTCGGACTTGTGACTATTTTACTTGGGGACTCAGGAACCTTGGTCTCCTCTACTAAAGTTTTTGAGCCTTTCTCCTCATTCAAACCGGTAGCCTCGATGGTCACATTTCCAATGTTAATCTGAGAAATCCAATGTTGAACTTCTTTATTTTCGTCTTTCCGCATTGTATTGATCAAGCTCTGAATTCCAGCATTTTCCATAATGGCATCTAATCAATAACAAAAAAGAAAGGTATTAATGGAAAGGCCGTTCAATCAAGATTTACGATTTTTAACGTATTTCTGATGCAAGACCTTCGCCACCAAAATTCGGACATTCGGAACTTTATCAGTTCCTAACGCCACGAAATTTTCAAGGAAATGCTCATTGAATCTCGCTGGGTTGTCCATCAGTGTTTCACACATAAAAATATACCTACAAAACCATCAGTCCCTTTTACTTCTCCTATATTATTACGCTTGACGCATGATAAAACGATTTGATTGGCTAAAACTTTTGATATTGGAGATAATTGCAGATCGTTTCTCATCCCCTGCGTTATATAACACGTCCAGAATATACGCTATTTTTCTCGAGGCCTCTTCACGAACGATAGCAAATGTGTCTGTACATAACTTAAAGCAGATGGGAGTGATGATCTGATAAACAATATCCTTTGAAAACAACGTTGCTAGTTTATCCAACTGAACGGCGATTAATTCTCTTATTCTCCATTTTCTCTGATCTTTTTGCAATTGGAGGAAGATTTCAATCATACTCTCTCGCTTTTCTGGTTGCAATACGCTGATAAACGCAGCGATATTTTCAATCGCGCCAAGCTTGATATTATCCTCTATAGCCTAGTTAAGAGATGAATTTGAATAGAATGCTACTTGGATCTCTTAGGAAGCTTTCTAAAGCGCCAAAAAGGTCTTTTTCCGTCTGTTCTTCACCTATAATTTTCGCTACTTCATGCAAAGAGCAAGCCAAGGACCTCCGCACCTATACTGAGAATTAGATGACTGCATCCGATAAAAATTGTTGCTTTTTCTGGTCCTTTTAGGAGCTCTTTGAACAGCTGAGAAACGACATTCCACTTTGACCCTCCGATAGTGTACAACACAGCTGGGAAGTTAAACGCACAGTCAAACAGGATCTAATATTCAAAATAATAGTGATGATTTTCAGCGCAGAATTCCAAAAAATTACGTCATTATCAATGGAGAGATTGTTGATCGATGGATGGGCCATCTTCAGATAATTTTCAATGAGTTTCGCATGAATTTTCTGCCCCATCAGCGTCGCGATAAATGGTCCTAAATTTTTATAAGCGGCGACTTTGACCCATTTTGATGCGTCTTCCAAAAAGCGCAGAAAGACTTCTGTCAAATGCGTTTCTCGAGAAGCTCCATCGCAGATTTCTGCAATCCGGCATGCAGTGTCAATACAGGCTTTTCGTACTCCCCAATTTGGATCTTTGCTTAGTCTATTCATATTAAAAACTTTAAATAACACATAGCGAGTATGGGTGAAACTTGAGAAATAATGGAAGAAGCCTCTTGTCAAAAAACTCCTTTGAGACGACTTTCCCAATGCTTTTTAGATGAGAGACAGCCTCCTTTCTGACTAGGACCTGCGGATCCTCTCCTTTCGCTAAAAACTCAAATCCAATGAACTGCTCGCAGAGATCTTTGCCGAATACTGGAGCAAGCGTACTCAGTAACTAACAAAGTTCACAGGAAAGGCTCAAAAGAATAAAAGCGTACTCGGACGGCGATCATTCGACTGTCTTCGTTATCGTCATCATGTGACATGGCTAATACTGGCGTAAGGAAATACTCTCCGCGGTCTTTCTCATTGAGGATCCAAGCTATATTTGCCATCTCGTCTCCTGCTTCTTTTTTGATCTATATATTGAATGGTCAAGATTTCTTAATGTGAGAGCCGCTACCTCAGTGTCTTTATCTTTTAAAAGCGTTGATATCACTGGCACCACGAATTTGATTATTTCTTTATACCCTTGCTCGCCTCGTTGCTGGAAATAGTTGACTAATGGAGAAATCTGCGAAATGAGAGATCTTTTGATGTCCTCTGACTCTTTTGTCTTGCGATATTATGAAAGAGCATAAGTTTGTGATGCAGACAAGCGAATTTGTACCAACGGTTCAAGAATTTCGTTTAATTGAGCAATACAATCGTCTCCGATGCCTGAGACGAGCTCAAAGAGATGTCTAACGTATTGTAATCTGATGATTTGAGAAGAAAGTTGCGTTGTAAGGAAATAATTTTGCAGAGGAGTACTTTTCAGCCTCATTTTGATTATCTTTGAGCGTAAGGAGTTTTTCCATGGCAATTTTTGGATCGTATTCTACAAATACGGCATTTTTCTCTTTGTTAAAGTCGTCATCTACGGGCATTGAGTCCTCGAACTCGATACCATCGGAATATGCTGCATCTAAGTGAATGGCTTATGAGTTATATAGTAAATGAGATGTGCGGACTGGAGAGTTCCATTGCTTAACGGGAACTAGCTAGCAATGTGAAATCGCAATTAAATTTATTTTTGCCTGAGGATACTCAACATCAGACTGAAATCAATAGGAAATTACAATCTCGAAAACCTTTCATGAAGCTGCCTTTAGAGGTGTTTCAAAGACATCATAGGAAAGTTGAAACTTTCAGGAATTACATAATGTTGAGAAAGACAGCTTTATTTTTCGTATAATATAGGGTTTATGAGAGATACAATCAATATGAAATAAAGAGATAAAACAAAAACGAGTTCCATTGAAATTTACGAGGCAATTTTCAATCTTTGTTATCACAACAATCAAACTGAAATTGTTACCAAAATATAAAGTTCGTAGGAGTAACGAAAAATGGAATCTTGAAAATGATAATGACGAAAATCTTTTACTCAATTTGCGGAAGAGGGATATTCCTATTTGCTATTCCGATAGGAAAAAATCTTTGATTCGAATATATATCTCGATTACATTTCACTAACGGTTATGCTGACACATTTGAATGATTGTCTGATTCGTAATTTATCAAAACGAAAATTGAAACCCTGTCTTCTCATTCAATCAACATCTTAGCTTTTACAAAAATGCCTCAATTCCATGTTTTCTTGCCAAGTCTTGCTTTCAAATTAATCCGTTTTCCTACATAACACATCATTGTTAAGCCTAAAATTTGTAACTTGATTAATTTGAATTTTGAAATGTTAGAGCATGAATTTATTCTTTAAAAAGAAATTTTTGGAATAAATCTCTCGAAAAATAACGTTCTTTCATAAATTCTCATGCTTTCATTCAGGTTTCCGCATCACACTCCTGTGGTTAGACAATCTGATAAATTTGTCCCTTACACGAAAAGAGTGTTAGGTTCTTATCTTTAAAATTATTACTTTCTAAGATTTTAGTTTATTTAACGATTTAATTTCATTCTTCATCTGAAACCCCAGATCCTAAGGGAAATTCTGAAGGGATGTCTATAAGTAACACTGCAATGATGTCAACCAGGAACCAACCAGTATGCACTCCCGATACAACCTAACTCACTTTCTTATCTTTCAGTACGCAGAAAAGAGCGAATTATACCGTCTTACCAAAAACTGGTTCAATTTCTATCAAAACCACAGAGGAATCTCTCCTGAGCAGATCGTTTCCATTCCGAATACCGAATCCAGACCTTACCGTATTCTCATTCCGATTATTCAAGGTCTGCGTTTCCAAACAGTAAATTACTCTACAGAGGATAAAAGATTACTAATTTAAACCCCTTCGCAGAGATCACTCGAAACTACCGCGAGATACGTGCTTAAGCTCACTATGCACTTCTTCAGCAAACCAAAACTAAAATTCTATGGTCGTTCTTACGTTTCTTCGGGTATCGAACTGGTTCTCAATAAGTCTACGAGCACTTTGGAGACCGTGGAGCCTTTGAACGTGTATTTTTACTCCAAGCTCGGCAAAGGAACTGATAATATACTCATCGCAGAGGCAGTGATACACGGTAAGAGACAATAACCCTAATTTTTCCTCATGTG
>ENA-UOUE01000820-UOUE01000820.1-compost-metagenome-genome-assembly--contig:-NODE-820-length-23124-cov-14.542196_pt1 | contig 23124 bp, 7 predicted proteins | sample MGYA00238146_ERZ747223 | MGnify/ENA primary metagenome ERZ747223 (study PRJEB28781, sample SAMN06268865) | compost metagenome | isolation source: single cell | place: USA: California, Emeryville, Joint...
AATGAACAGATGAGGAGTTTAGAGGATTGCCTTCGCTTTTATTTCCAGCAGGAAGAGTTGACAGACTTATACGACTGTAAGATTTGCAAAACGACAACAAGAGCACTGAGGAAGATGACCTTAGAGAAAATTCCCACAGTACTGGTTCTGCATCTAAAAAGATTCCGAATCCTGCCAACCAAGAAGAAGATATCGACTTTTATGTCATTTCCAATCAATTCTGTGAATCTGAGGAAGTATGGCTTTTCTCTTTGATATGATTTCTTTGACTAATAATTGATTCACAGACACTGCGACGGCGTAATTAAATACACTCTTAAAGGAGTCGTTGCTCATGTTGGATCGGATAATTCTGGGCATTATATCGCTTTGACTAAACGTGGAGATGAAGTATCGAAATATGATAGATAGCATGAGCTTAATGGTTACTAGTGGTATTCGTGTGACGATGAGCAGGTCCGGAAGATATCCTCAAAAGAGGTAGCGGAAACTGAAGCTTATATTCTTTTCTATCAAAAAGCTAATTAGTCCTTCTCTTTTTTAGAAGGGGAAAGTCTACTTATTCGATAGAAATCAAATAGTGAAGTGTTACTTTATGAAACCCCATCATATTATATTATGAGCAAGTTCTTTCCCTCTATCGTTTATTACTTAGATGATGATAATTTGTGGGTATTTGCACAGTCGGTTTGAGAAAAATCGAGTTATTTATTTCATATCTCGATATATAACTCTCGTCTATGTGATGTTCTATACAGTTAAATATCATATAGAGTTCGATTTGAATGGACTGGTTAATAAATATAGATCTATATATATATCGACAGCTAATTTAAATAATCTATCTATTTCTGCGGAGCTTGGTCTGTTTATCAACACTAATCATGGCAAAACTCGCATTTTAATTGTTTCTTTAACAATCATCTATTTTTTGCAATAACTAATCCATATCATATTCGTCATGAAAATCACAATGTGTAGTGTCTTATCTCAGAAATCATTGTCTTGGTTTACCCACACAGAGTGCTAGATTTTGAAACACAAACCAACTAGACTAGTAACCGAACAGTCCGAACATTTGTGCTGGTCTTCTTGCTTCCATTGCTTCGCGGATTAATTTTGATGTCTCGGTTTGAAGTTTCATCATGAGTTGCTGAACTTCTTTATCTCTCACAACCTCTAATATTTTAATTTAACACTTCTGCCAAACATTCAATGGTGATTTTTACCTGGGTTATTTCTAGTAATCTTCGCGAGATCTTCTTCTTCGATTTTAAAGAGGTCATATACGACATCGTTTAACTTAGTCTGGATCAATCCAGGGAACTCTTCCAGTGATCCCTATTTTATTTGAATGAGCACCCAAAGAAAATATAGAAAGTTACCAGCTCTGGTATGAATTTCATCAATTCTTCTTTATTCATTGTAAGGTAGTCAGTTTGACTTTGAATGACGTCCTTGAAATTAATTCCTTCAAGGGATCTATTGGAAGGGATACCAGCACTATACGAGTAATTTAAGTGGAGGTTAATAATGAGAAATTACTTCATTTTATGAGGAAGTTGAAGTTGCATGAACATGAGCTCTTGGTCTCCTTCTCTCATATACGATTCGACAGTTTGGTCAAATTCTTCTTCTGTGACACCGACTTGTTCAAGTAATTCTTTTTGAGCCTCCTTCAAAACTTTCTCAAGCTGTGTATTGAAGTTGTTTAAACTTTCTATATATTCCTTTGGGGTGCTGATTTGTCTTCGTTCTATTAGAGAGCCATTTTAGATGAACAATAAAGCCAATAAATTCAACCCTTTCTGAAAGCGAGGACGATGCGGGTATAGTCAGCTTGACTCCAATCAATGAGAGCTTGGAACAGGCTCTTGATTGACGGAATAGTCAATCTGTTTCTGTCGTCTCTTTCTAATTTGAGGTTTGCAATGACCTCATCTTTAGAAATCTTGGGATTATCTGCAATATTAATTTCCAGTTCGTCATCTTCTTTGAGTAGCTGTTTTCTTCTTGTACTCTTAATCTCTTTGAACTCGTCAATGCTTGGCCTTACAGTCACATTGCTATGCATCATTCTTTCTAGTAGCTTCTTCAACTCCTTAGACATGCTTTCAAAACTCTGACAAGAAAGCACCTCCCCCAGAGCCGTTTCAAATGAAATTTGATTCTTGCCCTCCATCTCTCGTAATAATTTTATTAATTCTGGCTGAGCTCCATTTAGCTCGAGAATACTCAATCCTAAACTTAGCATCTCTTTGGGTATTCTTGGAAGGGAAGATGATTGATTTGAAGTTGTACCCGTTTGTGTTAACAACTGATCATCACTCGTTAGTGCTGTCAACCAATCTCCAACAAAGTAAGCACCACTCTCTCTGAATTTATAGATGCTCTTTGGTACAAGAATATTACTGCAATCTGTGATTTTCATCTCTTTCGAGAGAAATTCTACATCTACAAGCAAGTCTGAAATCATATTCTCGATACACTTTATATCACTGAACTCATTTGGCTTCATCCCTTCTTTACTCTCTTCATTTGTTATCGAATCTTGAATCTTCTGAATTTGGTAACTTACAGGTGCGTAAGACAAGGCTGAAAATGTCATTTTCCTGTCATTTATTTCAAATGAATTAATAAGCACACATTTCGGATCGATTGAAACAAGATGGAGCAATTCTTTAATAAAGAGGGTCGCAGCAGCGTCATAGTTCTTCTTGGCAAAATCAGCATTGAAATTAAAAGCTCTGATTGTATGACTTGGAAATGGTGCATATTTCGATTTGCCTTCATAAAGGTGATACAGAGGTGTTTCTGAGACGAGTTTAACGTCTGAGTAACTATTTTTGATGTTGTCAGTAAGAAGGCTATCTTCTTGGATGTGTTGGCTGGTAAGCATGATGTAAATTCAAATGATATGAGACAGATTTTGTGTTTGCTTTTTAACTAAATTTTTAAATTTTTTATAGACTCGCGCTGCAAAGATTTAATATATTGATGAATCTACAAATTTGTTGATTAATTCTTTTTTGATCAAGCTATCCTGAATCAGAACCTAATGACTCATGAAATTTTGATTTAAAACTTCCAAATAGAATTTATTAGCAACTCCACAGGTTGCTTTCAGAGAAAACGCTCACTTGCACTTCAAAGAATCTTGGAAGTAGAGTGCTATTAATCGAGCTAATTCTCTCTTATAAAGCTTACAGAGTGGAAATTCTGCCAAAAATTGTTAAGACATTAGAAGAGATTCAATAATTTGCATTTTTCGAGGATCATCAAACTCAAAGGCTGAGCCAATCGGACTATTAACAACGAAAGGTTGAGAGCATTTTTGATCAATTTTGTACGCATAACAATATAAATTGCTTTTAAGCGTTATCGTGAAGCACGCACTATAAATAAATTGCCCGACTTGCCTAGATGCTATTTCCAAAAGATCCTAATAGCCTTTTAGGATTTCTTTCGTGCTCAAGACGTATATCTAACACTGATGAGATCATTAAACGAAGAACATAATATTCTCAAAACATGAATGTGAGATAGCGTAACTCGGTTTTTCAAAAAGCTTCTCTGTTCTCTGGAGGCCTGCGTATCCGTTATGCCACCAATACCATCATCTTGGGTTTTATTTTGATCTCTGCTCACAACCCAGTCGCCACATCATTTCTCTGGTGGTCGCAACTCGAGTTACTCTGCCGTGTTGTTAACTGCTCTTCACCATTCAAGCTTTGGCCATTATTCCTTTCGACTTGGCACGTTAATTCTCTATGCTCCATGCTAATATTGCAGTTAAGCTAAATCAAAGCTCTTAATTGTTATTTGAATTAATTCGAAAAGATTCGTTAGGAGTTAAAAAAATAATCAAAAAAGCCTACGATTACAACAACCGAAAAGAACAAAAATGTATCTCAGTCCTTCCCTCACTCTCGACAGCCCATATCAGATGAATTTCTTTCCACGCACTGCGATACTGAAGAACCCTCTCCCTTCCTCCTCTCAAGAATGCACACCAAGCGCAGATTTCCCTTCAGAAAATGCAGGCTTTACTGAATATTTTCTCCATCAAGACAGAAACTTGCTTCGCTCTGACTCCCTCTCGAAAAATAGTTCAACCTGTGACGAGCCATATGAAAGACAAAGCTCTCTATCCATGCAAGGTAATATTTTTTGAAAAATTTATGCAAAACTCGATTTCTCTAGATAAACATAAAGAAAATGTTAGTCAGTATCCAAGCTTGGACCTTCAGACTCCTGAAAATAATGTCGATATGAGAAAAAAACTCTATGATGCTCCGAGCTCACAAAGCTATTACTCTTCGACCTCTGATTCATTGCAAAGATCTGAAGGCTATGATTTTTCTCAGAAAAACCCAGGATCGACCGTGCTGTCGTCTCTCGACCAAGCAAATACGCAGTTGAAAAGAAGCAATTTGTTCGCGAGAAAGGATAAAATATCGGTTCATAACAATGCTTCAGAACCTTTAATTAATGAAGAAGGCATTGATTCCAATGTCGATATCTCCAAGATCACTGAATCTCTTAAAAAAACATACGAAACGCTTCAAGCGAAATCGACTCAAAGGCTAAACTATCACGAGGGAGCCACTCCAGCACTGCGAAATTCCCACAAAACCCTCAGCGCGAACTCTAAACGCTTTGGAATGTCAATACAAACTGATCTGGATATGCCAAGACAAGACAATATTACGGGCTTTGTCTCTCCAGTCGCTAACCACAGCCATTTTAGCTATTTATCTCCGATTTCATACTGCGAAGGAGAAAGTGCTCAAAAATCATTCCAAACGTTTTCCCAACCCTCGACCCTAACGAAAGCAAATCCTAATGTGACTATCCTCCCTCAAGAAATCCAGCAAAAGCCTTCAGAAATCCAAAGCAATAGTAACTACGAGGCTACAAGAAGAAAGCATCCCATGGGAAAAGAGCCCTTTGCAGTGGATAGATCATTAGATGCGCTTAAAGACTTCAAAACATTCACTCCTAGAGGTCATAACTCTAACGGAATCGCATTAGAGCAGGTACAGCAGACTCAACTTTATTTCGACAGTTCTGCGATTCCGAAGGACTCACTGAACACTCCTCAGTCGGTACATAGAATTCAGAGAGATTATCCTCACAAAGAAGTGCTTGTAAAGAAAATCACGTTTATGATTTCCCAAGAGCTCGATAGACTGTTCGACTCTTATAAGAAGAAAGGAAAGGCCCTCACAAATCCCGAGTTTTCTCGCATTCTTCCGAAAACGGAGAACAGCGTTTTAAATGAAAGCAGAGGCTCATTCAAAAAAACTGAGATGAATAATCCTTTTCAATTCATCCAATGTACAGATACAAGGTCCGTGTACGTACGCAGTCCAAGAGAGGATTTCAGATTTTCAAATTACAGCTCTGATCGAGGCTCAGTTAACCCTGACGACCGGCACAACTCAGCCCGCAAAAGCACAATGAATTCCCCGGGTATCGAAATCCTTGAAACCGAATCTTTTGAAGAAAAACGCGGTGAAAATTCAAAAAAACGCTTATCATTCAGGCCAAGCAAAAATCCAAATGTAACCATCCCAGAGAAAAAAGCAGGCGATGACCTCGAGTCTATGAACGCTCAAGAGAAACCAACTTCTCCCCGTGATGAGAATTTGAGAGCAGGTCACTTTTCTTCGCCACAGATGCAAAAATACTTGAAGAAATTCGAGCTTTTGATTCCGAAAGGCGAGGAACTCCCTCGAATTGACGAGTCTAAGAACGAGGTTTTGGATACTGACTTGAAGGAAAGGCTCTCGATATCATCAGCGAACGAGTTGAAGAGCCAAATGATCAGCGAAGAGCTTCGTTCTCATCTCGTTACAGAGAAGAGAATGCTATTTACTGGAGAGCAACATTCAAAATTCCGCTCATCACAGAAAGATCTGAAACATGAATCGCCAAAACCTCACACACCAGAAGAGTTCTTTACACCACAACATGAAGAGTCTGTTAACTACGAGTCCATCTTCCCAAAAAAGCAAGGGACTAGTACATCAAAACCAACAGATCAAATGATCGCTGCTGGACTCCGAGAAGGAGCGCAGGATGTCGTTCCATTCCCTGAATTCGAGGCCAATGAAGAAGGCAAAGCTGCTCGAAGAATTGGAGAAAGGAGAGGTAGTTTGGCAAGAGCGCCAGGGTTTGACAGGCGACGCCTTTCGAAAAATTCATTATTATTGCAAAATGATGAGTTAGACTGTGATGTGTCTCTCCAAGCGAAAACTTGTGAGATCTGGGGTCCGACTGGGTCTAATCGATCGAATATCCAAACCGACCGCTCTATTAGATCGGAACCTGACTTTGAAGCTTCTGCGTGGAGAATAAACCAGCCAGACCAAGGATTAGTGCTCGAAAAGCCAGCTTTGCAGCTTGAGATGAAGAAGGAGGCAAGTCTTGAAGAAAATACGATTTTCCCATTCACTCCAAGCAATGAGCAGAGTCAAAACCAATTCATTGTGACTCACGGAAAAGGCAATATTAATCAATCGAATTCAATTGAATCTGTCTCTCAGTTCGGCAATCGCAGGTAAGTGCTAAGCTCTCTCGCCTTCTAATTAAGTATTTTAGGTATGAGGAGTTCAATAAAGCTGCTGACATGGATTATTTCGCATTGGCTGGATACGATATAAAAGATCTGGAAGAGTACCAGGCACAGCTTGACTCCGAGCGCGCTCTTAAAGATTTCCATGATCTCTATAAGTAATTGAGCTTTGCGCTGCGGACGAGAGAATTAACCCTTTTCATTAGGGATGTTTTGGAACAAAAGGATGAAAAAGTTGATCCGAAAGTCCAAGCGGAACTGTTTAGAAAAATATACAAAGAAACTGCAGAGTAACTAAGCAAATAGAGGGTTATCTTACGCATCCTAGGAAAGCTGAGCTCGTTAGAGAAAGCATTCGAAGCAGAAGTTCCGCAAGAACGAACGAAGCAGATGACTTTTGTTCTCTTGGATGTAATCTATTTCTTTAACACGGATAATAATTCTTTCGCAGCTTTGAAAAAGGTTCGAAGTCAAGAAGAAATAGCAAACAGTCCTATTCCGTTAAAACTCAATAGCAAAATTATTTTTAATCTCCAACAGTATTTGTTCTCTTTTAATTCCAAACATCTAACTCACTGTTTTTCAAGGAACGCTGGGCAGCAGCCAGACCTTTTCCCTGTGACAGAAGATATAACTCACAGGCCAGAACTCCAGCAAGCGAGCTCTGAGGATAATCAAGCTGATACGTTCAATTTCGAAAACGATACTGGCAGCTCACAGAAAGATGCTACGCTGTTCACAGACAAGCAGGATAACCAGAACAATGGTTCGTTGGAAACAAGGAGCAATATGAAAATCAACGAAATCACTGATTTACAGATTGAAGATACCCCTCTCCAACCACAGTCCACTGTCACTTCACCACAAAGCTACGGTCTCGTGAGAGGTACAAAACAGCCGAAGAGACTCTCATATCTTCCTCCTACATCCTCCTCGAGTAAACTAGCGAATACAGTTTCAAGAAAAGACGCAAAAGTTTCAAGGGCAGGTACAGTCAAACTTTCCAATGCGAATGGTGGAAACAACCAGGCAAGTAGCAGAAACGCGTCTCGAACTTTGAGTTTTGTGTCTACAAGCTACTACACGCTGCCTTCCTCAACTAAAACCTCGTTAATCGACGAGGATCTCCAAGAAAAAGCTCCAGAGAAAGCCAACCCGCAACCATCGTTTAAGAAACAAACTTCCGATGTTTCTCAAGGTAGCAAACTGAAAAAAAGTAGCCTAAAAGCACCTTTACAGGGGAAACAACTCAAGTAATTTCAGTTCGCAGTTTTTTTGGTTTGGTTCTAGGGCTTAGCAATTATTTCAGTTGAAATTAGTGTATTGAGCCATAGACAGAAAAATAAAATGTGCATTCATCTATTTATTTTTTATTGTCCATAGTTTCTATTCCGTCCCATATTGTAATATTTCATAGACAGTATATCATCGATCTTTTTTTTTTACAGTAAGGCTTTTTCTCCAATGAAATTACCTATCCAACTATTCCTGACAAATAAAGCTCTGAGAGCGAATGTAGAATTCTCTTAGAGATGCCCAGATCCTCTATTATTCATGAAATATTGGGAAATTCTTTATCGGAGTAAAAAGAGACTCCTATCAATTGCGTGACATGCAAAACTCGGAAATATGCATCATGACAAACATAACAAACACTACAGACTAAATTTTCAAAAAAAACAACTTTAATATTTAATCTCTTCCATCATCCACTTTTTAAGAGAAAGGAAAAGATATTGGTTCTCTTGGATAACTTTAATAGGGATCAACGAAACAATGAGTTTCAAGTTTTGGTGGCCTCGTTTTACCTTTACAACGGAAAACGCAACCACTGCAAGTGAAAGAACCGTGAAAAATGCCAGACCAACGACAAAGAAAACCACTGCTGCCGAATTCTGGCTCTGGAAGAATTGCTGGAGATTTTCTTTCTGCTGGACTTCGATCTCGTTCACAACGGGTAGGAAGATTTGCTGAACCTGCAATAACTCTGTAAAATCGTCCGTTAGGACGTACGAGGCGAGGGTTTCGGGTGTTAAAATGGTAGAATTGAGAAACTGGCTCTGCTGATTCAACATTCCGAATATCCTCTCGAAAAGATTCCTCAGACCTTGGGACGCAGCACTGCTAATGAACTGATTACTACAAATATCAGTTAGATTCTGCTCTCCGAACGTTGCGTTGAGATCACATAAATTCCCTTGGATAATCGAAACGAGTGAGCTTTCATACTCAGCAAATAAATAATCCTTTCCGCTTTGAGCGCTCAGAGTATCGGCGTAATACTTAAAGTACGTTGATTGCGTTGTCAGATATTGCTGATAAGCACTTAATTCCTGAGTCAGCCGACTGCTATTACACGTTTCGTGATAAGAGCAGGCTATCTTTTGAGTATTTCCAGCGATTGTGCTCAGGACTGCCAGGGGGATGCTATTTGATGTGAATAAGTTGCTCTGCAGGAGATCATAAGCTTTGATTTCATGGTGAATGTAAGTGTTAAATACGACGTAGTACGTGAATATCATCACCAGCATTAATAGTATAACGACTATGCCTGACCAAGTCGCTTTATCTTTACGAAAAATCTTTCTTCTCGTTGATTTCTCTTGCGTTTTAAGAGTTTTCTGCGGCTTTTCCGCACCAAATGTATGTAAATGGACGAGGCTTTTCGCGTTTTCTTGGTTATCATGCTGCTCATTCACTTCGTTCTCAGCGATAAGACTTTTCTCAAGTGCTATCGCTTTGCTTGAAAAATCCGAAATGAACTGAGTAATACTCTCTGGAGATATTCTCATAATGGCAAAGAAAATAGTGTTTGAAAGCTTTGTTTGCTTCAAGAACATTTTCATGAAGATCACCGCATAAATAATTGCTGCCAAAAGAGCGAGTCCTGCTGTTATTAAGGAGATTCGCTGCATTGAACTTTGAGTATTTTGCGTAATCGCAGTGTAGTGAGCATCTAACTCCCCATAAATCTCGAAGAAGGCAAAGTAATTCGTGTGAAGAGAGTAAGAAGAGGAGTAATTTCCAAGTGAAATGTCATAAAGGACATTTCTCATCAAATTAGAGCTCTCGAAATATGTCGCGTTATGCTCTAAGCTTGCAAGCAAGTGATCCTTTAGCGTCATCATTAAGGAATCGTTGGCAGGGTTTGGTAACTCGCGTAATCCCTGACTATTTAATATGTATTTCTCGTATGAAAGCTGATAAACAGTCAGGGCTTCGTTAGTGAAATAGTCAGTTAGATTAGGCATTGAAGAGTCCAACGTGACGCCTTGGGATTGCAAGGAGAATATTTGATTAGCTAGATACCCCAGTGTTGTGCCAAGTAGCAAATTCAAAGGGAAACCAAGCGCTTTTGATTCTATCAGCATCCGATCTGTAACATCCCTTAGCACCATGTAATTGACAATCAAAGTTGCCATTAGAGTCAGGATCATAAAAACAGTGGCGATATTGAAATATAGCATGTATTTTGGTACGGCCTGCCAGTTGAGGAATGATTTCAATTTCCTGCTCTGAGAACCCGAGGTCGCCCTTGAAGACGCGGAAGTGGATCTGATATCAAGAGCATTTCTCATATCTCTAAAATCGTGAGGCTTTAATACGCCGCCATCCTTTTTGGGCAGCTTCCCAAGTCGTTTTACTCCAGAAATTTTTTGAACGACACTCTTGAACTTCTGAGAATTTCCCTTTGGATTCTCGATTTTAAAAACCGGTATTTGTTCTTCTAAACTCTCATCTGGAATAACAATCGATTGATCTGCTAGGCTGTCATTTTGGTCACCTCGAAGACCTTGTTGGGTGAGCGAGTCTCGCTCTTGACCAAATTCACTGGAGAAAAAATTGGTAAACTCTCCATACACTTCGGATATTGGCATTGGCTTACTCTCTTGGAGATCCTTGCGGGTTTTAGTTTCTCCAAATCCGATTTCGCTCTTCGAGAAGAGCAATTTGCGTTTGTTCTTCTTGCCGTTATTCCTGGCAAATAAGGATTGCAGAGAAGTAATGGCCTTTGATCTCGTCGCTGGTCGATTGTCGACTGAAGCCGAATCGAAGCTTCGCGCTTCAATTTCTGACTGATAAGGTGTACTATTGATAGATTTGTATCGGTCTGTCGGCAGCGCCTGGAAATCAGCGTTGAAATACGTAAAGTAGATCTCAATGAGCAACGGGTCCTCTGAGCTCGCAATCCTTAGGCTAAACCTCGCTTCAAAAGACCTTTTTCGCGTTAATGAACCCAAACTTAAATGCGTGCTCCACTTCGACTCACCAATCGTGAATACCCCGTGTTTTTCTTCATTTTGGCTTTCAACACCGTCTCTTGTGAATGGAACGCTTGCGGTTAAACTTGGCATGAGTGAAGTTATTTTTATGCCCTCAAATTTCGTCATCAGAGATGGTTCATCTCCAAACAGTGCAGAAATTAGATACGAGCTAAAATACTTCACATATCCTTCCGCTGAAACCAAAATAAACGATTTTGGGTGCAATATCTCCTTGTATATGACTGCTCCAATGGCCAGCGTCTCTTGCACGAGCTCCAAGCGCATTTTGATATTGCAGGCTATTGCCCCATTGTTCTTATCAAGTGCAAAAAGGATTTCTCCTTTATGCTGATCAGAAATCTCCCCTCGTTCAAAGGAAGCGAAGAGATGTTCTTTATGGCTTTCATGAAATTCTTTTGGGATGATATCATTCAAGTGCGCCACATTGAAACCAAAGAGGTTTTTCACGCTCTGGGATGCCATAAGCACTTTTCCAATGGACTTTGGATCCATAGATATCACCAACCCAGCAAAATCTTTGGTAGTGTTAAATTGGTTATACAGCTGCGATGGATCGAGTCTCCTCTCGAAGGGTTGATCGTCGCCGTTATTGGCAAGTACAGCCATGTTGACGAACATTTTCTTTCTTGATTGGGTGATCTCTGTATGGAAAAACCCGTAAATTTCTGAAAGTTCAAGGTGATTTGGAAAATCGGCTCGCAAGGTCTCCAAAACACTCTCGATTTTACCCGCCTGAGTGTGTAACTTTAACGCTTTCTTCCTCACGTCCCTTACCACAAGGCAATCTCCGTTTATCATGCTAAGATAGTCAACTGTTTCATTGACATAATGGAAAAGATCGGCCTTAACCGTCGCGAGCTCATCATAGAACTTGAAAACTTTCTCTAGTGACTGTAAAACGATCGTCTCGCTGTAATTCTCTCTGCGGACAAAGTCATGTTGAATGTCTTTCTCTATCTCACACAGGACTATCGAAGCTAGGGCCTTATTAACAGCAAATTCAACTCTTTTCGCTCGCATGACTCCCAAAAACGCTTTCATGAAGTTATTTTGCGTATCTTTATAAAAGTTAATCATTGTCACATATTGTGTGACCTCTTTATGCTTCTGACTCGCGAGTTTCCTTTCGTACACGTCCATGATGTATGTGACTAGGCTTTTCTTTTGGTTCTCTACGAAATGAAATCTATCCAACCCATAGAACTCAGCATTTTTCGGGACCTCAGGTTCGAGGTCTGCTATTTTCCCACACTGTCGAGCATTTGCAAGCACTTGGAAGATCTCGAGCGCTGCCCTTTTGTTTTGCTTTTGGTGGTACCAGAGAAAGTATAATCGGATGAGATAGCTCCTAACGATATCCATACTGAGATTATTGGTCTTTTTCTTTGAATTTTCTTCGCGTAGCTCCAAATTAGCCGCCAAATATTGAATATATTTCTCTCTGACTGCGAGAAAAAATTTTATCACGACCGCGCAGCCTAGCATGAAGATACCAGAACCGCCAGGTATCATCTTGTTTACAAAAATAAAGAGAATTATATTTCCCATGAGTTGAAACCCAAGGCAGCCGAAATAGAAGGTTGAAAGTTCTTCTTCGTAGAAAGAAAGGCTTCGGTAGTACTCGTAGATTTGAATACAAGTGCAAAGGATGTTGATATACATCGAAACTTCGTAAGTATTAGGAGCGAGATGGATGTGGTTAAATCCAACGACGCATGTTCTGAGCGCGAGACAGAACAAAAAGTAATTATCTTTTGACCTAACGAATATTTTCCTTGGGTTTACGTTCGGTTCGTACTTTAGTAGATTGAAGAACACCGTCTCTAGAAGGAGGAGAATGATTAATGCGACTCCGAATCTGAAATAAAAAGGGTCGGTGTAACCGGCGTATTCGGCGAAGATTAAGCTGAAGGCCGAGTCCACGCAAGGTGTGAATAGAATTTGATTGAACACTTCTCGAAATGAAGGTGTTGGAGCGATGAGCCAAGTGTAATCCTTCTTAGAGTTGTAATGAAGGAAAATGTAGAGGAGAATCGCAAACGCAACACCCAGTATTAATGCGCCGAATACGTAAGAGACGTACACAATTTCAACACCAAGAGAAGTCGAGATATTTGGTACACCGAAGAAATTTACAACAAAGATGATCAGTCCACCAAGCTTATCGCTCTCGAGGAAATGAGGGTTGAGCAAATGAACACAGAGCATGACGGCTTGCAAGGAGTGAATAAGGAGGAGAACCTTTCCAAAGAATATTGACTCGGTGGAGTTCTGATAAGATTTCTTGTTACATGTTATAAGGGCTGATAGTATAACTTTGTACGGAGAGAAGTTGGAACTTCTGACAAGCTCTTTTGTTTTAAACGATTTCATCAAGCCTACTATATCCAATTAAGGAATTAAGTATTCTAATGTAAAAGTTATTCTTTATATAATCGAATTTCAAAGGCGGTTCTTTTTGTTTAAATAAATCCGGAAGAGTTGGTTTGAACGAATTTTTTTTATAAAAAATTCAAAATTTTTCCAGCTCAAGGAGAAACTAGAGAGCAACCGTTTGTTTTCGAAAAATAGAGCCATGAATCCTACTATGGGACCAGTGGTATGATTAGATATCTCAACGCACACGATGTGGATAATCGATCGATATTCACATAAGAAATCTCGTTGGGCTAAATAGGGAGAGGTTGAGCTCTTGGTTAAATATAGTGATTATCAACGTTTCCATATTATAAAATGGGGTTATAATATGTAACCAACCAGCCGACCTAAATATTGGAGTTTTGTAACAGGTTCACAGTTTTTTCCTGAAGTAGGAAAAAAGTGGTGGATTGGAATGAGTGAACTGCATAAGTGCTTGATTTCTGTTTTCAGACAATCAGTTTCCTCTTGCGATTATTATGAAATTATCCTTTGCAGTTTGGCATCGTGATGATAGAGAGGATTCAGATAGTCTTGTCCGCAATGGTTGAGGGCAGAGTAATAGACTTCGGAATCTGGCTTTTTCTGCAGAAAAATGTGTTTTTAAGGAGTACCAGGCTTAAATTTATTCAAATATTAAGTAATATGCTTTTATTAGAAAATCTGAGCTTGTTTTTAACAGGAAACAAGAATAGAAATTTGAACAAAAAATTTCTGCTACATTATCATCAAAAGCAAGCGAACTCCCTCTCATTCACAAAAATCTTCCCCATTCCATTTCTTAATCCGAGTTCTCATATAGATTCTTTGAATTCTCTAAGAAAAGGTTGTAAAATCATGCAACAACGTTCCGATTCTCTTAGTCACTCATTAATAAGCACAATGGCTGATTAGATTTCAGCTCAATAGTGTATTTTCTCCAGCCCCTGGCTGCAATAGAGATAACATTAACAGAGTCGTCGCTTGATTTTCGTAATTGGGTGTCAATCCGACTTTCTCTGACCTTATCGAAACATTCTCCTCACTAACCTCACAGCAACCACTACGATCCTAAACTTTACATTTTCCAGAACTTTCATTGCCACTCAACCCACCCCCAAGACTTGACTTTTTTTTTGAATTTTAAATAATCTTTTTGATTTACTTACGATACGTGCTGGAATTAGTTCTAAAAAGGGATTCCGATACCGAAATAAATCAATTAAACTTGGGAATATAATCTTTTCTCAACCTAATAGCCAGATACCATAAACTTGATATCATGTCAAGACCAATCCTCATCCTTTGTCTGCTCTTATTCCTCGCCGCTCCAAGCGCGTTGGCTATAAAAGCAGACATCCAAGTCCTCCAGGACCTACCAAACTTCATCTCAGTCCAAGAAAATAACTTCGAAGAGTTAAGACTCACCGACTATTTTGCAGGATTCAACCTCTCCTTCTCGTTAGTCCCTCCAAAGATCTCTGAGGCTGCAACCAGAACTCCTGAAGAGATTGTCGCCTATAAGGCAGTTAGTCCTATCACCCAAGGCAAATCATTCAACGGCTCTCGCATGATTGGCGCTTTCGCTGCATTGAAGCAAGATAACACTCTCCGCATCATCCAGGTGTCAGAAGACCGCATCAGCCATGATTTGCTGTTCTGGGACCTGAACCTCCCTGTGAAACGTGGAATCGAGTGCTTTGACATCATCAACCCTCTTCCAAATGAGATCTGGGTTGATTGCCAGAACACCACGGAGCCTAGCAACGTCATCTTCAGACTCTATTTCTCCGCTCCGCAAAAATACACCACGCTGCAGACAATTATCACCGCAAGAAACACTGAAGTCGGACAAATTTCTAAGAGATCGTTGCAAGTTCCTGTCGACAACACTAACCCTGACATCCAGGTCGTTTATCGTTTTTGTACTTCAACCGATGGAAGATTCAGTGTGGAAGAATACATTTACCTTTCAGAAGTTTACGAGGTACGCACCGGCATAACCAAAACCAAAGCTGACTACCCTTCACTGGAAGGTTTCCAAGCGCAATCGTTAATTGCTTTCGCTAACTTCTCAGTCATCGTCGGAAGTACCCAGAGCGTGGCAATCGGAAGCTTTTCTAGCGGCGATTTCAAGAAAACGGTTCTGTTCAAGGACTATATTGAGATCTACGGCGCTAAAGTTTACAAGCTATCAAAGAACTTCTACTTCATGGTGGTTAACCATCAGAACAGATTAGCCGGATTCTATATCAACTCAGCGTCTGGAATTATCCTCACGCCTTCGTCCGTCAACACCACCTTCCCGCCAATTGAGGCTGACAGATACCTTGATTTCACCAAGCTCGGTTCCTACATTGTCGCGATTGGCTCCAAGCCAAATTCGAGAAAAAGCGTAATGACTATCTACAACGATGACGACTTTAAGGAGCTCGATGTTTACTACCACGCTGAACTTACCCATGCACCGAATCCATATGACCCAACCTGGTTATTCCCAATCGGAGAAACTTATGTACTCAGAGTCAGCACAGACCTCGTCGAATTATTCCAGCACTCTAGCCAAGTCGCCAGAATCGACCACAGTATCGCTACGAGTTTAATCGATAACTACCAACTCGTCGTCAAGAGTCAATACTACGACCAGCATGTCACCCGCACGTTTGACTTGGAGTTCCATTACTACCGCGAGAACGATACTAGCATTGGCGTTAGAAAAGACAATTTGAAATACGTTAACTTGATGTATCCTAACTCCCACTATATTCCTATCTGGCACCACGCTTACGGTCCTGCTCTGCATTTCGAGGTGCGAACGACTTTCCCTCATGTCATGATCAAGGACCACAACAACCTGACAGTCAACTTCGATAAAGCCCGAACCTTCCAAAGCGTCTTGAAAGGAAGCGACGTCACTTTCGTGGAGTTCAAGGCCGTCAATCATTCCGATGAGCAATCGGACTTTTATTTCATGGCTCAGGCCAATAACACGTTGCATATTGCGCTCTGTGGGCTGAAACACGATTTTAACCACTCGAATCAGGACCTCGACTGCGCTAATTTCTCAAAGCCTCTACGTACTGACGGGGAAATCGTAACTGTTAATCTGGATCATCCTGAGTTCAATCTCGTCGAGGAATACGACAATTATAAGGAGATTCAAACACTTAAGTTCTACTCAAAGGATTTCAGAACGCTTCATAAGACGATCGTCAATGTGGGTGAAGGAGGAGACCTTACGTCTTTGTGTTCCGAGCTGACATTCAATATTAGATCTCAAGTCCGCGGCAAAGCCATTTATGAGTATCTTTGCATCAAGCATCACGCCGGCATCGTTTATCGATACGATACCACGAATCTCAAGAGCGGTGAGCTTATTGAAACTAATATCACCGCTGAAAGTGTCGATTTGAAGTCGATTCATCACATGAAAACCTCAGTTTTCCACCCAAGTTACTTCTTCGTGCAGTCTGAGCATAAAGTCGTCGTGCTTGACCAAAGATCGCTGATGAAGCTCGCCGAATACGATTTCTCGAAGAACTTTACCACTACTTTCTTCGAATACTTCGTTTTGCATGACAAAATCGTCGCGATCTCATACGATGACCAAAAAATCATCGAAGTGTTCATTGATATGTGGTACAAACCCATTGAAGTCAGATCCGTCGGGCTTTTTGGCTATCACATCGACATGAACCATCGATTCTGGGACGCGTTGAACTGGAATGGCAACATCTTCTTCCAAGGCAAAAACGCCTATGGAGACATGGCGCTCCTCGCGTATGACTTCACATTTGATCCAAATGCCCATCCGCTGAGAGCGATCATCCCTATCGAGGAGCCAACGAAGAACTACGGGTACTATTTAAGAGTTGCGCAAGGTGCAGCTTTCTCAGTCACGCTTCTGGTGGATGTTATGCAAGCAGACAAATTCTATTTCAAGCAAGTGCATCCACTTCCTTTACTTTTCGTAACCACGAATCAAACTGGTTTCAGCTCAAAGAACTACGAAAAGAGCTACGAGGTCGACCTGCAAGTCACGAGTCCACTCACGACTCAAAAGGTTGACTTGAGTTTTAACCTCTACTTGACCGTCACCCAGAGAACTGTGGCGAATAGAGATCATTCAAATGTCCCAACGCTCCTCACACGACCGACAGCCAACAATTACTGCGGTGCTTTCGATTCACATGATTTGTTCGAAGGAACCGTATTCGATGTGAAGATTACTCATAACCCAGTCTATAAGGTCGATTTCAAGCCTCGTGTCCAAAGCTACCATCCGTTCTCTCAGGGGATCGAGAGTCTGTTCCTTCCTGATATTTTCGTTCCAAGAGCAATTGCCCTTGGAAGGAAATACCTTTATGTGGTTGGTCCAGAAAACCTTTACCAAGTGGCCAGTGATTTTGTGCTCACCAGCGACAAAAGGGTCTATAAGCTCCCTAAGAACGGAAACTGGAACCAGGCAGTCATCTCACCGGATGACGAGTACTTGGTAGTCGGAGCACCGAGCTATGAGGGCACGTTCAGTGTCGCTAGATTCAGAAGCTCTGAGGGCAAGACTGGTACTGTCCAGGCTAACGACGCCACTCTTGCGATCTCTTCAGATAACATTCTCTTCGTGGTTTCTTCCCCGCAATGGAGAAACTTCTCTTCTGAGGACGTTTTTATCACTTGCTTCGACCTCAGCACCATGAATAAATTAAAAGAGTTTACATTCGCTTCAGCAATCGATAATAGTGCTTTGGACTTCAACCAATCGAACATCCAAGGCGTCGAAGTCTACAATAGAGGAGCTTATTCCTACGACCTCATCATCTTGGATAGATACCAAGGCTTGATATTCTCTCACGTAGAGCTCTCGAGCAACAAGTTAACTTCTAAGACGGTGAACGTGACTAATTATGTCAAGAGGGACTTGCCTGGAGTCGCGCCTGAATGGAACGCGTTAAAATTAATCAGCGCGAAAGCTGAAGGCTCAAACACCGTTTTCAAGGTCGTCATCGGAGCAAGAAACTACCACGCCTACCTGCTTTCAATTACGAAAACGCCAAATCTAGACTGGTCCGTCGAAGTGATCAGAGGCTTCATGTCATACTTTTTATATTCTGAAGCGCCTTTCATCGCTGCTAACGAGAAATTCTTTGTTAGCTTGGCTTACCTACCTAAATCTAACACTCAAAATACCACTGGCGAGTACTTATTTTTCTACGATTTGTCTTCTTCAAATGCCACTATTAACGTCGCTTGGGATGCCTATCCATTAGTCGATGCTTTCCAAAGGGTCAAAGTGGCTACAAAGGGTGATGAGTTCTCTGCGGCTATGGGAATCGCTCCTGATCAGGATCTCGTTTACACTCTTTCATTCTTCAACGGTGATTTTACCCTATATCGAGTCAGTCATAACCATCAAATCTGTATCCAAGACGCTCAGCGCGTCGATAGCTCAGCCGAGTTCGTCGTTGAAGCCAGCAATGATTTTTCAAAAGCTGTGCATCGAGAAGCCTTTGGAAAGAACTGGGAGACGTTCTCTCCTTCAAGTGGTGGATTCTTTAGTTTCCTCTGGCATTTGATCCTCTGGTGCGGACTTATTGCACTGGTTGGCGCTTGTGGTTTATACGTGATAAAGAAGATCAGGGCACGCAAGGGAGTCGTGAAGCTGAGAAACGAGTCTATCTACAGAGAGTTGTAGAATCCTCTGAACAGTTAAATAGACATGAGATTTATTATAAATATTGATACATTAATTGGTTGCTTTGTTTCTCATGTGCTAAGCCTTAGAAGTAGGCGTCTATAAAACTGAATCTTTATCGCTAATATATAGAATTTCGATTATTGGTAAGAATAAATAAATCCACATCATCAAAGAAATTCAAGTCATTATTGGAAATTTGGGCTTTCCTTGCTTGAGAAGATTGGACATAGTGTAATTACAAAGTGGATACTAGTGTTAGTATTGATTTATTTATGATTAAAACCTAAGTTTTTCAGAACTACAGTCTGGTTGGAGCAATATATTATAAGATATTTGAAGTTTAACACACTTACAAGCAAAAACAGCTATTTTACAATAAAACTCAGAAAAAGCTGATTAAATATCCAGAAGAAGTCAATAAGTATTATATGTTCATATTTCGTATATAGGCGGCCTTTGTGTCTAATTCTCTTGCTTTATTTGAAAATCGCTATTACTTGACTCACTCGTCTGGGCATTCGCATTGTTTTCTCCCATTCTGGCTTGTATGGCTGCTTGCCATTTCTCCTTTGCAATCTTTAAGAGGTTTTATTAAAAACTGACATCCAAAAACGGCTTACTTGTCTATGTCTTGCGAGGTAGCATTTATGACACAATCCAAGAGCATATAACACATCATGTGGACAATTCCAAGGCCTTTTGCCTCTGCCATGCTTGTGATAGCAGGTTCCACATAAACCTCTAGCGTAATGTTCTCTGTCTGGATGACCGCAAACATTTTCTTTTTTAACACTAAAAACAATGAGAGATGGGAATCAGACGATGATCTTTACAGTGAAGTTTGGTGTTTTATGATCGGAATATACATCCCTTTGACTTTTCTATAAACTTCGCCATCTTCAGTTCGTTCATTGGGATCAATGACGGCATTTGCTGGCTTGATTTTCTTTGTTGAATATTTCTTGACCATTAAATTCCATAAGTGACCAGAGTTTTTCTGGGTCTTTGCAAGCTTGGTTGCAGCTGACTTTCTTTTGGTAGTGGGAGTTGGTTTGGTAGTCTCTTCAGGAGTGAGTGAATTGCTATCTGTGTCTCTTGTAAGTGAGCATGTTTCAGTGCTCAAGCCAGTTTGAGCTGGGATTGGGTAACCGCAACTAGCGTCACTAACATTCAGGATTAGGTATTTCAGATAGTCTTGCATCCTTTGAAGGATCAGTAGGTTAGCAAGTTGTGCCTGATTTGCATGTAGATGTCCAAATTGTTCAAGATTTCTACTAGTTGAAACCATGCTGTCGAATAGCAGTGTTATAAGATGGCAAATTCAGAAATAAGCTGTTTATTATTATCTTTGAAGCTGACCTCTCATATATGAGGGCTATCTGGTTGAAACGGTAATAATAAATTATCGTTATAAGCTAACCGGAAAGAACTGCTCATAATATCTCGAAACTACCAGTTTATTTTATCATACCTGAGTGACATCTATCCAAAGACTTGTTAAATGAGGAAGGCTAATCAATAGAAGGATATAGCTGATAAATTCTCATGTAATGAATGAGCTTTGGTGACTATTCATTAAAATCTTAAGTTCGTTATAGGGAGCTTGCTACTGCATCACTATTGGGTTGTGAAAAGGTGGTCTATAGGAGACAGCGAGCTGTAGATAGTGAAGGTTCTGTTTTTCATTTGTTTTTTGCTGAATAAAAAGATCGGCTAATTAATAAGAACTCTGTTTTATTAACCGTTTCCAATTTAACTCTCAATAAAAATTTAAAAGCTTCGTTTCTCTTTTTTGAGACTTCCTCGAGACAAGAAGCCTGAAAAGGAAATCGAATCTCTTCGGTGGATGGAATCTACCAGCCTAGCGCGAAGGATTCAATTTCTTGTGTTTCCAATAATTTTGTAATATTGAGATCTCTCCCATTCAGAGTATGAAAGAAGAAGGCTAATTGGCGAATGAGAATGGCACAAAGGCGACAATCAATTATGACTCCCTAAAAAACTTTAAGAAAAGGAGTAAAGTATCATAAAGAAAAGACATTATGGATTTTCGTGAAAACGTCTTTGACTCTTAACTTTTGAAAGAAAGGTAGGGAACCTTGCGTAATAAGGATTTGAGAGAAAATACGACCAGTAAAGCAGGCTTCTCTGATCAATTAGCAGCATAAGCTTTCAATGTACGACTTTTGCATGATGCCATCCAGTACAAAAATCCTCGATGTTCATCTCCAACAGAGCGAAACGCAAACTTAGTAGAATTCAGATTCCTATGTTAGAGGAATCAACCCAAACAAGATATTCTTCAACGGAAGAACAGAGAGAGAGAATTAAGCTGTTAAACTAGTTGGATTAAAAGTCTGAATTATTTTCGAAGTATTTTTTTAGCTTAGGAAGCGAAGCAAAGAAGAATCTCTGGAAGAATGCAGAGCATTTCAAGTGAATTTCAGAGAATTGACTGCATTTGTCCCAATGATACTTATGCTCCCATCAAAGGCTTTATGCTTGAAGAAAAATAATGGCTAATAGATGGTTATTCAAAGCCACAGACTTTGGATCTCAAATTGGTGAAGAATAAAGGCTAAATTAGTTCTTCTGATGATGCTTCACTATAAACTCAAAAGTCAAGGGACAATCTAATAAAATAACAAAAGAATCAATAGATATTTTGCCAAGATATTGTTGAATTGTTGAAAAATGTGCTCAACCCAAAACTTGAATGCGAATCTCGTTGGTTTCCAGATTGACAGCCCGAAGCAAGCATAATTTATGCAGAACACAAATGGAATTGATTCTGGAGCAGCGATCGTGCTGAGCAAAAACACTCAGAGATAGAACTCCATAACCCTGGCATTAACAAGTCATAAAACCAGCTTAGGAGACGAAAAAAAGAGTCCAACGTCGATGCTTTGAGGTTGGATTTCGCTTGGACCTGAGATAATCGTTCGCAATGCGAGGATAAATCCAGTCGGAATCAGAATGCCAATTTTTGAATCCACAGATATTCAAGGGCTTTTCCCCTCAAATGGCAAAAATTAGATCTTCAGATACTTGAATAGCTAGGATTTGATCCGATTTCAGACGGATAATTGACAGATGCCAGCTGGAGGCTGAGGTAATTTCACAAAAATGGTTCACGAATTATTAAAAATATCCCAGCAGTCTCAGACCAGAATGGTGTTGCATACTAGATATATAAGAGGAAGTGATCATTGACAAGAGTGTCAGGAAATGAAAACTTGATGACTAAATATTCAGTCACCAGCTATTTCATGCTAGTATTCACAGTTCGCTGGAAGGGATGCTCTGGTCCTGAAATCTAAAAGAAAAATTCAGCTAATCATTGCTAAGACTAAAATGTATGAAATATTGCTTATATATTTGATAAAAACTTTTATCAATATGAGATTTATCTTGTTCAATGTTGACTTTATGAACACTTGTTGAAACATATTGGATTTTTGTTCATTTCATTGCAATAGTTCATGATGTAATACAAAGCGCGCTACTAATAATATTGGCAATATGTAATTTGGAAATTATTTGAGGTTTTTAAACTGTTTTATCTCTCTATGAAGATTTTTTAATGAAATGTTTTTGGGTATTTCCATAGCTCAGGACAGTGAACTCATATATGCCATAAAGATGCGAAAATAATAACTAATATTCAAAATACAATCAAACGAGAGAAACATATTATCATTATAGATTGTGTGTGAATACTTGTATGTATTAGAATCCGAAATCTTTTGAGCTTGGAAAAAAGAGATTCCTTTTTGTAAGATGATGAGGATAATGCATAGGACGCTGTGAAAGCAAAATATATTTCAAAACCATTCTAGTTTGATGTTTGGCCAGCGAGTTCTTACTGCTGTCTTTCCCGCCGTCCCGATATTATTCTTTTGTGCGCTGGCTATGATAAAGGGATTGAGTGAGTGTAACCTAAGTCTGGTCAGATTAGTCCATGAGGTATTCTTGCTTAATCCTGTCGCTCCCTCATCACCGATATTGTTCTCTTGTAAATTCAATTCTGTAAGATTGGTCCATGAGGTATTCTTGCTTAATCCTGTCGCTCCCTCATCACCGATATTGTTCTCTTGTAAATTCAATTCTGTAAGATTGGTCCATGAGGTATTCTTGCTTAATCCTGTCGCTCCCTCATCACCGAT
>ENA-UOUE01000821-UOUE01000821.1-compost-metagenome-genome-assembly--contig:-NODE-821-length-23111-cov-8.510680_pt1 | contig 23111 bp, 14 predicted proteins | sample MGYA00238146_ERZ747223 | MGnify/ENA primary metagenome ERZ747223 (study PRJEB28781, sample SAMN06268865) | compost metagenome | isolation source: single cell | place: USA: California, Emeryville, Joint...
TTAGACATCTCTGCAGGTCGCAGAGAAGGATGCATATCCTGCTGAAATGTTTTGGTACGATTGAGTTCGAGAAACGGTGATGTCCATCGGAAAAACACACGACTAAATAAGTTTTCGCTCAGGTAGGTATGTTTGTTTTGAAGCTGTGACCCCGAAAGGTGTTTAGCTTCAATTAAAGAATGTGATTCTTGCATTTCGGCTTGGCTATTTTGTTACTTAAAGAAGATATAAAAATACTTATTTTATCGGTATTTATACTCAAGCGAGCCAATTAATTCTACAAATTGATCAGAAACAACAAAATTGGAATTCAAGAAGATTTAATTCCTTTAAGTCAATAAAAAAACGAAACGTATCAGCAGATCGCGATCAAATATTGACCAGATATTTCAACTTGTATGACTAATCATATAACTCAGGCTCTCACGCTTTATTTTTTTGCTTTCTTTCGGATAAAGCGAGGTCAGGTAAACGTCAAAGCCGATGATAATAGCCTATTATAGGGCGAGGCCAAAAGTAATGACCATCAGGGTCTAAAATCCAGCTCTCCTATATTTCGGTAAATTCACGAGATACGACAATAATGTGCTATTGTGCTTAATACTCAGTTTTCTAGATCTCTTTCCGTTACATTGAATTACTTCCTTAATCCTTCTTGGAAGAGAAACATACTATTTTCCAATTTTATTCACAGAAATATGAACTTATAACACTACATCAGAAAAATAGAAGCGTTTCTCCAGTGATCATGACTTTTGGCACCTCTCATATAATTAATCGAACAGAATTGGCTATTATAAATGCCTTAGTAATTGTCCTTGCGTGAATGCTATTTTATCAGAGCTCCATAATTGTGGCTAGAAATGTCCGCTTCAAGGCCCAGATTCATTTAATGAACATTCAATTGATCAGACTGACATTGCTAAGGTTGGAATCATTGAACTTCAGTTCCTAGCAGTAATGTCTCGAAAATGTATGTGACCAAAAATTGAGTTTTGATAATTCTCTCTCAGCAGACAGTGGTGACGAATAAGTACGAGCTGACTGAGCAATGATTTCAGTTGAATTTCTACTTGCAAATATGCTCTTGACTGAGAGACACCTTATTCAGTTGATTCTAATATTCAACACACAATTGAACTCATTTTCGACTTAATACTCGAGACTTTTTATTGAGAGGTGTATAAAACCTACTTGTTAAATCAGTGATTTTTTGTGATAGTACTGATTCAATAGAATGGAATCCGATCCATTCCGAAATCAAGTTGAAGACCATTCTGCTCAGATAAGGCTGCGAATGGTTGATTATCTATGACCAATATGCATTGAACAATTTCATTATATCACGTGAGGATTAGAATGCACGAAGTGACCTTTTTCGATCTTTTGAGTTACAGCAAGACAATCAAATTAAAATAATGAAGCAAGATTCCTTTTTTTGCTGTTGTTGTGAGATGACAATGTCTTAAAAAAGCCAAAGTATGCAAATCTTACCATGGATAAGTGAAAATAAACCGAATTTATTCAGTTCTGTAGCAACAACAAAAAGATGGATAGTTGACAGCAAGCTCATACTTTAATTCTTGGTCTGTCAATTAATGGTAAACAAAAGATGCTTTTAATATCCCAGAAGAAAAGGATTTTTCTGATAAAAATAATAAGCAACAAGCAAGAGCGTTTGCTAAATAAGAGACACAGTAATGCATTGTGGTGAATCTATCCTGAATCCTTAAAATCCTTTTTTGCTCCAAAATTGAATCAAAAGTTATCTTGGAACAACGGACATTCAGTTTGATGTTAAGCTCTTACCTCACTTTTTCTTTTTAATTCAATGTTGAAACGAAACAATAATTCATTTACAGCTTAGACAAATTTTTCTTTGAATAAAACTGTTGAAGAATTTTCCTACTAAATTGCGATCCCCATTCGATAGGTTCATTCAATTTTACAGCAAATAGACTGATTTCTTCACATTCTAGGTTGGTATACAAGCACTAATACATACTGATCGTATTTGCTATGATAAAGAGTCATTTTTCAAAAAACTCTAAACGATGAGAATGAAAATATAATTGAAACTCAAGCTGGCAGAAGGTCAAAGAATTTCTTGAGAATCAAAAGATTCATTTTTTTGTTGAATCTCCTTCTCTGGAGCTAAGGTGTAACATAGAGATGTTTATATTTTTATTTTTTTGGTTAAGCGATTCTTCCAAAACACTCCAAATGGAGATGTTAGCTATGTTGATTTCCATATCATAGTTAAAAAGCCATTGATACGACCAATGAAACAAAAAAAAACTTAAGAATTAGCAGCGTAATCTAGCTGAGGCTAATATAAGCTTTTTAATTGATACATTGGTCTGAATCACATCCAAATATGGAAGTTATATTTTGTAATGAAAGCAAAGAAATCTTTTGGGTCGATGGATCACTTTTCTTAAAGATATTTGTTCAGAGCTGTAATAATTGGGTGATAGCTGGATTTTGTGGCACATAGTTTGTTTAGAAATGGATAAGTGAGAAATTAGAATTGAAAATATAAAATTTCACGGTCAGAAGACCTTTTCTTATCTTTCTCTCTCCTATTTGAAAGAAAAGTCCAAAGGAAGTAGCAATTGTCCATTGTATAGCAATAAATGTCGAGGCAGCTGCAAATAAAAAAGAATTTAGCCTGATGTGGGAAACTAGTGGAAAGGTCTCAAATTTTGCCCTGAAGCTAATGAGCTAAGTGCTCTCTTCCTCAATTAAATCCAGTCTGGAGTGGAGAACTGTGTAATGAATTGGATGCTTTCTAACCTCTGATTAAATTTTATTTAGGAGCATTATTGGCCAGAATATAAAATAAAATGTTTTTAATTCGAAGTGATATCGCAGATCCTAAGACGGAACCTCCCAACATTAGCTTGGACACAATTCATACGTCTTAGATTTCATTTGCATCGATAACGAAAACGCAAGCATTGTATAGGTAGGAAAAAAAAAAAAGTTCATTAAGATGAACATTCTTCCAGCAAATTTTACGAAAAAGAAAAGACTCCATTGACATTATTCAGGCTTCAATTCGGAACCTGAAGAGTCAATAAGACATCTTCGTGGACCTTTTCGCAGTGCGAACTGATATACATATTACATTCAATAACTCATGGTCTTAGTGACAAATCTTAAACACTAACAAATTTAAAGCTTTCTCTTCAATACTATGAAGGAGCTTTTTATCCTTTGTTCCTCGCCTTCTACATTTGCCTGAATATCATTTGAAATCTTCATTGAAATTGTGGGTGTTTAATTGTTAAATATGAAATAAGATAGCTCAAAATGGGATCATTCTTTTCAGCTTTTTTTTCCAACAGAGATTGCATGATCTCAAATTCGGTAGTATTTCTTAGTAAAACAGCTTGAACCCCGAGTAGATAGATGCTCACTGAAAGACAAAAAAGACAGGATGGCGTTAATCTATCAATGTCAGGTATCTTCATGAGAGACTTTGAACCTCAAATCCTTCTAGTGACTTCTGATTTTACCTCATATCTTTTGAACATTATGCTATATTGAGAAGATTTCCGTTTTGGGAGGGGGTGGAGCGAGAGCGATATCAATGCAATATTCTTATCTCGTCTATATCCACGATTTAATAATTAAACCTGAAATAAAAAATGGGAAATGATTCATCAAAACCAGATCCTAAGGGTGAGGCGTTCAAATACTACGAAACCCACCCATATGATGTAAGAACTCTGACATTGACCTCTAATTCAGCTTTTGTAGCTCCACATCGCTGATGTTGTTTCGACATATCAAAAAAGTGTCAAGAAAACTGAGGATGAAAATAGGATCATAGATGCCCTCGAGATTCTTGCTATGAAGAAATTCCACGAGTTTTCCGCCCCTAAAGATTTTGAAAGCAGACCATCCATACTCAAGATTATGGACTTATTGCTCTGCGTTGAAGAAATAGCAATGAAAAAGTATACTGAGCTTGAAAAATATACATCACAATATGTATCGGCACCTGAAAAGTTTCAGCCAACCCAAGTTGAGTCTACCTTCATTGGATTTGAAGAATTTTTCGAAAGGATTGCCGATTGTGTGTGCTTGCTTTGTACCGTATATGAATTTGACAAGAGTCACATTCCTTTGATTCTTGTGAAATATATGCTGTACCATTCAAGAAGTGTCCTATTCGACCTCAAGATATATCGACTAATGCGAAATTTCGCTTGGCAACGATTGCAACAGCAAATCCAACGTGAATCTAAAGACAACGGTCCATTGACACAGGCACTTGACGCATTCAACAGGCTCGCAATTCCTGGCTTTCTTTTGCTCACTCTATCGGAATTTAATGCGCCTAAGTTCCTTGATAAGATAATGGAGGCTCGAGATGATGAAGCAAAATTGGGACGAATTCAAGTCCAATTAAACTATGTATTGAGCAAGCGATTGAGTGATCCCACGATTCTCGATGAACTTGAGGGTTTTAACGACAGAAAGATCTACAAGAAAAATTTTAAACTAACATGCAGTCAGCTATGCAGCCGTCTTATCCCAAATGACAAACCTAACGATAACAATAATTCGACCAACATAAACGATATAGTTGGCTACTTCAAATTTATGCAGCTTATTTTCAATGAAGAAGTTAGTGCTGAGGCGATAGCATCCCTCATTTATAGTCAGATCTTTTTCTGCAGTAATTAATTGACACATGAGGAAAATCTTAATATTAAAATTAATAGCAATATGTGGACAACATGAAATTCCAGGGATTAAAGACGTTTTTGTTGAAGAAATGAAGAGAATGATTAAAATTTCACAAGATCCACAAGCGCTTTTGACCGTTGACTTTGCACTTTTAATGGAGGGCTTGCAAGCAATCAACAGCTTGCATAGCCTCTATTTCATGCTCTACACCCAAGGGGCGAATGACTATGAGCCTTTTGCCAAGAACTATTTAGATTCATTCTTCAAACCTTCTTCCAATCAGATACTTACCCTTTTCCGCAACATTAGGGGAGATCCAGCAGCCGTCAAGACTCCAAAGTCAAAATTGAACGTGCTGTTTAATTCGGGAGAAAATGTCTATTATAGTTACGTTTTCTCTATCCTAAATATGATAGACGAGCTACAGAAGGTAAATTCTGGAAAAGCGGGGGACACCATTGCTAAATATGATATCTTATCGTCCGAAATGCTTAAGTTGCTTCAAGAAGAAGTGCTTTCTACTTTTAACTCTAGCTTATCAGAAAGCCTTGGTCTGGTTTATTGGGGTAAGCTTCTGACTTACCAATTTAAATGGAGTGCCGCAAAAAACCAAATTCAAGGATTTTGTCATGATGTTTTGAGCCAGTTTCAAACTAGCATTAATAATCTCCTCAACTCGCAAAAATTGACTACCTTATCCTCTAATCAATCCCAGGCAAAATACATTTTTTTGAACCTGCATTCCTTGACGGTTACAGCCCTACTTAGCCTCGGCACTGCATTCGAAAATGGAGAGAACGAACTCAAACTCAAATTTGTCAGCGCCTTGAGGCTTGAAGAGGCATTGAAGGTTTTTGAGGAATTGCGTGTCAAAGTTGATTTCCAAAGCAATAAACTAGCCTTCGCCATAGTCTGCCGTCAATATTTATTCTATTTCGCTGTCTGCTCAACGATATACTTACCAAAAGATAAGCAAGACTTGGCTATGACGGTTAAACAATTCGAGAAAATAATGTGGTTCGCAGTGGTATTCTCGCATCCTGATCTCCGATATCCAACTGTTTTCTTGGATTTCCTGACAAAAATTACTAACCTTGCAAGCGATTCATCTGAGTATTTGAGGTCGCTGAATTCGAGTGGTTTCGTAGAGCATATATGTAAGGAACTAATTTTCGAATTCAATGCGCAAGAGCTGGTTCAGGTCGGAGATGAAACTATTTACAAATCTGAAATAGATTTTAACTCGTTTAAGAAATACCTCTATGATCAGATGATTCAAGACAAAAACTATCAGAAAATCAACGAGATAATGAGCATTTACAAAGAAAAAGCGATTTCTGCTGGGAAAAACATCAAATCTCGTCTGGTACAGTTCCGAACGATACATGATTTTGAGAAAAATCGCTTTGTGTCTGATTATCGTCGTTACGGCCTGGAACTCAAGTTATTTATCCAAGTAATTGGTGATTTGTTCGAGCAATCGAGAACCAAAAGATTTGAGAAAGAACCTGAAGCACAAGAATTGATGAAAACACTGCAAGAATCTCTCATCTTCTTGATAGAAATATCTACAAGCCTCCCTGTTGTAGGCCAAGTTTCAACCATTCCGAAATCTCTGGTGAATCTCTTGAGCTATGTTAACGTCGAAAACCAAGTGGAATACTTGAAGCCAATCAGAACAGCAGTACTCTCTCACTTGAACGCAAAGAATCAGCAGCTTGTAGGCGGTAAATATCATTCGATAACACAAACTTCTGCTTCTTCAAGCGACGAATCAAAGCTTTTCGAATTCCTGATGGCGATTGTCTCTAAGAAAGCACTTCCCACTAACTTAGAACATTATATTGGACTTGAGTCTGTAGTTTTATTCATGGAGGCGCTGGATGATAATTTGGCTCAAAAACTGGCAAACAAACTCAAAGATAGGGCTCTCCTTTCTGAAGACTTGCAAACTCTCATAAAATTATTGAACTCGCTCAAAACAGACACGGCTTTTGGAAAAGACTTTCAGCCAATAGCGAAAAAATTATGTCAGCATTATTTCCGCTATTTCATCTTGAGTTACGATAACGCACCTGCAGCAATGTCTGAGATAATTCTCAATCATCTTGAAGACACTACGAAGAGCATTGGAGACCAAGCATTGTGGAAATCCAGCTTGGTCAACCTTGTTGAGTCGCAAGTTACAGCCATCGTTTTGATGATAAATTTCTTGAACCGATTTGTATTACTATCGGGAGCCTTGACGAAAGAGTCCTCTGCTATCATTCGAAACTTTTTAAGTAGGAAAGGTGCCATAAGTCTTATAGCGAAGGCAATTGCAGCTCTTGAAGAAACAAGTGAAACCGTTTTCAAACAGGCCAAAGATAAAACTCTCTCCATGAAAACTCTGGTGCGGTCATTTCTGGACTCTTTCCTTGAGAATCAGATACTGAAAGAGGGATATGTCACAGAAGCATTCGTTGACGTTCAGGATGCAAGGACCGCTTTTTTCCAAGAACTACTTGAAGGATCCTTTCATCTCGTCAAATTGAACCCTGAAACCCAACATTTCAGTTCAGATGTGGTCGTAGCGCAGGCGCATCAGCGACTAATTAACAGCGTCCTGAGGTTCGCGAGAGATGTTATCAATTTGGTGTTCTTTTCGGCAATAGATAACCCCGCCAAGCAAGAAATGGTCGATTACTTCTACCAAAACCTGTTTGGACCGACTTTACAATTCAGCAAAAGGGTTATCAGCGCAGATTCAAGAGAAACTTGCACACAACTGGCAAAATACTCGACTCTGAAACCAGAAGCTTTGAGCATCATCATTCATGAAGTCGATGGTTATAAGAAAGCGTTTGAAAAGTTCGCAAATATGGAAGCTAAGACATTCAAATTCATCATAGAAGCTGAGTTGAAAGCTATGGAGTCTATACCACCATCTAATGCCAAAAAGAGCTTCATCGAGATAATTAGCACAATGGTTAGATCCTACAACGAGATTGCTGGTATCTTAAATAGTAATATGGAAGCGTTAGTGGATCACTCTTCATCGCTTGCTGAAATAAATATTAGAATCTGCAACAAACTCTTCGAATGCCTGCGAGAATTCGATTCCAAAAAACTCCAAGCCTACTTTAAAAAACAGCTGAGTGAAAGTGACTATAGAACTTTCTGCAGATTCGTACTTGAAGCTGTGGGTAATTCAACCCCTATCTTCCAAAAACTCAGCAAAAGTGATGAGCCAACCAAAACGAGTAAAGCCATTGATGAACTTTATTTACTCTGTACTTCGCTTCTTAAACGTGACAACGAGCTTGAAATATTTAAACTAGCCAACAACGATGATGAAAGAATTGTGCTAGTGAATCTCTTTGCTACATTTGAACTTAACCCTGAAAAATTCGAGCAGTTTGTGACTGAAGGTCCAGAGTTACTCCTATGGATTATTCAAGCGGCTGAAAATACAGACAAAAGCTTTTGGTTCTTATATCTCCTAGTTAAAACTCTTGCCTTGGACTGCGATTTCAAAGATACGATACTTATGCATACCGTATCTCAAGGAATGTTGAAAATAGACTGCACGTCTTCCTCTGGCGATTTCAATAACAACTTTTTCAAAACTTTCTACCATGACCTGTTCGAAAAGATTCAGAAAGAAGTTCTTACATCTGATGATGATGGCAAATTGCGATTGGCGCTCTCTTCTCCTACTTTAAAAGGTAATTTTATTCATTGGGTTTACTGCCCCGCTAAAACTTATCGTTCTTTTTAGACTTGCCATATATCGACCCAGAGCATTTAACTTTGAGCACAAGAGGAAACAGTATGTTCCAAACCTTCCTTAGAGCTATCGAATTATCTGCAACAAGACCTCAACAACTAAAGGGATTCTTAACGATCCTCGCTAATTTGATTCCATTCCATCCACACCTTGTGATTTTATTATCAAAGACGACTTTTGACCACTTATCTCGTTCAGTCAAGAAATCTCCTCTTCAACTGCAACTTCAAATGTATGCTTCAGGACCCGAAAAGCAGTCTTTCTTAAATTACTTATTGCGGATTTGCTTTTCTCGCAATGAAGGTGGAAATTTATTCCTCCTAATCAACGCTCTCATCGGACCTCAAATACAAAACCAATTGGTTCTCTATAACAAAGAGCTTATACCTACCGTGACCTACCATAGACGTCTAATTGCACAATGGTTGATCGATTTGATCGATTATTTGAGCTTTTCAGCCCATGAATTGGAAGAGACAGCGATTAATTCAATAGTAGAAGTTACAAAACTGCTGTTCCGAGATGTGCACCTTCTTTCCAGAGAGGAGGTTGAATTGTATTATCGAGTATGTAGCAAATGCTTCGGCATGTTCAGTGCCAGCGTCACTTTGTCGAATCCTCGCAAATTAGAGAAATACCGTACCTTATTGAATTGCTTATTCACCTACAAGCAACTTCATTACTCCAAAATAGCCTCTGAGTGTCTCGATCAGAGCTATCCAGAGCTGCTGTTCAACTTTGATTCGATGATCGCAAATGGAGTCAGAGACTTCTTTTCCAAACAACAAACTACCGAAAACATCTTACAGTTTACTAACATAGCTGAGGAGAAGAGCGCGCTAATATCAGAACAGTTGAACTCCACCTCAGGTCTGAGAGTAATTGGCAAGAGCTTTGAAAATATCGACCATCTCGCCAGCATCCACAATCTCTCTAAAGTTCATTTCGGAGCGAGACTCGCTCGAAGCCATCTATCCTCTTTGATGAATGCAGGACGGCTTAATCTGCCCACGTTTGAAAATGAAACTCCTTTAGTCATATCATTGATGAGTTCCATGAATCTCAATGATTTAAAGTAAGCAAAATTTTTTCTAGAATGAACGATGTTAATTTTTGATAATAAGGATTGGTGCAAAAGCCGAAGAGAAAGATAATCCGCAGGATACTGGATCTACCTCGAAATCCATTTATGGTAACTCTCAAATTAATCTTTATTCCTCTGAATTGCCAAATTTCAGAAAAATTGATGGAGCAGAAGGAAGCTTACGCTGGAAGTCGAATCAATACCACAATAAAACCTAATACCTTGGCAACTGACTTAAGATTTGAAGATTTTATTTCTGGCTCTGATCCCAAAGCCGAGCTTGCTGAGCTTGCTCGAGTCGTCAAGGCAAAATTCCGAAAAACCTTCGAGCCGATTCTGGGGCAAAAATTCGAAGGACACCTACATACTCGCAGAATTTTTTCTTCCCTCAAGAGTTCGTACACTGAGAAAGAATTGATGGATTTCCTCAACAGACTTTCTCGCAAAGAATATATTGCTTTCTTACTCTTCTCTGACGAGGAGGTTTTCAATAAGCAGCCACAGCATATCAGAGCGTTGCTATTCGAATTAAAAGAAAAAGCGAAGCATCTGCCTTCTGAAAAAACCTTCTATCAAGAGCATACCTCAGATCCTTCGAAAAACTCTGAATCGAAGAGCTCTGAAGAAAAAACAAGACTGGAGAGACTCGTCACCTTTGGCACCAAGTCAAGCAACAAATCACTATACGACAAATTGGAGTCTTTGATGATCGAAAGAATTGATTGTAGCGTCGTTAACAATCACCCTGAAAGGGAGATCCATCACAAACCGGAGAAGCTAGTAGGAGACAAGGAGCCGCAATTTTACCAGCAAGTGTGTACTATATTAGATGATTATTTGGAAAAAAAGAAAGCGAACACTAAAAAGCAGGAAAGAAGAAATAACATCGTTCCTATTCCGGACGATTTGCTTGAAAAATTCATTCTTCCTCTGCTTACCTTGCATCAAGTCTCAGCCACCGCCGTTGCCAACAAATTAGAAGAGACTTTGGTCGAAGCCGTGGATCTTCTCAGATGGCTTGATTTAATGCTCATCATTATATCGTTACCAGATCAGAAACTGCAAGATCTAAAAAGAATATTCAAAGACCATTTCAATTATGATCCTATTTGTAAACTTTCGTTTAATGCGGTCAGAGGAATAATCAACGACGCTTTATCGATTATCTTGTTGCCACGAATGTGCGAACCAATTTGTCTGGGTAATTTTGAGGTTGTCATCAAAAAGATCGAGAGCGAACTCGGAGTGTTGCCATTAAAGCAAAAACTCTTAGAAATCTCCTCTTTGCATTATAGAAAGGATAGCACGTTCATTCAACTTTGGGTTGGTTCTCTCGAAAAACATGATAATGAAAGATTATCATCACCCCAAGCAGGAGAAGTTCTGTTTGCTGCCATAGTTGAGACTGGACGGTATTGGAACTCCAACGCGAAGGATTCTGTCAATGCAGAAACAGTGATGAGTGACTACCTGTTTGTTTTTAGCGCGAGAGGCCTCTTCCACAGTATCAAGTACAAGATCCCTGCTGTACATATGTTCCTTGCTGCAAAGGACCCAAAGGCATTTGAACTGCTGCTGGCGGCTTATAGCACTAGTGAGGATAGAGCAAAATTAAAATCCCTGAAGGAAATATGTGAAAATATTCATAGAGCTCTGAAGGGCACAAAAGTCGATGCGAAAACCCTCCAGCAAAACGTGCACTTATTTGAAGAAAAAAGTCGGGGTCTAAACGCTATGCACTTAGCTCTCATCAGATTTTGTCAGGAGGTCATTGAAAGATTCCATAGTAATCTATTTCTGAGGGAAGATCAAAAGAGTAGCCTCTCTGCATTCAGCGATCTCCTAAAAGAATATGTATCCAATACACTCCCACTAGGTCTCTTTATTTACACGGTTGCAAATTTGGAAAAACTTGAATTGAAGATCGGTCTTGAACCAAATAAAGAAGCCCTCGAATTCATCAATTGCGCTTGTTCGTATATTATCATTTTCTACAGGCTCAGGCAATTGCAAGAGGAGCTTGAATATGCGCTCCATGTAGCGATGGAGCTAGAGTCCCAAGAAGTGGCATTACTGAGAATCAAATCTAGAGCAGCGTCCATGCACCCAGACAAACAGAAGGCTAGTTTGAAGCTTAATAAGTCTCTCTCAGCAGCCAATTCAGAAATGCTCCTCAGTCCACAAGAGCATATGGCTCGACTGGCTTCAAAGTGCAATAAGGTCTTCAATGCCTTCGTAAACATGGATCGGGAGTCATATACCATTATGACTATGGTTCCCTGGGTGATACCACAAAGTATTCGACTTCAATTTATTCGAGATAAATTGACCAAGCCTAATGACGCTCCTGTTACAAGTAAATCAGTCTCCGTTGTTGACTTTTGTTAAGCGTAAATAATCATTAGAACTCTACCTGAGACGAGAGACCATTCTTGAAGACACTCTCTTTAACTTTGATTCGATGAAAATTACTCCTAGCTTGAAATTGGATATTGAATTCATGGGAGAAGCAGGAATTGACCAAGGTAAACACAAATATCAAGCCGCATCTTCCGCTCACATTTTCATAGGAGGATTAACTACAGAATGGGCATCCCAAGTTCTGAAGACGCTTCTCGACCCAAGCTATGGTCTCTTCCACCTTTCCTCGAACAACGTTTCTTTGCAGCCCTCTCCCATTTCTGCAATCATCCCCAGCAATTATAAATACTACAGATTGGTAGGAAGGGTTGTCGGATATGTAACTAGCGTATTAGCATCAAAGGTCTCATGAACTTTCGTGTTAGGTCATTGCAAACAAAATCTCGGTCGGTGTGAATTTCACGAAACCTATGGTGAAACAGCTCTTAGGTAAAATATTGAATTCTTATGAAAAACATCGGTGTAATACATTAATGCCATATAGGAGCTCCACTTACAGCTGATGACCTCAACGATGTTGACCCAGACCTCTCTAATTCACTCCAATGGATGCTTGAGAACGAAATAGACGCCGATTTATTGATGCAAGAGTTTTCCTTCGAGTTCCAATACCTCGATAAATACTATACAATTAATTTAAGTGAAGAGTTGGCAGATCAGTGCGTTGATGAAGACAACAAGAAGCTCTTCGTGAAGCAGCTTATCTATCATAAGCTGAGCAAATCCATTGAGGTTCCTCTGGCAGAAATTAAAGCTGGAATTACAGAGCTTGTGCCGCCTGTTCTTCTTAAGCTTCTCACTCCAGCTGATCTTCATTCCCTCCTGGCTGGAGAAACCAATATCGACGTTGAGGAAATGAAGAAATATGCAAAATTGAGTCCATTCCCACCGACTCAAAACATCATTGACTGGTTCTGGGAGATTATGAAAGAGCTCGAGAAAGATCAGTTATCTGCTTTTCTCTTTTTCATCACAGGTAAAAACAATCTGCCGTGCTCAAATATTTAACCACTCGCCATATTATCTTTTACAGGAAGCAGTAGAGTTGGATTTGGAGGATTTAAAGAGCATCCAATAACTTTAAACAGAAGTTTGCAATCAGCTGACAGTTTGCCCTTGGCTCATACTTGGTATTCTTATTAACAAAAATTTAAATTAATTTGTTTTAAGCTTCTCGATGATTGATCTCCCTGATTATCATACAAAAGGAGCAATGAAAGAAAAGTTATTGAAAGCTATCTTAGAAGGTCAGGGCTTCTACATGGCATAAAGGCATCCAGAAATATAGCAATATATACACATAAATAATTCCATTATAAACAGAAATTATTTGTTTGTTCAAACGATAAAATATATTATGGCAAATAGTAAGAAACACAATTACAAAAGAGAAACTAAGAGTGATCGAACTCTCCTAATTTCATATTAACTAATCTTAAAAAGTTTCATCCACACTTGTTGCTAATTGAAAAAAGTCTATTGTAGTCGATATCAAATTGGCGAAAGTGATAGTCAATTCCTATTCAGAAAGCGCAGATGATTTTTTTTTTTGCTAATGTTGAAAGTTTTTTAAATATTTTTCTTTTTTTTTTTGGTTGATGTATTTCTCTCAGTGAGTAAGAACGTGACAAACAACTCCATTATGCTAGAAAAGACGATACCAGCCAGACACGTTGAAGTCCACTTAACTTCATCAGATTGAAGCAAAATTAATTTTGTACTCATTTTCACTCTATCCTGAGTGACATTTAAACTTGAGGTCTATGAGAAGAAAAAAAAAAAATCTTGATTGCCACAGTTTAGTAGGGTGTATTTGAAAGAGATCTTTTTTAATGAGAAATGAAGGGACCCCTGATCTTTGGGACTTTAATACATATTTCAAGCTATATATAGCTCTAACAAAATCAGAAAATATGAATTAACAAACAATAAACACATTTCAACTGACTTTCAATTTATTTCTTCTTAGAGAGTGTCTTACCCAGCCAGTCAAGACCCTTATATAGACCTTCACCATTTATTGCAGAAGTGCCTTGAATATGCCAGTCTCTATTTTTAAGTGTATGAAGACCTAGTTTCTCGGTAACTTCAGCAACGCTCATAACTCCTTTGAGATCTTGCTTGTTAGCGAAAACTAAGAGAGCAGCGTCCTTGAGTTCCTCCTCAGCGAGCAATTCATAAAGTTCTTCCTTAGCAATTTCAATTCTATCCCTGTCTGACGAGTCAACAACGAAAATAATACCTTGAGTGTTGGGGTAGTAAACTTTCAAGAGAGCTCGGATCTTCCCGCGCCTGCATAGATCCCATATAGTGAATTTAATGTTTTTATTTTCAACTGTTTCAACATTGAATCCAATAGTAGGGATTGTGTTAACGACTTTTCCAAGTTTAAGTTTATAGAGGATGGTGGTTTTCCCTGCTGAATCGAGTCTGAGTATCAAGATTTTCGTTTCTTTCTTTCCGAAAAGTCTATCAAACACCTTAGAAATCGAGAAACCCATTGTTTAGAGAATTAATGGTCTTTGTTCTGAATTTTTTTGTTGTGAATTATTATTATTGGTTTGATTTCGAAGTCAGATATTGTACTGAATGACCTTTCAATTTAATTAATTACGATCCTAATTTTTCCTTGTCAGATCCTTCGGTTAACTAATTAAAATAGGTCGCACACACCATGATTTCAAAGTTCTTATCGCTGATGAAACTCATGAATTTGACGCTTGTGACTCAATGCTTTTGACTTCTCTGTTTGGATTACCGAGATTGTGATGGACGAAAAACAGACATGCCTTGATTTTTTCAAGAGTTATCCTCTTGGTATTAATGTTTCAATTGTGTTTGCATGATGGGTTTGTTGATTTGTTTGTTTTCGTCTTTCGAGTTATTTTCGCTTTTGAGGACTTGTTTTGTGGGTTTACTGCTTGATCTTTTTGACAATTAAGCATATTCAATTGTTTCGAATTGTTGCAAGGCTTCATTTCATTAAGTTTTGTAATTTTTATGTCATCCATCTCGTATAAGCAATCAGAATGTAGAGGTAGTAGTCCGAGTCAGCGTGGCCTATATGAATGATAAGACTAACGATGTCATACTGCAATACTGTAGACTGAAGTAATAGCTCTAAAGCCCCGTTTTATCTCATAATTACATGTATTCTTGGCACATAGAATCTGTATGGCGAGAGATAAAGCAGTCTTCGCTTATTTTGGTTTCTTTTTACAGTAAGTGCAATTTTTTAAAACTTCTTATCACAAGTTGATTGATTTTTTTAGTACTGATTGTCTTTCAAATTTGATCTGAGTTTGTAAGAGGAGATTGACTGTATAATTGGATCGTTTAACCTCTCTTTCGCTCTGACATACTTGACAGAGAATTATTTTAATCATATTGGTCCCGACCAAATTTGTGATTTCAGAGACGTTTTACTATATAACAGGCATAGATTGTTTCATCTTATTTTCGATTTCGATAATAAGCTTTTCAGGAATTCAGTGCTGTCTTCCTGTTAATGTGATTTTATGTTGAAGCTCTTTGATTTCAGACATTTCTTAATTCAACGTGTCATCCAATCCTGAAAATAGTTACTTGTTATTTACGGTTAGCCTCTACGTTCTCAATATTTATTCTAATTCGCCAAAACTGGGCTGAAATGAAAAATGTATAGCCTTTTGAGTTTTTCTTAGTTGCTTGTGATACTATGGATTTCATTTTCGTGCTTGCAATCACTAGATTTATTATCTCGATGCTATTGAAAGGGGCTGAAAATTTATGTGAATTTCATTTGAGTTAGAAGTGAGTAAGAAACGAGAAAGAACTCTAAGCAATTTTCTGCAAAAATGCTCTCATTTCTCTTGACATTATTCGAGAGCAAAAAAACTCTTGTACATACAGTTTTATTATGATGAACTCCTAACTAATGAGAAATGCGCAGTGATTGTAACTTTTATTTCTCTCCTCCTTTGACATAGACTTCCTTCCAATAAGCATCATTGTTGGCTGTTGGATCAACCTTAAGGGTCTTCTTTCCCTTCTTCCATCCAACAGGACAAACTTCACCATTTTCATCGGCAAATTGGAAAGCTTCAACGAGTCTCAGAACCTCGTCAACACTTCTGCCGACTGGAGTATCATTGATGGAAATGTGTCTCAAAATACCCTTCTTGTCGATGATATAGGTAGCTCTGAAAGTGATACCTTCATCTTCAATGAGGCAGCCATAAGCATTTGAAATCTTGAGGGATGGATCAGCAAGGAGTGGGATCTTCATGTCACCAAGACCACCAGTGGATCTTGGTTTCTTGGTGTATTCCATATGAGCGTAAACGGAATCAGTTGAAGCACCAATGACCTGGCAGCCGAGCTTTTCGAACTCTTCAGCCTTATCGGAGAAGGCAATGATTTCGGTTGGACAGACAAGGGTGAAATCGAGAGGATACCAGAAAAGGACAACATACTTTCCAGCGTAATCTCTGAGGGAGATATTTTTGATACCGTTATGGTAGGCTTTACCCTCAAATTGTGGGGCAGGCTTGAGGACCTTGGCAGTACATTGAACTTCTTTAGTGTCGACCATTTGTGATAGTTATTGGCTTTTGTGTTTTTGTTGTTTTGGATTTGAATTTGTATTATTATGGTTTTTGGATGTTTAGCCTCTCTATTTAAAGTAGGTAGGTGATGAATTCATTAAAAGAAGTACTTCTCAGAATCACGAAATTTGATTTTATTGATTCTTTTGAACAGCGATAAGAATCACGAAAATAAAACGAAATTAAAAAAGCTCAATTTAGAGATTTGCGTTTTAATAAAGATTATTTTTGATTAACAAATGAACAAAAGTATGCTCTGTGGTCGTTTAGTTGTTTTCTCTATTTTTCTATCCTAGGAATTGGGATCAAACTCTTCAAGAGGCTGTGGTTCTTCATTTTGAGTTCATATTTCTATCGCGTATTTATTAGATGTTTTACATGCAAAGCAGCTAAATTCGTCGAATAAGTTGACAGGATATTAATTTTTTTACGACAGAAGTTGAATAGCAAAATGCTATAAATCATCCTTCGCCACTGTTGATCATTCGTTGAATGCTCGAGAGAGCTTCGAATCACACTTCCTGTGCAATTTTAAATATCTGTAAATATTTCAATTAATTCTGTATCATAGAGTAAATTCCGAATGATTCGTGTCAGGACTTAGAAGCTTATCTTCTTCATAAAGCGAATTTGCTTGACATTATTGAAAGAAAACAGACCCAGTAACATAAGTTCTAAATTTGGTCCTTTAACTACTTTTTTCCCCCCTCTCATTAAAGTTCTCTTTAACTCTTTAATTTTCAACGAAATTTTTCTTTCTATGAATTTATTAATAGATCAAGATATCTTGTAGTGGAACTGAGAGCAATGAATTACGAATAATTTTTTGAAGACAACGTTTTCATTATTTAATAGATAAGTTCTTTCTATTCAATGTTACTAATTATAAACAATAGCAAAGTAGTAAAAATTAATTAGTCAAGATGACATTGTTTGCTCTCACGCGTGCTTGTTATTTGCTGCTCGAGTTGAAGAGCTTTTTCTATGAGGTGCAAGTTGAGGAGATTTGATTCTTGCTTGAAAATCAAATTCCATTTGTTCGCCACGACCCAAACTTGCTCGCTGTTTATGTCGATGCGAAGCGACTATAGTATTGGAATAAAGAGGCTTTTGCCGAATTCTAGCAATCTGGTTCTCAGAAGATCCTTTACGAGGATTTTTCTTTTTCATTTTAAGTCTATCATCTGAGCCCGTAATGAATGAGTTGGGGTTGTTGTTGGCTGAAGTATTATGCCATTCTCTATGTTTTCTAGGAGATCTCGTATTATTGTTGGACTCATCAAAACGAGTCGTCTTGATGTTTGTAGTTTTTTTGGATCGACTCTGAAGTAAGGTGTCTTTTTTCTCCTTTCTTCTCTTTCTGAAATAACGACAGAAATCAATCATTGCTTTTGTTATCATTCCCACACCCAAAAGTAAATTACTGCAAATTCCAACACTTGCGATAGTAATTAGAGCGATCCCGATCGCATTCCTTTGATCCTCAGAAAAAAGTGTGAATTGATCATCTAATCCCACCACAAGAGCTAAGCATCCCATGCTACCTTTAGCGAATTGGGAGATGGAAAATGCCACGACTTGTGATTTTTCTTTGAACGGTCGAAAAGCTCCTAATGCTATGACTCCATAGAAGATAGCAATATATGAATATAAACCAGCTTGGATTGTTCCCCAATTTTGTAAGAAGACCAGAATGAAGCCGATTATGGCATTTTGGAGGGACATTATGAGAAGGAAGTTCCTTGAATACCAATTCTTTCGAACAAATTCATCTACCACCATATTCATGCTTTCTGGAATATTTCCTACTTCTTCTTCTTGCTCATCAGGAGTTTTGCCTCTGCTAGGGTGAGATCTTGACGGTCTTCTGGAATCTCTTAGCTTCGTAGATCCTTTCTTTCTGCGGTTTAAAGCGACACTGAGGTAGACAAACCACACGAAATATGAAATCACGAGCGAGATGCCGATAATGAGTGAGATAAGGGGTTTAGCTGATTCTTTGAATTGAAGTAATGTAAACACAAAAAATGCTTGAAAGTCGCCAACATAAAATGCAAGAAAGCCATTCCATCGAAAACGGTCTCGAATGTTACTGAAAATTGAATGCGCTTTGGGACGACTTTTAAACAGCCATGCAAGAATACTAGTCAAAATGATAATTATAATGGCCAGAAGTTCCTTATCAAGTTCTCCTCCACAGTTATCCAAGAACACCCTTGAGGCTTCATACTCTCCAAATTTGCCGTTTGTCGAAAGTATTGATTCATTCTCATCGTAGGTTTTTGCAAGGAAATTTGGGAAGATATTTGCACTAAAGAACTCCATGAAAGCCTCGAAGTTTGTTGGGAAAGGCACATTGATATACTGGAAGAGGGCAATGTCGCCAAGGAAATCAAGAAATAGAGCCACCACGCTTCCAGCTGTAACAACTATAACTGGGATTACGATTGTCGCGATGGATGAGGCCTGAGCTGCTGCCGATACAACTGCGGCCACTCTCTCTACCGTTGTTAAGGTTTCAGGATCTAACTTATTACAGATAGGACCTGTGCAATTTGGGCAATCAGCTGGGCAACCTAAAAATCCCGTTACAACGAGTCTAATAAAAAATTTGATTTACTTTCGCAAGAATTGAACGAAGTGTTCGTATAGTAGTGGTCTGTGCAAGTTGATAAGCAGATCGTTGACGAGGGTTGCAGAAAATAACCAGAGTTGCAGGCGGAGCATTGCGTGTTGTCGGAACTGGAACAAATTGCGCAGGAGATATCGCAGTTCTCGCAAGTGCTACTTGTGCTGTTAGGCCAGGATCCAGCTGGACAGGAATCAAGGCAGATTGTTGAACCTTGTTGCAAAAAATACCCCGGATTGCAAGAAGAGCATCGAGTATTAGTTCCATCCAAACAAACTGCGCATGAAGTATCACAGAGTGCACATATATGATTTGTAGTGTCCTCCCAATATCCAGGTGGGCATGAATCAAGGCATGTTGTGGCTGAAGGTGCTGGTTGCAGAAAATATCCTGGATTACAAGCAGTACATTGAGTATCACTTGCACCTGTACAACCTGAGCAAGCAGTGCTGCAAGTATCGCAAGTATGGCTTCCCGTATTGCCCCAATATCCCTGTGGACAAAAATCAAGGCATGTTGATGTTGACGGCAGGGGTTGTAGGAAAAACCCCGAATTACAAGAGGAGCATTGAGTGTGGGTTCCATCCAAGCAGGCCTCGCAAGCAGCATTGCAAGGAGTGCAAACGTGATTTGTAGTATCCTTCCAATATCCAGTTTGGCAAGTGGTAAGGCAACTTGTGTCATCCGGCGCTGGTTGAAGGAAATACCCCGAATTGCAGGCAGAACATTGAGTGTTACTTGGACCTGTACAAATTGAGCAAGCAGTGTTGCAAGACTCGCAAGTATGACTGTCCGTGTTGCCCCAACATCCATTTGGACAAGAGTCAAGACATCCTGTTCCTGAAGGTTGGAGAAAATATCCTGAATTGCAGGTTGAGCACTGATTATTTGGACCCGTACAACCCGAACAAGAGGTATCACATTGCACACAAGTGTTGCTCGAAGTGTCTCCCCAATATCCAGGTATGCAGCCGGAAGCACAAGTTGTTGACGATGGTCGCAGAAACGCTCCCGAATTGCAGGCGGAGCACTGATTATTATTTGGACCTGTACAAACTGAGCAGGAATTATGACAAATTTTGCATTTATTGCTATCGTCGTCCTTCCAATATCCAGTTGGGCATGAGTTAATGCAGGTTGGAAAGTTTGGCTGCAAATAAAACCCTAAGCTACAAGCTTCACATTCATTTTCTGTTGGCCCAGAGCATTTCGAGCATTGGGCATGACATGCTACACAAGGACACACATAATCTATAGAGCCAGTCGGCCACATGCTACCACCAAAATGATCGGCACAAGGACCCCAATGTGCTTGATAATCTCCACCGTCAAGAGTAACTGTATTGATTTCAGGGATTTCAATCAAGCCAAAACAAATCGCATTGCCAAAGCCCGTAAATGTTATCTGATAGCTTGTCACACTTGTTGATGTGATTTTTTCTCCGATTACCCGAGTAGTTCCACCACTTGAGACACGGGTACTAATGGAAAAATCGACATTATTAAATTTCATTTGTAGAAAGCTGTTGTCAACACTCAGATCGGCAATACCTCCAAAGTTAAACATCACGATGTGATACATATTTGAAAAGTCACTGATTGTCGATAACAATGCCTTGTTTAACGGTGCATTGACATTGAACCATGTGACTTGACCTTTAGTTATATCGATATCAATTTGCCACGTTTCAGTCAGTGCTGGAAGAGAGGTAGTTGCAATGGAGCAAGACGCTGGTATATATTTACCGATCCCACAACTTGTGCCTACCACAAAAAGGAAATTATAAGAGAGAAATGACGAATTGAGTACCTATAGTAAGCGATGTAATTGCGACAATCGCCGAAAGCGTAAATTTAATTACCATGCAGCTTGAGTAATTTTTAACCTTTTGTTTATTAAATTAATCGAAATGAAACCATATAATAAGTGAAATGAATAAGAAATGACTGCTAATCGGCAATTACAAAGTAGAACATCACTTTTCCTCCAAGATATTCTCTATTTTGGTGAATGTGCAGTTGATTTTTGATTTTTGTGGTTGAGATATTAATCAGAACGGAAGTTGATCTTTGCTCGAATATTTAATAAATTCAAGATCGTAGCTAATCTAATTCTCTGCTTATATTTTATTTAATCAGGTTAAGAAAAGAATTACCTACGTAAGTACCAAAATGTAAATCATCAAGGCTTATTCAAAGCAATGACTTTATGTAAGTGACAAATCGGAGTAATTTAAAGAGTTTTGCATATTTCAGTGACTAGGTTTTAAAGTTATTAGGTTTTCGATGCTATTTAATGCTTTCGGTGTTTGTTTTTTTTTCTTCAAGGAAGCCAGCAGGATAGGATATCTTGAAACTCCGACTAATAACTTTGTAGAGCGCAAATGGACACGTTTCATTAGTTTATTGAAAATCAAAATCTGAAAATTTTGGAGATATTGTTACAGCTTTGTATTATGTAATGTGCTTTTTGATTAAATCTGAGAGCGTTAACACTTTGACAGCTCAACTCTATTGAATTTCTTCTCGCATACCTCTGATGCAAGGCCTAACCTACAAAATATTTAATACCAGAGTATACATCATATTGTAATATAGATAAGAGATAAAATGGAAAATGCTGCTAACATAGAATGAATTATTGAAATTTCAAACTATATATGAGTCTCAATGGCGTTTCCAAAACGTAAATACTGTGAAAGTAAAAGTTTTATTCAATTGAAACACTATCAATTTGGCAGAACCATTTATCTTTGATCTAAATCCATTCACAATGTTAAGTGTCACAAAAGATTTATCGATATCCATAACAATGGACAAAAGATTGGTTTACTTTAAGAAAATAGAGTTTAACCTTTAACCTTTAATTGGAGAAAAACATTATTTCATAGTTCGACAACTTTCTCTAGATTCTATTTGTATCTTTTAAACTGTATTCAGGAGAATATAAATGATTAAGATAGATGAAATCTATTGATTTCTTTGCAAACTAACAATTTTCTTTGAAATCCAATGAAAATTGTCAAACATACATATCTATCTAAGGCAATTATTCGAAATCTCCCAATACCAACTCGGCGTCCTCCGGTGAGAATGTTTTCATTATCCCACTATGTTTCGATCAAGGCATCTCTTGCACCATTCCATTGCAACTGATTTTGGAAATAGCAATAGTTAGATTTTCTGCTTCTCCTCCCTTTTTGAGTTCCTCTTACTGCTGTTTTTCCTCTCTTTCTCTTCGTATTTCCAATCGTCTTCATGTTTTTCAGCTATTCATAATTGACCCCATTAGACTCATTCATACTCTCCTTCATATGCTTGATGATATCACGTTGCTTTTTCTTATAATCAAAACTAAACTCATCTTTATCGCTGCAGTTTGAGGAGTGGGTTACTGAATTGTCACCAAAGCCCTCGTGTTTATAAATGATGTATGGTTAGGTTTAAGTTTAGCCTGTTGTTTTTCCTTGGTGTTTAGTCTGAGTAATTTCTGGAGTGTCGTAGGTTGCTTTTCAGTTCCTTAATTATTTTGAGTGTTCTTAATAGGGGTGACTTCAGAAGTTTGGATAGAAGGAGGTCATTGCTTTATTTTACGTTGATGAAGAAATGACAGATTTGGTTGATTTTTTGAAATATTTTGTCTACTCAGTCTGAAAGATTTGCTCTTATAAGAAAATTCCAAACGATTCAAACACAAGCAAAGAGTTTCTACCAATAGTTATCACATTTTTATATTTTTTGGGGTGGGGGGCTTTTATTTATATTTTGGAAGATTTTACTTAAGAGTATTTTCAAATATTTATCAAAAATAACCCAATAATATTTTATTATCAAGTCATATAACAAATGAACGCAGCCTCGCCTTTACTTCCAACATTGGTCTACGAACGGCTTGCCTTTTTCGCTGCTCTCCACATTGTT
>ENA-UOUE01000822-UOUE01000822.1-compost-metagenome-genome-assembly--contig:-NODE-822-length-23109-cov-11.445076_pt1 | contig 23109 bp, 18 predicted proteins | sample MGYA00238146_ERZ747223 | MGnify/ENA primary metagenome ERZ747223 (study PRJEB28781, sample SAMN06268865) | compost metagenome | isolation source: single cell | place: USA: California, Emeryville, Joint...
AGTTCTGTCCATCCAAGAGCGGAAAGGCGTTTGATGGGTTCGTCGGTTGAGCATAACGCAGTGAAAAAGATAAAGGCCAATACGGGGAAGGAAATAAAAGTAAATTTAAAACCTGCGAAAGAGCTAGATTTAATGGTGGAGGAGGAGTTAGTAGTAGATATCACAGAGCCGACTTCGCAAGATATGAATGATTCTTAATGGAGTTTGGTAGTGTCTGTTGATGAATCGATTTTAATGTAAACATTGGGTGTTTTTGCATGTTGTGTGGTTCTATTTGTCGAATGATTATATAAAAGAACTGAGTATTACTCGTGAAGACGGAAAATTCGAAGAGGAAAAGGCTATTAGAAGATAATGTCTTTTGAACTAAGGACTAATATTTATTTCTTGATTGTGGAGGGGTTGAAAATGATATTTGAGAATTGTATCTTGAATCATTCTTAATGAGTTTGATAATGCTATTTGAGCTATTTAGAATTATTTGATATAGTCCTGTGATAGAATATGTGAACATTGATAATGGAGAAGACTGAGCTGTTTGAAGCTACAAACTGATGTAGCAATACGCTCTCTCTTTCTGAAATTTAGAAACCAAATTGTTTCTCAGAGATTTTCCGAGGAAGTGGGCTTCTGTAAGCAAGCGAGCTGAAATTTATTTTTGTTCAACGCCTTTTTCGATTTTCCAGCAGAAAATATTCACAAGGAACTTCTCTTTGAATTCGAGCGTTATTCACGCAAATGGATGTAAGCCTGTATATGCAGCGAATATTATTAGGTCAATAAAAATCAAAATTAAAAGATTTTCTCAGCAATCCAAATAAAATTAATTGTGAAAATTTTTCAAGCCATCAATATCCAACCGAACTTGCACACAAAGACTTTCCAAAGATAATACACGATATTTTGCTTCATTTTCCAAGTCAAAATTTATAAGAAATATTCACAAATTTGAGAAATTAAAAAAACTTTGAAAATGCTCAGTATTAATCTATATTTAAGTACAATTCATGAGAAAAATGAAAGTCTGAGCTATATCACGAATCGGACGAAAATAATTTGAGCTAAAAGTATTCCTCCTTTTCTTCCTCTATGAAATCTAAATTGTTCAGAGATCAAATCAAACTCCAAAATCAGTTTGCAGAGCCGAAAGAATAATGAGAAAGAATTTTAGAAACATTCTTCATTAAATTCATAAAGAAAACTTTCTGAGTCCACACTCATTTTCAAGCTGTTTATCATGTCAAGGTATGATATAACCTTAAATGAATTTTTAACTCGATTTTTTCGAACTTCGTTATAGAGAGTTACACACTAACACATAATAATTCATGGCTCTTCTATTTCCATAAGATTTTTATCAAATTCGAATGTTTGCTTTCTCGTTTCGCCTTCCCCGTCAAAAGAAATGTAGTAGTCCAGATCAGTGGGAGGTAACTGCAACCAGCTTTTCCAATATATCTTGATTGGGATATCAAAAGTTCCCCAGACTGTGCATCCAAAGACAAACGGCGCTTCTTTCTTTTCAGCAGTTCTGTTTCTAAAAGATGGGTGTAGCTCAAAAACGACTTTCTCAATATATTTTTCAGCTGGTTCGTCCTCAATCTCCACAAAGACTTTACATTTATGCCAAAACCAGCCCGGCCTGAAATCAACTGACCTCGTTGTTTCTTCATTCGTGTTTCCGTAGAGAATGGTCTTTTTTATCATCCGTTCTAATGCTTCTTTGTATTCCCTTTCTCTTTGGTCAAATTCAGTGGGGTACTTCGATTGAATCGCCTTCTGGATTTTAAGATCTATTTTTGGTTTGTCTTTTCTGAGAGAATGTCTGCACATTGGACACATCTTTTTATCCTCCATCACTTTCATCAAACAAGGATAGCAGAATAAATGTTGGCAAGAGGTGAGAGTTGGTCTGGTGATAAGTAGGTAGCACACAGGACAGTCATAACTGGGAGCTTCATCTGAGCCTTTAGGATCGGAATCTTTTTTGATCATTCATTTTCATTTCAATAATTTAAAGATGGAAGAGTACCTTTATCACCGGACTTGGTAAGCTTTTTGGTTTCAGTCTTTTTAGATATTTTCTTTGAGTTGGAAACCTTTGGGACTTCTTTTTCCTCTTCCATTTCGAAAAAAACTGGTGTCTTATATTTAAAAATGAAAGCAATTTCTGATCTAGAGTGAGATTCGAAAGGATTTTTCGTTACAAATGTAAATTACACTCTCACATTTTTGTGATATAACTCAATCCAAACTTTTGGTACCAAGTATCTCTTTTTTTGAATTATTGAAGGAATGACATCTCTATGAGAGCGCATCAACAACTTCGAATGCAATAATGTGTATATATATCCTCTAACATATGTCTAGATAGTCTATTAGATGTCATTAACTCCTAATCTATGCTGATAGTGGATTTGTAGAATGGGAGGCAGATTTGTAAAATGAAATTATAGGTTCCCAAATCAGCATGCTGTCTGAGAACAAATTCCCCTTTCGAAACCTCCAACCTATCACTTACAAGTCGAATTAGGTAATCAGCAATCCGCGATAGTATAGTGGTTAGTATATCTGCCTGTCACGCAGATGACCCGGGTTCAATTCCCGGTCGCGGAGTTTTTTTGAATTTGTTTTTGGAGCACATATCTACTCCATGGACACAGTCCTTCTCTTATTCTCACGCTTGTTTTGTACTTCTCTCTCTCAAAAATTCGTTAAACTTCGAGATAATAGTTTGAGCCATCAGTATTCGTCTTTTAATCGAATAAGCAAATATTTCAATTTCAGTGGCAAAATGTCTTCTAATCTCGAAATGGTTTCTAATCCAAATTCCTATATTCAGTAGGCCCGCAGGGTACCTTCACTTCGAAGTTTTCCACAGTATTCTGCCAACCAAGTCGATCCACAGTGAGTTAAAACCAATTCATGAAGTGGAACCGAGTCTTAGTCTCAGAAAGTTGAGCATTGCCATCCTCACATTATAAGAAAAGCCTCTTTTATTAGAGCCTGCACACCGGTTTTCAATACCGCTGAGGTTTAACTACTAAACACCTTACTGATACAAAACACCTTTCTGATTTTTATCTCCTTCTCTCAAGAGCTGTCCATTTGCTGAAATTTATAGCTCATAACCGAATATATTTCATGGATCATGGAGATATCTTTTGAATATATTACATTTTGCGCAAATTGAGATCAAAATATGTGCATAAATTCTCCCCCCACCCCATTTTTTCCCTTTATGAATCACTGCTAACGAATTTTTCTCGAAAACTTCTTCTAACACAACAGGCCTCTTTTAATACTCTATATACAGTTAACTTGTGTTCCACTTAAGAGTTCCAATCATCTTTATGAATTTGAATTGATAACTTTCAATTGAGCATACATAATCGAAATTCATTCGATTTAATTTTAAATGACCGGAAGCCGAACGCAATTTATTTATTTGAGTTCCTTCTGCGATAATTAATTATTTACTTTATTGAAACTAAGCAGAGTACTTCAGAAAAATGGTAAATCACCTTCAGACTGCCGCAATACTGACCTTTTTTACTTTAGGACGCTGACGAAGAAATGAGAAAGCAGGCTGAGCTCTTGGAAGCTAAAATGAAAGCTGGTGGAATCAAGAAAAAAACACCATTGATTAAGAAAGAGGTAATTCAACAAAATCACAACCTAGATTCAACTATTTTGTTTTTTTGTATTTGTTAGAAAAAGGGTTTTGATTCTGCAGATTATTTCCAAAACAAGGACGGAGATTCCAGTCAGCCGAAATAACCAATCTGAACTGATGAAAATGATTCTTAACGTACCATGAATGAATAACGTTTACTTTAGGATTACTGATGATGTATCTAATTGCATGTGAGTAAACTTTACATCATTTTAGTTTCCTGCTCATGGCTCTCAGAAATTTATTCTCACCCACGTCATATAAAGTAAATTGTCCATCGAGAGTCCCTGTAGGTGTTGTTAGGGGATAGCAGGAGAGTTACTTTCTTTGGTAAATGGGGCAAGAGGAGTGATCTTGACCGATTCGAATTATTTTGGAACAGCTTCTGTAGATTTTTCAACAATATGCTACCTTTCATTAAATAATGAATGTACCACTTATTAGTGCAATCTACGACATCGTAGTTTCATTTTCCTTCTGCTTCTGTGGATTTTTTCTATTTCTGTGGAGGGAAGTTTGAATTCTGGTTATTTTGGAGAAAGTTACGCATAACCCAATGAATTTGTAAAAGGAATGCGAATTTCTTTGAAGGTTCATTGCATATTCAAGGCCTTTAGAATTTCTATATATCAGAAAGGGGCTATAGCTCAACTGGCAGAGCGGCGGACTCCAAATCCGCAGGTTGGGGGTTCAAGTCCCTCTGGCCTCAATTTTTTTTTTGTTTTATCCGCTAGTTAGGAAAAACGTTCTTTGAGCTTCCATAGCAAATGAATGAGAGGAATTTACTATAAACTGCTATTGAATATAGAACCAAAGAGGTTCCCGCTAACAACGCTTGAAATACTGATAGTTCCTAAGATCGAAGACCAAAATATTGAAGGAGCTTCCAGTGGTAGAGGACCACTGGGCGAAAGAAACTAATTGATATAAAAAATATAGTTGATGCCTTTAACAGGGAAAAATTATCGTGAAGACATAAATTTTATGCGTGAAATAGATAAGTCTGTAGCATTCAGTCCTATTTATTAATCGTTTTTACCTTCTTTTCAAACTCCTGCATCTTCGCTTCCAAAGCATGCTTATTTTTCTGCAAAGCTGTCAGCCTCTCCTTCACCAAAGCCAGGTCCGCCTAACATCAATTAATATCACCCGAGAATCAAATTTCACGTACCTTAGTTTCCATTTTTGGTTCTTTTGTCATCTGTGTCGATCTACCAATTATCCACCAGTTAACAACCAGAAAAAGACCCTTTCAAATTACCTGAAGGTCAACACCGTACTTTCTCTTTCAGACACTTTTGAGCTATCAAGTTTCCTCTCTTCAATCCTTCTTGATGGAGTAAAATGCTTTTCCGCCGTTCCCTTCTCACCAGCCAAGTCAAGAATGCTCGCAAGTCTATCCGCTGAAGATTTTATCTTCTGTCTCTGCTCTTCTCTATTATAAAACCGATTTTTCAAATCTATATCAGTACTAGTGCTTACATCTCCTTAGGGAAGGTCACTAGCCGCTCCCGAACCGAATCATCGGGTTGCTTTCTCTGCCCGAACTTATCAGAGCTCGCAGAAAACCCTTTCGTGAAAGAACTCGTCTTAGGCGAATGATACTGCGGCTCTCTCCGCAGAGACGACCCCTCTCCTCTAATTAATCTCTTCAAATCCTCAGGCGAGTTGTAATTGCTTTTATCTCTTTCTTCTTCTTCCTCCTCTTCATCATCTTCATCGGGAGTTATCCCAAGAGCGCTTCCAAACCTAGACAGACATGAAAAACCATTATTGTTATAAAAAGAACGAACCTTTGGCTTTGATAGCTGTCGCTCAGTTTCGCTGATTTCACTGACTGCGGGCTCCGCTCTGGAAGCCTTTTCAAATTTTGATTAGCTGGAAATATCGTCCCTATTGCCTTTTGCTTGTAATCTTCTGCATGCCGATCGATTTCTTGCGTAAGCAGGGACACTAATTTCTCGTTTTTCTCGTTACCTTCGAGGAGATTTTGCTCCAAAGCAGCGATCTGTCTCTTCAGCTCTTCAATCTGAGTCTCGCGATTTACGAGCGTCAAGTTCAGCAGTTCGTTTTCCTGAAGCATTCTTGTATTGCTTTCGTGCTCGTTTTCCAGGTTAGTATGTAGAGTCTTTTCAAGCGTATCTACTTGCATTCTCAGCTCCTTGTTCTCATTAAGTAAACTAATCTCTCGCGCTTTTTGGGCTTCGAAATCTGCTTCCATTCTTTGGCGATTTTGATATTCCGTCTCCAGCGTCTTTTCAAGCCTACCCACCTGCGTTCTCAGCTCCTTGTTCTCATGGAACAAACTCATCTCTCGCGCTTTTTGGGCTTCGAAATCTGCTTCCATTCTTTGGCGGTTTTGATATTCCGCCTCCAGTGCTTCCATAGCTTTCTCAAGTCTGTCTGTGAAAACAACCATTTGCTTGCTGAGCTCGTTGATCTCGGCTTCAAGCAAGGCTTTTTGGTCTAGTTGGGTCGCGAGTTGAGACTCGAGTTGGGAGTTCTTGGTTTGCATTCTTGATAAGTTTTCCCCTAATTCATACAGTTTTCCATGTAACTGAGATGTCTCTGAGTCCTTCTCTCTGATTATATGTTGACTCTCATCTTGCCTCGCTCTTAAGGCTGACCGAAGCTCTTTTACCTCCTGAGCTCTACTAGATAGGTTATTTTCCAGCTCTTGGATCCTTTCATGTAATCTTTATTTCAATAGATTAGTTAACAAATTCAAGGCGATCTACTGCATACAGTTCGATTTGCTTGGCTTGGTTAACTTCTTTTTCACGCAACAGTTCTATCGTCTGGCTATCGGATCTGACCTCTTGTTTCAAATGAGCGTTTCTTGCTTTTTCTTCATCATAGAGCTAAAGAAAAATTTCACTCAAAGGAAGAAAGGTTGCTAAGTACTCTCTGTAAATCTTCAATCCGTCCTTGCTGAGTGTTTAGTGCATGATTCAGCTCGACTAATCCACCAGGCCCGTCCTGCAAGCTAATGTTAATTAATAAGTGTGCTTTTTCCAGATATTTACTCTCTGATTTTCCGTTTGAGCTCTTCTAATGAGTTTTGAATGGATCTTTTCTCCTCCTTTTCGATCTTGAGGCTGCTTTCGAGAAAATTCTTCTGTTTAAGCAGATCTTCAAAAAATCTGTCTTCCTCAACCTTCTCTGGGTGAATTTCCGAGTCGAGGAATTTGCTTCTTCCCCCCTCGAATTTCCTCTCAGGACTCCTCAATTGACGTCCACCGCTATAATTCTTCGAGAGGTACACACGCTCATTAAATGGACTACTCTATAGATATTATAGCGCTAAAGCGTCTCCCTTTAAAGATTAACAAAATACATGACGAATCGAAGTGTCTCTTGTTGGGCTTCGATACCGTGAAACTTCCTCTTTCCTATATGGCGACTGAGTCTGCATCAGTGCGCGTCTCGAATCGCCTGACACATGCTCTGACACCCTTGTGCGTCCATTACCGCTCTCATATTCTTCGTGGCCTTTTCGCGGTCGAATCGTCTTGCCAATTGCGATGACATAAGATCCTCCACATGAGAGTCTCAGAACTTTTTTATTTTCTAGCGTGGTGTTTGGACAAGGCGAAGTTCTCGGCTGATAATCATTGACTCCTAATTCTCCAGACGTGTTGCTTCCCCAGCTCCAGACCAGTCCATTTTTGTCTATCGCTGCTCCAAAAAATCCTCCGATATCGACGTCTTGGAAAGCTGCATCTGATCGCGAAAATTTCACTGGTGCTGTGTATTCGCCAAAAACCCCAGTTCCCCAAACATAAAGGACTCCAGCATCAGAAATAGCAGCAGAATGGTGTCCACAGGCAATTTTCACAATGGTAATGTTATCAAACTCCTTTATTCTGATAGGGATGTTCGTGTTCTTTTTATTCCCGAAGCCAAGCTGCCCAAAAGTGTTTCCTCCGGTTGCAAAAACCCTTCCTTTCTCTAATTACTCACAAATTTGGGTATTGTTGCTGCGAATGCATTTATTACCTGTGAGAATAAGCATGTGGAAAATCCCGCAGGCGACTTGTGTCACTTTCTCGGATATTAAACTCAAATGCACAGGAGTTAGCTCTCGCTCGCGCTTGCCAGTTCCTAGCTGGCCAGCGTCACCAGCGCCACAAACATATACGTCACCGTATTCTACAGTATTATTTTTTTCTCTCATGCAAAAATAGAACAAAACTCCATACCTGAGATGAAAGCCGTGTGCCTTGACCCACAAGAAACATATTTCACTCCCACCGACCCTCCATCATCGATAACCACTCTGACAGGAGACCATTCACTTTCAGTTGCACCTGTACCGAGAGCTCCGTGCTCACCAAAACCCCATGAATAAGCTCGTCCATCATCTTTTTGATAAGCATTTTGTCAATAAAAGAGCAATTCTCTGCGATAATACCCATTATTGCAACGGTATGACCCCAACCGCATGAAACCATTACACAATTCAGAGCTGCAAGGTCTTCAACGAGTGTTGGCGTAGCCATTTTCTTGACATATCGGTCCCCAATGCCCAATCGTCCATCACTGTTGCTTCCCATGGTATAGACTAAACCTCTATCTGCATAATGCATAAATTTGATTGCGTTTGACTGAGAGTACCTGATATAAAGGCTGAATGCTCTTCGCCACATGAGACGTGGCGGATTACCATGTTGAAGGAGATTATTTTTGGATCTGGGTAGCTTCGGCCGACAAATTTCTCACCTAAACCGAGTTGTCCGAAGTGATCACCTATGGAGTGGGATGAAAAACACGCCGGATGTGTCGAGTCGTACCTCCCCAAACATAAACTTCTGAATGGACAACGTCTTCTTCATTATTGCTCATTGTTGTAGTGAAAGAGTTCTATATCTTAAAGGCAACAAATTTAAATAAAAACTCGTTAATTAGTCCAAATGTTTTCAAATAGCAAGCACATTCTGCAGAGTGCATAGTATGTGCAAGAAAAATAAAGTTTTATGTCGTTTGAGTCGAATTTAGAAATCATAATGAGTTTCTTTCTTTCGAAATTGGCAAGTCTCAAATCTTCGATTATAATTTACAGGTTTATACTTATGGTGAATTAAATTGAAGCACTCTGTTAGGATGGAGTAATCAAGAAGACCTCTATTGTTTTAATCTTCAAGATACCAATTTTCAAAACGCTTGATCTGTTTTGTTAATTTGTTTCTATGCTGCCTCACAGCCTTAATATCCAAAGAAACCGTGCGGCTGCTTTCTGAAAAAATAAAGCAAGGCGCTAAGACCTTAAGGTGAGAAGCTTAGAAGTGCTAAGTTAATGGCTTAAATTTTCCGTTTTACTTTTGGCGCGAGATCGTATGTAGATGCTGGTATTTTGCTGTCTAAATGATTTTCTGAATTTTTTCAGAACCGAAATTTTCTTTTCCTTTATTGTTACAGTCCTACTTGTGCTGTATATTTTTTAAATCTTTAGGAATTTCTGATCACCATGAAATCAACAACAAAATTTCTGCTAACCGTTTTGCAAGAGATATTTCGGAAGTAGAGGTAACTTCCTTCGATAACTCTAGCATATAATTATTCTAACCACCTCTAAACGAAGGTAATGAGCAAAACAGCTTCTTCTTAACCTCAGAGCGAACGAGACAAAATTTATCAAATCGCTCAGTTCTGAAAAATCAGAACAAATTAGAATTGTTTATAACTGATAGTACTTATTAATGCGATTTGAATTTTATTCTGATTTACTAAACTACTCACAAAAACCTATACTCAGCAGAAAAGCGAACATTCAACTTAATGCGAATTCTACTCGTAAACGCCTACTCTAACAACGACATCGGCCGTCGAAAATATGCTGACTTTCGCGACCACTTACTCAAAGTACTTTCTCACCACGCAACAAATCTCAAATAATCCATAGGTGGTCACTGAGCAAGACGAAAACCTTGAAGGAAAAAACTGCAACCTCATCGAACGAGACAAAAACGACATCGATGAATATCTCTTTGATTTAAACACTTCTTATTCCAGGAGAGAAGCAGCTAATAATTTCGATATTCTGGATCTGATTTGCGTTATCGGAGATGTGAACCTGCTGCCTTGGCAAAAGGCCGCTGAGAAGGTACTATTATAAAAAGCAATGCTCTAAACTCCTTCTGATTAGGCTGTAATATTAATCAAAATGTGCTTAAGAGTGAAAAAATGGCTTTTCGCAGCTGGTTTCGGAATGCACGCCCTTATCTACCTTTCTGCCTCTAATCTCGAAAGAGTAAAGTTAATCCCCTGTCTACCCGCTTAATTTTATTTTAGCCAATCAAAGTCATCAACGGAAACGGCAAAGGGGGCAAATTAGGAGAATTAACCGAGATTAACGTTACTGGTATGAAGTTGAATCCATCTGATTATTTCCTGGATCACGTGACAGGAGATCTCTACGCCTTCAACCCTGAATGCGACGAATGGACGCCTTTTACAAACGTTGGCATTCATTATTGCCGCGCAGCGCATGAGTACAATACCATCGGGAAATACGTCGTGAAAGCTCCTCTTTATCACCCTAAGGTCTTCAATAGCGCAAATCAATTCAATTTTACAGAAACTAGTGAGACGCTGTGCATTCTCAAAAAGTATGAGTATGGCCATTGGCTTTTTGAAAACGTTGCGCCGGAATTCGTCGTGTCTTGGAAATCGCGCTGGGAGATTCACCCGTTCGGTTTTCCGGACCCTTCGAAGATATTTACTATCCTTGCAGAATCAAAGGTCGGCCCAATGATCATCGAGTACTCTCATATTATCGCAACGCAGTTCGATATTCAGAAAAGATACCCAGACACCCTGAAAATTCTCAAAAACTTTTTGACTGTGAAAGTCCGAAAGTTAGTGAGTGATGAGCCTTGCCAAAAAATTTCAGTCGCGAGATACAAAGAACTCGAGAATAAGGACCACGCTTACCATGGGTACGTATTTAAAAAGAACGGCACATTGATAGAAGTAAAGGCGACTCATGGTGGGTTTCCGCATTCGAGAGGCGTGAAAAACATTGATGACTCTGCTGTACATCAAGACCAGAAGCAGCCGACCTCGCAGTCGTTGAATAGCACGAACAGGCTGATCAGCGGCTTGGGAAATATCCCACAGAAAGTTTTCGCGCACAGTGGGTACGCGAGCAAAAACAAAGGTCCGCAGATCGTTTCGCAGAATGTTATCGGCGGGAAGATCATCCAAGCGTCAAAGAAGGACAAAAAGGATGCGTCTTTCAGTTCGAGACTGCAGGAGCTCAGAGAAAAATTCCAGATGAACTACGTGAATAATAAAAATAACGAATCGGATGACTTCGCTGATTTGGTTAATGGGCCTAAAACGGACGTAAACCCACAAAGAAACATGTTTACGAAGCAGGTATCAATGGATCCGCTGTCTCAGGAAGGAAGAAATGTACTGCAGCAGGTATCTGAGAAGGACTCTCAGAATCTGCCTCTTATCAATAAATCGGAGGTAAGGAAGTTGATTTATCCGCAATTGAGGAAGGAATATATTGGAGAGCAGAAGGCGTGGGTAAACGCACTTTTCTTGTGAGATGTACTGAATTATTTGGCTAGGTGCCAGGATTCCTTTCGAAAAACCAGCAAGAAAACCAGAAGCCAGTGATAAGAGTGACCGATGGGTTATATTCCACAGGAATTTACTTTAGGAAAAAGAAGAAACTAAAAGATCTGCTTCCTAATGATGGATATGTATACGTAACAAAAAATGCTGTTTTTGGTCTCTAACAGATTGATTTTCAGCAATCGATACATGAAGGTTGTCCTTATATGTCTGCCGAAGAAGCTCGTCGTCGAGAAGAAAAGGTAACACCCAATCTCCTTATAATGATATTTACAATATGACATTGTGCAGGAAAATGATAAAAAGATCCTCCATGGAAAATTCTTTCATACTTCCTCGAAAATTGGGGTTAGCATGTCAATGAAAAGCCTTTCTAGCAAAGGAACAGCGCCTAATTCAATGAAGAGTCTTCCAAGCAAAGGAACTGCGCCAAACTCCCTGAACAGTCTGTCATAAAATATGTGAGATTCAGATCATTAAAAATAAAAAAACTTCTCTTATCTATTAAATTTGCTGCATACTTTTATTATTTTGATTTGAGCAAAATATAGTGAATGCAATTTTGTTCTTAGCAAATTTTGTAAAAAAAAAGGATTTTGATAATTGATTTGTTTCATAGCTATTTCTTGTACAACCAACTCAAATAATCATGTTAAATTTGTATGCATATCAGCATCTTGAATTATGAACTCATTAATACATCTCTTCTTACAACGAAAGGATATTTACGAGTTATTCGATAAACAAACGATACAATTAATATTCGGATTTCTACACTGACTATGCAGATGATGATTACAGGGCAGCCTCCACGGATCACTCAGAACCGGTTTCAGGCAGATCTGGCAATTATTTCCTATATCTCCAAGTTTCCGCGTGATAATCTTCAAAGTTGCCCATTCAACGACAGTTTTCTTTTGTTTACCATCAATTTCAACTGTTTTTTCAGTCGGATCATACCTTAAATACTCATTACCGACCTCATTGCTAGAATTTTCGTTAACACGCTCTCCTTCCTCAAATCTCGTACCAATGAACTCATAATTGCAATTATTGAATCCACATGTTGCAAAGGGCACGATCTTATTGCACTTGGGACACCGATTAGTTAGACGATTATCTATAGCGTTAAAAAGACCAAATCCTTTATTCATAATGACCCAGCACCCAAACGCGACACAACTGTTATTGTTGCAAATTCCTTCTAAACAGAGGCCGGAGCTAGCAAGACGCCACTCGGGGGCAGTCTTCGAAAATTGGATAATTTGCTTTTCAGCAACGTCCGGATCAACGAAATTCAATGTACCTCCCGTCTCTTGGTTCGGTTGGGCTGATTTCATGTATTGTATTCTGCTTCCTTCTTTCACCCCAATAGTAGTAAGAACTTTCCCACCGGCTAGTGTTTCTGATTGAAAAACTAGTTTGATCCTGTCAGATGGGATCTTATGCATAATGTCTATGATTTCCTTAAGCTCATCGACGGTGGTTTTCTCTCCGATCTTCACGGGTAGGTCACTAGAGTTCGAATTGGTCAGAATGACCGTGATATTCCCAGGTCTTAACGGTTTGACGATGAGAGTGTCGTCTTTTTTATATTCAACTTTTATTTGAGGGTTATTCCTTGAGAGTTTTATGAATTTATCCCCTTGCTTGAGCTGAAGATAAAACATTGTGCTATCTAGCAGGATTTTTTCAGAGACTTCTTGATACAATTGCACACAATTGATTTTATTTGGTAGACGGATCGTGAGGTCTTCACGAGTCTTACCTGAAGGGCTTGATGGGAACGATTCGTCAAATTTTAGTTTTATTTCGGTTCTTGGAGTGAAGTATAGAGGGAAGAGACCTTTAAAGTATGAAAATACTTCGTCAGGATTAATGTTGGGTGCGCTGTAGGTATCAGTGATTTCAATTGGACCAACATATTTGACGAGTCGTTGCTCGATTTCTCGGATAGTGATCACATCTTCTTCTGTTTGGTCGATGACGATCGAATAAGCTTCTGCTGGGTTGTGTTTGTTGAGGAGATAGAACTGCTGAGGATATTCGAGAGGTGTGGAAAGTATAATCTCTTTGAATTTGGATTTTTCTACCATGTTGGGTCTATGCGGACTTGTTGGATTCCAACTAAACTTTGAAATAAATTTATTCTAATGATTGCTACACTGCATATAAGACCTTGAAGCTTTGACTTCTAGGTCAACAAAAATAAACGATTACGTCATAAGTGACGTCTAATCCTATTCAAACCGAATTGAGTTTTATCTAGTTCATTTCCATTTCTTCAGGTGAATGAAAATATTATAAAGGTAAGAGTTATATATTACTTTATAGATCATTAGTTTGAAGACTTGAGTATAAAGAAGATTCATTCACATCGATCAGAAAATCTCTTTCCGAAATGGAAAAAAGCTATGTCACTAATAGAATCATTGAATTGTTTCTTTCTACAATTCGAAATTCTTAGATTTCTTCTTTACTACTGTCTGCTATAATATTTCACTTAAACCCTATGTGAGGCTACTGCTGTAGTCTTATGCGCTTCTGTCCGTTTAAAGCTAATATCCATCATTTCAACGTGATCTTTGTTTATTGAGCATGCAGTTTGTGTAGTTAAAATTCTGAAGTTCATTCTGATCATAATGAGTTAATATTAAATAATATAAAAAGGTCGTCAGTCAGTTCCTCGCTCTAACAGTTCTGTAAGATGCTTCGTACCACTCTGTACCCAGCTACTCATTTAATGAGGATCCGTCATGATATTTCGTAAGTTCATCATCATCCATCTTAGCAAAATCTCTTAGTTTCTCTTTTTAGATCAAGTCAATTATCTTTCATTTGTTGATTTGGCTCGTTTGATCCCGTAAATTTGCTTCAGCGCGTAGTTTTCTCAAGATATAATCGTTAGCTTCGGTTCAAAATGACCGATCAAAATGTTTTTCTGGTTTTAATTTTACATTCAAAGTGACTCAATTCGCATTATATCGAATTTTGTTGGATTTCTGACCAGATTGCTGATTACCTTTTAGCTGATCTCCAAATTAATTTGTCATAAATCAAAGTTCAATCCATCTTCTAAAAACATATCCGATGACTACTGCGCACAAAACTGACGAAGAAAAGCAAGAATTCTTCGACACACCCGATGAACTTGAGAAAAAAGTCTCACAACTCGCCGAATGGGTTAAAAGCAGCAAACATTTCATTGTTTTCACCGGCGCTGGTGTCAGCACCTCCGCTGGAATTCCTGACTTCAGAAGCGGTGTCAATACGGTCCTACAAACAGGACCAGGTTGCTGGGAAAGAAAGGCTACAGGTACAACTGTCAAACCAAAAAAGGAGGTAGATATGAACCAAGCAGTACCCACCCCCTGCCACATGGCTCTATGCGAGCTTGAAAAGGCTGGATATCTGAAATTCCTCATCAGCCAAGTAAGTTTTAGAAGCAACCAGCCATGGCTAAAATAATAAATCAGAACGTAGATGGACTTCATAGAAGAAGCGGTTTTCCGATTGATAAAATGGCCGAACTCCACGGAAACGATAACTTGGAGATCTGTAAAGCAAAGGACTGCGGAAAACAATACATGAGAGATTATAGCACTCGAAACGCTCGAGGCGTATTTGACCATGCCACCGGAAGAGGGTGTGAGAGTTGCGGCGGCATGCTGTACGATACAATCATAAACTTTGGTGAAAATTTGCCGATAAAAGCCCTTGAAGATGGGTTCAACCATGGAAAAGAGGCTGATCTTTGCCTCGTTTTGGGTTCTTCATTGAGAGTTACTCCTGCTGCGAAAATGCCTTTAGAAACTGCTAGAAAGGGAAAGTTGGTGATTGTGAAGTAATATTTCCCTTTTGAAGCAGCGATTTACTTGTTTTTATAGCCTCCAAGCGACTCCGCTTGATGAGTATGCTTTCCGTATTAACGGAATGATCGACGATGTGATCGGTCTCTTGATGAAGAAATTGAACCTGCAAATTCCTCCTTTTAGACTAGTCAGAAGGTGTTCGATCAAGCGTGTTACAGCTCCTGAAGAAGAAAGTAAAAAAGGACTATTGAGCTTTTTGAAGTCTACGAAATCTGAAGAAAAAGAATCATTGATGGTAATTACATGCAGCTGCTTGATATTAATTTTTCAAAAAACAGATCAGAGGCGTTGATTCAAATGGAGACCCATATTCTCTATTCCCACAGATCGAAGCGACGTTCCTTGAGACAGGCGAAAAAATAATATTGGATAAGGAGCCGTTCATTATTACTCCAAAGAAATCCAGCCTGAAGGAAGGAAAGTTGAGGGTTGTTTTGCACTGGCAAGGATACTACGGAGAAAAGCCTCTGCAAACCTCGTTCAATCTTTCGGATATCAGCACAACGAAAGCGATGGTTATGACGATGACTTTCGATCCTATCGAGACCGGAAAATGGTTGAGCATTACCCTTGACTAATGCATACTTAACGGATTTGTTATTATGTTCATCCATATGATTTTCATTGATCGAGTGTTAATATTTGCTGTAAAGGATAAAGTCTGCTTTACCTCAATATATACTGCATTCAAAGAATTTAAAAATGATAAAGAATAGCTATTTTTTTCTCGAGCTACCTGCTGACTAGTCTGAGAATACTGTATAAAGGATGGCGGTACAACATCATCGCCAAATATTGCTCAGAACATTTCAGCAAGCAGCTTTCTTTTGAACCCTATTCTAACAAAACTCTGGTGTTTGGCCGTCAATATCACCTTCTAAAACTCTCGATCTCTTACAAAACTCCTAAATGCTCAAGTTCAAGCAAGTGTAGTCAATAACCCAGAAATTCCTCCTACAATGTTTGATTATTAATCTGTGATCATTAATAAGCTTAATTCGGTTAAAATTTGGATCTTTTTTATTGCTTTTGTCAATGCTGGTTTCTAAATTCAAAGCCTGCCGTTCGCTACTCCGCTTTCCTCGCCGATGGATGAGCACAAACCAGCCACTCGAAGAGTTACTAGAAGCTGAAGGTCTGCTCAGAAACAAACCAATCTCCAAAGGTAGCTCCCAAACCTCAAATAACTTCAATCTCATGACTAATTTTGTCCAGAGATGAGAGTTCTGGCTTCCATACCCGCTTATCGTGAGGGAATTCGTAAGATCGTTGAAAAGGAATTCGCTAGCGCAGAGGAATCATTCCATGAAACAATAAACGTATTAGAAAACGACGAGGAGAAATTTGACCCTAAGATCTTATCTCTCGTGCTTCAAAGGTGTCGTCCCATGATAATTCTCATCTAAAAGCCCTCTCACCAACAGGTTAGCAATGGCATTAAAGATACAGAACAAAGAGAGTGAACTGACAGGAGTTCTCGAGCAGATTTACTTTGCTAATGTATCTGATGACGCTCCGAATGCAGATGAGGTTTATAAGAGTTTCAGCAATTTGGCCACGCATTATGCGATACATGATGTTGATCGAGTAAAGTAAATAGTCAAATAGCAGAGCCATATGATGATTTCTTCAAACCGTGCAGGGCATAGTGTTTTGTGAAACAGCGCTCGAAGGAAATGAGATACCTCCTTCATTTCTCAAAGATGCTTATCTCCACCTCGGCGTAACATTTTCTTTCTGTCCTTGCGATAATTACATCCAATCCTTAGACGTTGCATTTACTGAGAGGAAAAGATTATGCTAAAGGCATCGAATACCTGAGGAAAAGCGTTGAACTCAACCCTCATCCAATCACAAGAGGTGATTAAAACTTTCAGCGCAATCAACTCAGCAATTATATATATTTATACATTAGGGAGCGCGCTTCAAAACCTTGCATGTGGAATCTGGTGGAAGTATCTTCAAAGACTGCAAGAAGAAGCAGAAAAGAGCCCTGAAGAGCAGTTTAATGCAAAGGAATTACCTCCGGAGTTGTTAGAGGATTATAATCAAATTCTGCCTTTATTCAAAAGAGCCATCAAGTCTTATGAAAGTAAATATTGTTAATATATCCTCGAATTGCTAACGTAAATAATTCTGCACAGTTTTGCTCGCTGAGGACATCGAGAAGTATCCAAAAACAGATAAAGAGAAACTGACGCCAAAGCAGCTGGTTACAACGGATAATTTGCTGAATGAAAAAGTGGAAGAAGCTAAAATAAAAGAAGACGTAAAATTTTGGTGCTGATCGTTCGGTTAATATTATATCCCCAAAAGCAAATAGATTTAGTTTATCTGAAAAATCCGCTCTCAGCGCTCACTGCAATGAACATCAGTGAATTCTTCTACCGAAAGGGCGATTTTCAAGTATCGTTTTTATAGGTTGCGAATGCCAATAATATCTGCTAGTCGTCTTATACATGGGTGAGATGCTCTCTCAAATGCGCAGTTTCTACTCACTCATCGTCTCGAACGTTGAGAAGCATGGTGATCTTAGCGTTACTCTCTGAAAGGGAAGAAAAAGTAACGAAAACTCTTTGTTGGAAATTCTGAATCGCTGTAATAGTTTGATTTTGCTGAGAAGCTGTACTTGGACTGCTTGGAGTACATGGAAGGAGTAAACTAAAGTCCTATGACAAGAGCTAATTGAATTTTTCTCTTTAGTACACGACTTTTAACAAAGTATTTTGCCTTGACAACTATTCTATGTTCCTACTCAGACGAGGACGCAAGTACGAAGCAAAATGTAAAACAATAAGCATCTTTAACAAAAAACTCAATTGATTTGATTCTACGTAGATTATGTTGAGCAATCTCGCAGACTGTTCCCACAGTTAAAGCCATGGGATGAGAGAAAGGAGTTGTTAACTGTTCCTGATTACCAATTGTAATAAACAGATGGACCTTGTTCTTTTTTCAGTTCTATAATGTTTTTAATTTTGTAGTTGCTGTAGTAGTTGAAATATGCATGTCTATATCAGGCATCTCCCTGAAAGAACAGAAAAAACTTTAAATAGAAAGAAGTTATCATAAGTTCTGCCGACTAATTTTAAAACGATATCAACTCTTGAGATATTTGTTGCTACCGCTGGAAGAATTAATTACTAGTATGGCAACCAGGTTCAGTCTCTTTGCTTCATAAGATAGTGCATAAGAAGGCAGCCGCAAAAGAAATCTAATGAAAAAAGAGTCGAAATTGTGAATATTGTTGTGCTTTTGACAAAATTTGACAAAAGGAGAGAATATTTCAAAGTAAAGCAATACGCGCATTATTTACTCTCAACTTGAATGATAAATTCTTGCACATATAATTATGAGTCAATACCTGATCGTTCTGCTTCTAATCGCCTTGCTCTGGAGGCAATTTCTTATTTTTCAAAATAATGCCTCTCAAACTTACCCGCCCCCTTGGAAACGCTTCCCTTCGATTTCCTTATTACGTCTACAATTAAAATCTCGTAGTTCAACAAGTTTCACATGAATTATACACTTTCTTCTCAGAGAACTTTCTGTAATAACCAGCATCAGTGAGATAAGAGTTAGTTTTGCGATTTCATACCGTGTTAGAGGATAGCATAGATTATATAACTTGGTATCACAAAGGCTTATTTTTTTAAAAAAAGTATATTTAGATAAGAAGAATAAAAGGCAATTAAATGTCGGGTATATCCTCCATTTACATACTTGACCAAAAAGGAAAGGTCCTCATCACCAGAGCCTACAGAGCCGATGTCCCAAACAACATCCACGAGCGGTATCATACAATTTCTCTCTCAGTCATGCTTATAAGAACCTCAGATACAATCAAAAGCTCCTCGAGTTCGATGAAACAACTCTCAAGCCGATTATCCTTGACAACGGAATCACTTTCTTCTTCACTAAACATAACAACCTCACTTTCCTTGCTGTAAGCAAGAGAAATTCAAATGCCACGCTCGTTTTCGCTTTTCTATACAAATTCATGGAAGTTCTCACAGATTACTTCAAAGAACTCGAAGAAGAGAGTATTCGGTGAGAAAATCCTCCTTAGTCGCAGAATGTCTTAAATAACTCCTCTAGTGACAACTTTGTTATCATTTATGAGCTGTTGGATGAGATGATGGACAATGGATACCCTCAGACCACTGAAGTAAGCCTATTATTCAAGGAGTTCCCTCAATGCGAGCGTTAATAGGTCAAAATTCTGCAAGAATTCATTAAGACGGAATATCACGAGCTCAACAAGAAAGATTTTGATCCTTTCACTCAAAAAATGACAGCGCTTTCGAACGTCGTCTCATGGAGACCCGAAGGCATCAAGCATAAGAAGAACGAGGTGTTCCTGGACGTCGTTGAGAAATTGAACATGCTGGTATTTTTGAAAAGAGGGAATTATTGCTTATTTGATTCTGTAGATCGGATCTAATGGACAGCCAATCAAATGCGAAATCCTCGGAGCGCTTAAAATGAAAACTTTCCTTACTGGTATGCCCGAGCTCAAATTGGGATTGAATGACAAAACTCTTTTCGAAACAACTGGAAGAAGTGATAAATTTAGCGCATTCTGAAGTTTTATTTATTATTTGCAATAGCCACTCGCTCAAGAACCGTTGATTTGGAAGACATCAAATTCCATCAATGCGTGAGACTTACTCGATTCGAGAACGAGAGAACTATTTCTTTCATCCCACCAGATGGCGATTTCGAGCTCATGTCTTACAGATTGGATATGAATGTAATAATACTCAGTTCACAGAAATTTTACTGCTCCGTTTACCCCTCAGGTCAAGCCATTATTCACTGTTGAAGCGCTCTGGGAGTACAAATCATCAACCAGAATCGAGTTCAATGTAAAAGCCAAATCCCACTACAGATCCAAGAACTCTGCCAATAATGTTGAAATTTTGATCCCTGTGCCTTGCGACGCTCAACACCCAACCCTCAAGGTATATATCCGATGCTTTGTGCATAGTTTTGAAAACATTAATTGATTAGTCTGATAACGGAACCGTCGAATATATCCCAGATAAAGACGCCATTCTGTGGTCACTTAAAACCTTTACCGGACAAAAAGAAATCGTGATGAGAGCGAACTTCACTTTGCCATCTGTTGCGAGCGGTAGAATTTCGATTTTTATTTGAATCCTTTCTAATAATTATTTAATGATTACAGCTGACAGAGACAATTTTTCAAAGATTCCAATCACTATAGCTTTCGAAATCCCTTACTTCACAGTCTCAGGAATCAACGTATTTCTCCTTTTGTAAAAGTTTGTTACAATTCTTTATGCCACTAGGTCCGATACCTGAAAATCACCGAGAAAAGTGGATATACTGCTCTTCCATGGGTTAGATACATCACTCAAAATGGAGACTACCAAATTAGAATGGGCAGCTAAGCTTACGAGTAAAAGATAAGTTAATTGCCTTTATTTTGTCAAGAATCATTCATCTTTCATAATTGAATAATTTCGAATGAAGAGTCATAAACACTGCGTACAAACCTGAAATATGAATATCAACGGATTCTCTAACAAAATAAATAAATATCTACTGATTAAATACGTACAATATAGAAGGAATAAACACTCTGAGCACATCAGATAGCCCAAAAAAAAAAAACTGGCAATTCGTGTGGAGTTGGGACAGAACACCGAAAGTCAACCAAAAAATACTTTTCGGTGTAGTTTATATATGTATGCACACATTAGCAAATACAATTCAAAAATAAAAAAACATGTGGTTCAAAAATTTACAGGGTTTACTTGTTCAAAAAATTTGATAAACACATATCTGAGTCTATCGCCATTACATTTAAGTTAAGGGCTTCTTGGATCGTTCTTGTTCTCTAAACAAAATTTTTCACCAATTTCGCTGTAACAGTTGTACTAAGCGATAAACTTTCGACGTGGAGCGGCATTGAAAATCTCTTTTGGGAATCTATCCTTCGAATCAGCGTTTGACAGGCGCGGAGGTTCAGGCTTGCTGAAAGTGTTTAATCCGATATTAGCCAAGGCTTTTCCTTTGGCACTCGGAGAGTCTGGCTTCAATCCCGCGCTTCTCGTCGATGCGAGCTCTCCAAATCGGGCGGTTTGGCCTTGCTCAATGATAAGAATGCCTGAATCCGCCTTAGGCGCTGAGTGCTGCTTCATTAGCCCGAGCATTCCATTATCTTTTGCATTAGCATTAAGGTTTAGGTCTCGAGATCGATTGTTGATGCTCCTTTCTGCGAGACTATTAAATGGAATGTTGCTTGTGTGGGTCGGCGTCGCCTGGGCCAAGAGCGTATCCAGCTGAGTGTTGTCCTTCATCGGATTATTTTGTGAGAATTTCGAGAATCTTTCTTGATAATTCATAGCTTCTGGCCCTTGGAACCATTGGACTTTTGGCTTGTAATAATCTGGATTGCTACTTAGATTCCCTTGAGGTTGTAGTCTTGAGCCATGCTGCGACGAATAGTCAGCTCGGGCTCTATCATAGGCGTTGAAATTCTGCATTAAGGCTATAGGTTTTGCTGGGGAGCTGTAAATTCGGTGGAGATTTGAGTAACTCGACGGCTGTAAATCCAGATCTAAAGTCGGTTTATTCCGCATCAATGGGTCCCCTTTCATTATCTCCTGTCCGATTATCGACTGGAAATTGGTCGGTCTATCGTTTCCGCCAATTCCCGCTGAAAATACCTGGGAGGGAGGGCTTGCAAGCTTGTCTCTAAGCCCAAATATTGGCTTTGCATTGGAAGTGATTTCTGAGTTATGGAAGTTTGGAGGGAGATGATTGCTGTTCTGAGCCGAAGGCACTAAATTTCTTTCATTTTGAGAAAGATTTCTGGTGGAAGAGATGATCTGAGATCCTGATTTCACAAATGCTAGACGCTCTGGAATATCGCGGTTGACTGTGGGTGAAACGTAAGGAAAATTTTGGAAAAGCTTGTCGCTGCTCATTGGAAAGTTTGAATTTGTCGTTTTGATTTCGAGCTGAGGCTTAGTTCTGCTGCTGAGAAGCTCGTTTATCTCTTGCTCGATATGCTGAGTGGTCTGATTCTCTTTCTCTCTCATACTCATAGCCTCTATGTTAGAGATGAAACATGGAAACAGAGATTTTGTTACGGAGTAAAAAATCAATTATTTGACCTTGCTTATTATTCTGCTCCAGGAGTTTCACGTTATCTTCTTGGAGCTGGAGGAATGTAAATTAAAACTGCTTCAAAATAGCCAGTATATTAACCTTTGAAAGATTTGATTTCATCAGATTCTCGTTTAATTTTTTGTCCTCAACAAACTTGCTCTGCAAATTGATGGAAGATGCTGATGGAAAGGTTACACCAATCAGCAAGAATATCATGCATATTGCTCTACCTGATCTAACATTCCCAACGTTTGCAGCCGTTGAATTGCTTTTCGTCATTTGACCTAAGGCGCTCGCTTCCAATGACAGCGTTTTGGTGGCAACCCGACTATTTGTGGCAATTTTCTCTTGCTCTCTAAGAAAATAGGCTTAACAAATCGCACTGATTTCGCATTAATTACTCTTTATTCTTATTAATCTCCTCCTCAATCTCACGTTTAATTCGCTCTTCTTCCTTCTTTTCATACTCCCTTTCTTTCTGCTTCTCTAGCTCCGAATTTCGCTTTTTTGCATTAATCTGCTCCCTGTCGATGCATTAAATCTCATTATTTTTGAAGCAAAATTAGTTACTCTAGCATCTCTCTCATTCTCCTCTTTTGCTCTTCCTGTTTTAATCGTTCATCTTCTGATATATGCTCTCTAAGCAATTTTCCTCTGACCAGTGGCATCTAAACATATTCAGAGTTATAACCATATTTCCCAAAGAGTCACTACTCCCACAGGCGTCTGCTGCTGTTCTCCGATCATCAAGCCAGTATTTTCTGGCAAGCCCTGGCTTTTCTGTTTCATTAACTCAAGAGAACTGCGAATTATCCCTCCAGCACTTCCGGT
>ENA-UOUE01000824-UOUE01000824.1-compost-metagenome-genome-assembly--contig:-NODE-824-length-23105-cov-11.011551_pt1 | contig 23105 bp, 12 predicted proteins | sample MGYA00238146_ERZ747223 | MGnify/ENA primary metagenome ERZ747223 (study PRJEB28781, sample SAMN06268865) | compost metagenome | isolation source: single cell | place: USA: California, Emeryville, Joint...
ATAAAATACTATCAAGAGCAGCTTCAAGTGCTAAAACAGCTGGAGAGGGTTGATGCCCAGAACTATTTGCTGCAAACACATAATACAAAAGGATTAGAAGACAAAATTCAGGAAACTGAGGATAAGCGGAATGAATTTCAATCTATTTTCATGAATAAAGCTAGTGTTTTTATTTAAAAAGCCCCTATGTATTTTCGTGTTTTGGTGTTTGAATATTTGATATCCATGGTATGGTATAATGTTTCTTAAGTTGGAAAGCAATTAAAATAGTTGTTAGCGGATTGCCTTGATTCAAATAACTAAAAAAATAAAGTTAGACTATTCGCGGAATACAACTAACAGAATTTAGGTCAATCAAACTTAAAGCAAACACCTCACTGGCTTGCAAGGAAAACCGTTAATTTATTAAAATGTCTCGTCGCACTTCTCAACCCGGACAGGGTCCTTCAAAACTAGCTTCTAATTCCCGAGAAAAATCACCCTCGCAGAAGATTCATCCATCATCTCAAAATTTTTCAAGTTTTCGCAACTCGAAGAGTCCGCAGCAATACTTCGATTCACCATCTGACGATCAGTTCCGAGTAGACCACAACCTGAGTGAATTCACAGGGCACTTCCCTGGAGAACTAAAAGGAATGGGCCCACAGCAATTTTATATTGACATCAGCCATTTAGCGGGCGAAAGCAACTTTGGACCGCAACCTCAGCGCACGCCTTTACAACAAAGAGATAATTCCCCCTTAAAACCTGAACAGATGAGAGGAGGATCGTACAAACCATCTCCGATAACCAAAGGAAAAGGCATCTTCCAACAGCCTCATCGAGATGAGCTCGAAAGAGCAGATTATATCAACGTGTCGGCCCAACTACTCTCTGGGGCCTCCGCAATGCATAATGACAACAGTCTTTCCAATATAAAGTCGAAAGCAGCGAGCCCTCATAGCACTAAGCCTCAGTCGCAAAATCGCAAAATGAGCCAGAAAGAGAACAGCCAGCTCACTCCTCACGAGGCGAAACGAAAGCAGAACAAATCAAAATCACCTGAGCACTCTACGAGTTTTGATAGGTCTATGAGTCAAGGGAAGAAGCCCATTAAAGATGCACGTGCGTTCCATTCTCAGAAATCAGACTCTCATGGTGAGTACCTCAGCGCGACTTTTCGGGCTCTCAACGGCGAGAATGTCGGCCTTATGACCGACAGCTCCAGAGACGGAAGGAAACAGCAGCAAAGCTTTCATTCAGGACAAGGCGAGGACCGTCATTCCAGTAATATCGTCGAACAAATCAAAAATAACCTACAGCACGTCACTCGCTGCAGAGTCCACAACCAATCATATACGCTTTTTAACACGATGAACAAGCAATTCGCTTGCATTGAGTGCGTTTATTCCATTCCTCTGCAGAATAAAAAACAGCACACCTACATCTCGCTGAAGAATGCAGCGGCAACCATCTCCGAACAGAACCGGATCTACAAAGCCGAAGCAGTTGAGAAGGCGAAAACGCTCGACGAAAATTTGCATGTGTGCCAAGCAAGCATACAACTACTTCAGCAGAATTTTGAGCATTTACTTAGCCTTATCAACAAAGAATTTCAAGCGTTATATGAAGAAATGCTTGCGCGGAGAGAGCTGCTGGTAGAAACTGCCCGGTCCATTACGCAGAGCCAGATCAACGAGCTGGAAGGAAAGATGCAGAATCTAGAGTTCTTGAATGGGTGCTTCAAAGACGCCAGAGACATCGACCCGTTCCAAAATTTTGAACTGGGAGTGCATTTCTATGGGGTTTTTAATCTGCTAAGAAACACGATGAAAAGCTTCGATTGTCACATACAGAAACCGACCACGGAGTCGTTAAACATTGTGGAGTTTCCAAACCGTGCTGAAACTCACATGCTCTTGGCGAACTACGGCAAGGTTAATTTCCAAAAACCACCAAAGGTCGGACTCGCGCTGAAAAAAGCGAATTTCAGCAGCAGTCCGTCGAAATTTATCCTGACGCCGGTGAAAGCAAAGAAGCAGGAACAAAACAGTCAGATTGTCCCGTCAGCTTCAGGTTCAAAGCTAAGTAAATCGCCGTCTCAGCAGAGGAACAACCGAGCACAGAGAATTAATGAAATTTCGACTTCCTCTCATAAGAAGACTGAGAAGAAAGGCCCTTATCTATCGTTTGATCGGAAAATCGAGTATGAGCCTGAAACACGGAAGTCGTTTCAAGAATTTGTGAATAGAACTGAGATCCAAGGAGCGTACGGACCTGACACACCATCGAAAGATAAGATTTCCACACAGTTCCTTAGTCCTACCCTACAAAGCTCGCCTGATCGCGGGCTTCTTCACCCTGAGTACGAAGAACATAAATTCGACAGCCGAACCCCTCCGAGGAACCTCGACGGCGGTGATTCAGTAGGGGAGTACTTACTTCCGAACAGCCTCTCAGATCAAGGGCGGACTTCAGCTAAAGACGTGCATTCCGTGGGAGCTGAAACAGATTTCATGAAAGAGCATGAGCAGCTCTTTCAAAGCAAAAGCACTAATCGATTCTTGTTCCAAGAGTCTGCATTAGGGCTCAGATACCTGGATCTTACAGAAGTTTTGCCTCCAAAATTCAGTCATGTGCAGTTGTTGTATCAACTATCAAGAGACGGAGCAAGTTCTGCGATTTTCCATTCAAAGGTAGATGGCCGCGCCCCACTTATCGTCTTTATCAAGGCGAACTCTGATTACTTATTTGGATACTACACTCCGAACGCGTTTTCTAGGGAAGATAAATACACTACGTCAGAAAAAACGTATTTGTTCTCGCTGAAAAACCCGGAATTAAAGGCTCCGATGATTTTCCCAATAAAAACTGACAAGAAATTTATCGCGATCTATCAGAACTCCAAGAGTCCTTGCCTCGGGTCGACGCTTCATCAGAAACAGGATCTTTGGATACAGTAAATGATTATTTTATTGAGCATCATATAACTAATCTTTTTACCTAGATTTGATAATCTTTCAGAGTCCTGCTCGAACGTGGGTTACGCCTATCATTTACCGAATGCGCTAGACGGGACTCAAGTCCTCGCTGGCAGGTTCACGGACTGGCAAATAGAAGAAATTGAGGCTTATCAAATCATACTCTAAAGCTTAATTTTTTCGCTGATAGAATTTTTTTCTTCACTTTACTTAGCTGCTTAGCTGTAGTTTCCTGCTCTCTGTTGTGAGTTTACTTGTAGATTGTTAGTTCCACAATATTATTGTTCCTTTCCATTCAATAATTTTCATATTGAGATGTTTTTCCTTTGGTGGAAGCGTTTTTCAAATATTGGGAACTTAGATACGTAATGCACTTCAGGTTCATTTATACAGAGATCCTAGTTGATCGATAATTTCCTGTGAAAGCATCTGCTAATAGTTTGAGATAATAAAGTTTAGAACTTAAAGCCGCGCTCCGCTGCGGAGCGGTGCTAATTGATTCGAAAACTATCTAAATTTAATTATACAAAGAGGGGTTATAAGATAACTCGAGGGAACAAAAAAAAACATCTTCTCTCTGTCTCAGAGATCAGTAAGATTAGTGAGGTCTGAAGTGATCTTGCTCAACATCTCGCTCGCCTCTTTACTCTGTTTGTCCTTTATTGTTTTTTTCTGCTCTGCCATTCTATTAGCAGCTTCTTGCTTTTCTCGCTCTCGTTCTTCTGATTTAGAAACAAGCTTCGCTGTCATTGCCGCTTTATGATAAAATGAATTATTAATACAGGATAGGCAGGTATTTATTTACCTTTCATTCTTTCCCAGAGTGGCTCGTTGACGATACCATCAGGCGGACCAACGTTCAGCTTTTCTTGGAAGCTCTTCACGATTTTCTCCGTATAATGGCCGTAATGTCCGTTGGGTTCGACGGATTGGTCCGTGATCAGATCGAGACATAGTTGAACTGCCTTGATGTCTTCTTCGTTAGCTGGTTCACCTCTCTTCACTATACCTTTGAGCTGGTAGTTCTAGAGATAGATTATTTATTAGCTAGTGTTAAAACAAAAGGAGGTTTACCTTGAGCTTCTCAATTACCGATAAGGGCACTTTTTGGCCTTTATTGGCAAAGAAATCTGGTTTTTTCATCGAGGATTCAGCTGCTGTTGGACTAAGGATTCCCTTTTGGGCCATTGATTCTGACTGCTTGGAAGTCCCAGAGCTATTCTCTCGAAGAGGACTTGAATTTTGCACAATTCCCATGCCTTGGGCCATTTGTCCATGTTTCGGAGAAATATAATTATTGATTTCAATTTCTACACGAGGAATATCTTTAGACTGCCCTGCTAACCGTGTATTCGGATTATCAGCGGTTTCAATCACGAGATTCGCTCTCAAAGGCTTTGTAATGTTTTTCGTCTTTTCTTCAATATTTTGACTTGTTATAGTAGCTGCAGTGCTAATAATAGGGTCTTTATCATGAGTCTTTGAGGGAAAGCTGTTCGGGGAGCTTGAATTAGAGCTCACAGCTGTGTCTTTTCGTTCATTATCGATGATTTGCTCTGTTTTGCTTGCGCCTGAGACGTTTGGCTGGCTATTTACTCCAGAGGGCAGTCCTCCAGACTTTGGATCAGCCGTGTCAGTCATCGACGGTGTTTTTACAGGAGGTCTTGATTCCTGTTTCTTGGGCTGCTCGATTGCTTGGTTTGCTGGTTTTGAATTCGGGTTAGAGTTTATCTGCGCAAAATCAAAATTCCTTCCTCCCTGTAGGTGTTTCGGAGACGCTACACGAGTTACAAAGTTTCCCTCATTAACCTTTTTCAAATTTCCACCGTCTAATGGACTAACTCCCTGATAATTTTGTTCATTCTGGAGACCATTCTTCGGAGAAACTACCCCTCCTCTCATTTCGTTATGCTGCTGTTGATTCGGCCTGTTGTTGGACCCTCCTTCTTCAACGATGCCGTTATTCTGGCTTTGAAGTTTATTAATAACGGAATTCAAAAAATCTCCTGACACATTTTCAGATGGCAAATTATTACCTCCATACATGAGGTGCTGCTCGTATGGAGAAATCAGACCTGAAAGAGGGACAGTGTTATAGCTCGGAAGCTGCGCGTTAGTCAGATTCCCTCCGAATGGAGCGTTGTTCGAAGGGAATTGCTGGTCCCAGCTACCAGAACTAATTGGTGATATTGAGTTAAACTCATTCAAAAACCGATTCGATTGCATTGAAAATATCGCATGAGATTTGAATTGGTTGCTTGTGTCCTGTGGGTCAATAGGCGTGTCATTTCCAATGTAACCGGTGTTTCTTAGCTGATTGATAGGCGTGAGCGGATGCGTGTTTTGCGAGAATGACAATAGCGAGTTATGTTTCTTGTCTAGGAGCATTTTCTTTTGGATTAAATGCGCGTTTTGAAGCTCTAAAATCTCCTTTTGATGACGAATTCCCATCTCATCAGACGTTTCGCTGGCGAAATAAGACTGAGGGATTGAGGCCTGCATATAGTTGTTAGAATAAGGGGTACTATTAGTGATTTTACTAGGTATTGGTTATAGAATTCCATAAATAACTCAGGCTGGAAGCTGTAATTTTTCTGTGGAATATCAGCCGTGGTAACGGCGTCTTCTCGCAGTTTGGAGAGAGAATCCTCAAAATTTTCAACTACAAATTAATCGGTTTAGACCCATAAATGTTTGCTGTTATTACTGAATGATTTGATTAGAATAGTCAAAGCTGGGCTTAGCGACGTGGTAGCTAATTCGGCTTTGATATAGTATATGATATTTTCCAAGTTAAATTTGTTTTTCTCGATTTCGATCAATCTTTCTTGATGATACAACGGATCTGATTATTTATTGCTTTAATCCTCTGAACTCGGCTACAATTATTTTACCTTGCCTGTATTTCGTTAGAAGCAAGAAATAACTTTGGTCGCTCTTCGACTGCAACGCTATTTGGTACTGAAAATTGCTCTCGTCTTCTTTAACCTGAGCGCTGTATTCAAAAATCATTGTTCAACTACTACACAATCTTTCGGATGGTTACTTTGATTTCTCCAGATTTTCTTCATCGAGATTCTGCTCGTCAGGTTCTTCATTATTCGAAGACTGTTCTTGCTTGCCGTTACTTTTAATCTCCTCGAGAGCCAGCTTAGTGCTTTGACTGCGGCCTTCTTGCTTTAAAAACTCTGCTTTATCGACCGCAAGCCAACCATCTGCATTTGGTTTCTCACTAGCTCTCGACAGATCTTAACAACATAAAGCTAATTTCTCTCAAATCTTACTTGACATGCTCTCTTCGTCAATCTGCGTCAGAGGCATCGTCTGCAATTTGACCGGCTGATTGTCGACTTCAGAATCCGTAATTTGCAAAAACCTACTCACAATTAAATTCATCTACCCACACACTAAATCACATACTTGTGTTGAAGCAACTCAGTTGCAGTGGGTCTCTCGCTTTGATCCTGCAAGCATTCCAAAATAAAGGCTTTTACTTCCTCATTCGCGATCAGCTCCAAGCACGCCGGCTTCTTTCCGCTTATCACCTTCTTATACACCTGCGCTGCATTCATACACTCCTTATACGGCGTTTGCAGCGTAACCATTTCAAGCACACTCATTCCGAACGAATAGATATCAACGCTGGTTCCATACGATTCCTCATACATCTCAGGCGCCATGAACTCTGGTGTTCCAAGCACAGAATCTGCGTAGGAAGTACTCATGCAAGTCGCAAGGCCCAAATCTCCTATTCTAATCTCGCCGCTATTGCTATTAATGAAGATGTTATCGCATTTGATGTCTCGGTGGATAATCGGGTTCGGCTTCATGGTATGCAGATATTCTAACCCTTGCAGAATCTCACGGCACCAGGTTTTAATAACCTTCAGTCTGGGGCTTTTTATCCTTTTTAGGTAGCTTTTGGCCAATTGATTTGAGCAAAAAACGCACGAAAAGTTGCAAATTACCTTTTCAAAGATCCTCCAGTTACAATCTCTGTGATGAAGATTATCTCCTCCCTTGCTCTGTTGATCCATGCGTTTTTAAAGCAAATGACGTTGGGGTGCTTCAGAGATTTCAGAAGGTTTATTTCATCTGAGATTCTTTTCCTTTCCTCTATGAGAGAATCAGTTTGTGTGCATTATACGTAAAGACAATTACTCTGTGGTAGCCGTTGGAGTTTAATAACATTCCAAGCGACCTCGCAGCCCGAATCATTGTCATATGCTCGATAGACTGTTTTATATGCGCCAGATCCGATCTCCTCGTTGAACTAGGTCGCCATCTGAGTTAAGTTGGTTGCTTTGGAAGTGAATTACTCTGATAAAACGCCTTTTTGGCGATTCTTCCACGATTTTATGTTTTTCGTTTTCGTTATCTGAGTCTCCTTCGAATCCATCCTCATTTTGGCCCCTAGGTTGGATTGAAATGAGTGAGCCCTGCTATTCTAGAATGTAATTTACTTGAACTCTACATCGTGCTCTAAACTGTTTTCGCTTGAGACAATATTTTTGTTCATTTTCTGAGTTTATTAGTGATTTTATTGAGGTATTATGACCAATATTTTCAAATTATTCGTGTGATTCAACAAACTTTTTGTCTAGTCATTTAAAATTCTTTTCTGGGCTCTACAATCTCCTCTCTCACTCAGCTTGTCGTAGCTGGACTGTTGTATTGAGGCTGCAAACAAAAAAGATATTGGAAAGTGCATTTATCAGAATTTTTGCCAAATTGAATGAGGACAATTGCAAATTTTGATTGAAATATTAGATTTGCTCATCACAAACAATTCCTTTCATGTCACCGCTCACATCGTTTCCGATTTAGAATGATTTTTCGCGATTATGAGAAAATAGCTGTGATCGATCTCCTTGAGACTTTTCTATCTAATGTGAGAAAATAAATTTGTCTCATTACAATTGGATAAGTAAGTCAGTCTAGTTTTTCTTTGGAGGCATATGCGTCTGAATTTACTCTAGGAGACTGTTAGCTAAGAGAATTTCATTGTATTTTAATGAAAGTCATATTGGGCTGCCATGATAGGAGTTTTACATATTTCACATGAGTCTCAGAATTCTGAGTAATTCGATTCGTTTTAGAAATTACAGTCGATAGCGAATTTTCCCATGTTTCGTTGATAAAAATTTGTTTTGTTATCACATTAAAGTAAATGTTAAAATTGGCCGGTTCTGATAAGAAGCCTCAAAAAAAAGAAGATTGAGAAAAATGCTTGACTTGCAAAAAAATTCGATGTATCTAACGCAACATTACCTGATTTTAGTTACGCAAGACGCAGTAGGAACCAGTGATTAGCGCTAGTTGTAAAATTTTAATGGATAGCATGAGGCAATTTTCTGTTACATGACCTTTATCATTAGTTCGCAATTTAGAGATCTGACTGGACGCACCGCATCAAAATTAAAATTAAACGGCTCATTTCAGAACCCAGAAACTGAGAACCTACCTTATTTGTAGCCTCAGCGGCTGATTGAAGGTCATTTCACACCTCTGCACTTGGGCATAAACTGTTATCACTCGAAAAAATATTCAGTATAAACTGTTACTGGAAAAAGTTTTAGCATAGCTTTCGTTTCGGTGTCCCTTTCATTGTAAATAAAACGTTCTCTAAGTCATTCGGACCATTTTGTAGAAAGAGGCTTCTCGTGCTAAGCCACCAAACTCCTTTGATTCCAAAGAAATTCGTCTGACTTTAAAAGTGAGTATTAGGTCAAAAACAAATTTGCGGTTATTCTATGTAAATTTTTGAGAATCACGGTAAGTAGTGACTCATTATTCAGTATCTAGCCGAACATGAATGGAAGGAAGCGTCTATAGTTCTTTCTTACTGAGAGTTCAGAAATATAATTTTTTTTAAGTCTCATGTTAATTCCAGTGCTTGGCTAAATAATTGCGATTAACAGATTAAATTTGCTGACTTCGAAAGTTTCTTTAATAGTCAGTAAGAGGCAAGGCATGACCTCATATATATATGAATATACGATTTTGAGATAAGTTATTCAATCAATTCCTTCCACTTTCTCTAGTTTACATGAGCAAAGACTTTGTTGATTTCATTTCGAATTTTGAGCGAGAACATCAGGACACGTTCCTACTAGTAAGACGCAGCATTGATCGCATGGAACAACATTTCCAGGCCTCAAGTCGGAATTTCAGCTCACTCAACTCCATCGAAGATTATGCAGTGAAAGAAAACCCACCCGCCAAGTCCCTCTCATCAATAAGCTTGTCTGAAATTGGCAAAGTTTCCCGAACGACCGCTGCAAGCAGCAACTATGCTGAATCTTTCCATGAAGAACCAATTCTTGGTAAATTTTCCCTATCTTTCAGCCACCAATCTAAGAAGGTGGTTTAGGGTCCTTGGACAATCTCACTGAGAGCAAAGTTCTTCCATCACGACCAACGATAAGTACTCTACCTATGATATCAGAGAATTCGCCCACTAACATTCGGAAAAACTTGAAGAATATTACTTTCTTCGAACTGACACTTTCGAAAGAGACTCAAAGCGAAAAAAGGGAACTCCCTCAGCCTACACCTCGTCCATCTAATCACGTGCATTTTCGCCAAGAAAGGATGCCATTTTTTGCGTTGAATATAAAAACGATAAACGTAAAAGGTAAAAATTTCGTCCTGCTGTTGGAAGTTATAAATCTTTCTCATGAATAGAATCTTTGATTGGCGCTGATGATAGAGGCAAAGTCCATAGTCCTGTAGTCCAGGTGAAATCTCCTATAGATGGGGCAACGATATTGGAAACTTCTTCGGACTCTCTGTGCAGCCCATTCGCAGGCTCGAGGCCTACTCCTTCTTGTTTTCATCCAAAGAAGGCTCTGCACCTTGGTAAAAATCTAATCACATGTGCAGTAAGTGAACTGATTGTGTTTAGATCTCGATGAGCAATTCCTTGAGGAAGAGTTTTTAAAAGCTATTCGCCGCATACAGAAGAGCTCGACCAGTCGCCGAGAGGTCTTTAAAGAGATTATCGAGCACATTTTCAGCAACAAAAACTTTCAGGAAGATGCGCATAAGAACTACCCGAGGAAAGAGGTGATCTATTGCACCAATGTATCCGCCAGGGAACTGCTTAAACGTATGAAAAATCTGCTCAATAGTCTTGGCGCAGAGGACGTCACGGTCCAGATGAAGATAGTCAATGAGAAGGGATGTCTCGAGACGCAATTTCAAAAATTTCTGAGGAATTTGGGAATCACGGCGGATTTTATCAACCACTTGAAACAAATGATGCCGATAGACGAGGCAGAAATCGCCACAATTCAAGAGAAAATCAAAAAGATTTCAACCCAATTACCCTCTCGAAGCAAATCGAAAGAACCGTTGAGGAAGTGCTTGTTTTATTTTCAAAAACTGATCGAACGATTTCCTCCATCACATGCGAATTGGAATGATCGCGCGCCAATTGACACTTCAATCGGCATCAAATTCATCACTGTGAGGAAGCTAGTGGAGAAAGCTACAGAGGTCGTAGACACATTGATAGCGGAGAAGCTCAAGCAGATAACGATACTTACTTATGATCATTTTATCAAGCCATTGACCCTTCTGTTGCTCTTAACCAAGCGGTATTTCACGCCAAGGCCATTTATGATGACTTTTGAAGAGTACAATTTTTTCAAGGCACACCATTCTTGCACTCGAAGAAAACGGATAATCGAGCTTCTCGCTTTCTGGGTCGAGCATAGACCCAGCGATTTTACAACGAATAGCGATTTGCTTGGGTTTCTTATGATTTTCCTCGAGAGCATTTTCAAGTACGATAAAGAAGCCGCCAGCCAACAAGATTTTTTGAAACTTTATACTGTAGCAGAAGATTTGATAGATAAATCTAACAAAAAAGGGAAGAAAGACCTCATCCGACCGTCCACGCGGAAAGTAGAACGGATCCAGACCACAAACATCGGCTATTTCCAGCCTAAAGTAGTAGAGTTAGTCGTAAATCGACACACCTATGATACGCCTGGGTCTACCGAGCGAAAGGATACTAAATCAAGTGAACGGGTCTGCGACCCAAAAGACAACTGTATTGAGGAATGCGATAGTGGAGCCTCACTGAGCATCAGGAAGCCTTCTACTTCTTTCGGTAGACGCAGCAAATCGCTGACTCTTGATGATCAAAGCAGAATCTTAGAATGGGATACGGTGGAAATTGCGCAGCAATTGACTCTTATTGACGCGAAGATGTTTAGAAAAATACAAATCCATCAATTGCTGCTCAAACGATGGACAAAGCCGGACAATGAAGATGACTGCAGGGAACTCCTGGAGATGATTAACCGTTTCAACTCGCTTTCTTTCTGGGTTCAATACGTCATCGTCACCGCGAGCGACCCCGAGCAACGGGATAAGCTCTTCAATAAATTTATCGCGATAGCGGTCGAGTGTTTAAAGCTGCAGAATTTTATGAGCTCGCATTCGATATTCACGGCTTTCTTAAGGCTGTTGAATACAAATGTTTGCAAGATTTCTGAGAGCAACGAGGAAAACTTTAAAGTCCTTGAAGAAATATTCAAAAGCCCTACATTTTTCCAAGATATGGAAACAACATACAAGTCCGTAACGCTTCCAGCTGTCCCAAGCATCCCTTTCTTCACGAACCGGTTCTTCAGACTTCAAGACAATGTAAACTTTTCAATAAAGCTCGATCAGCAAGGGAAGTATTTAAAAGGCAGTCAGCTGGAGCAATTGGCTGAGTATGCCCTGTTGATGAAAAAATTTCACGGAAAATGTTACGAGTTTAGCAAAAATATTGCAATGCACGCCTTTTTAAAGCAGGAATATAAAATGAAGGATGACATTGATTTGGAAGATAGCAGTGCGGAGGAGATATTGCGCTTGAAAATCCTCGAGATCACTGAAAATGAAATCAAGTTTTAAGTAGAATAAATTGTTTCAATTGAGTACCGTAGAATAATAATGAGAGTCTTTTTCTCTGTGAATTATCAAAAGTTTTTTTTGCTTGGCATGAATAAGTTTATTTTTATACATCGCAATCAAATTTTTTACACGCAGTTAAAGCAATAAGTCCTTGTCCTTTACAAGATTTGCCTTGAAGTTAGGAATTTCTATTTTCTTGCTCGATTTATTTTCAGCTATATATTTGCACATGTGTGCTTCCATGAATTAATTCATTGCCGTTTTCGTCTAGACAGCTTGGTTGATTATATAAAGCACATTGAATTACTGATTTGGAGATTAACCGCAATAATTAAATTGGGTTAGAAGCCAATTTATCCAGTATGTGACTGAATTAAGATTAAAAAACAAATATATAAAACTCTTTTCCAGCTCTGTCCACATAGCGCAAAGCAAGCTCTCTCATTTATTCTATCATTTCTCATCTTTAAACCTCATCATCACCTTCCATGAACCTTCGAAGCATCAAACCTAAAATCTTGCTCAATGATCCCAGAAAAAAGCTTAATCAATCGCAAAGTCCGCAGAGATATTACGAATTCTTGGTGCAGAATACAAATCGCCAGGCTGATAAGTCGGTACAGCTTCAGAGATCCTCAGAGCAGACACCCGATGATTTTCATACAGAAAAAAAAGAGGAATTTAAAATGGAAATTGAACGGAGATTTAGAAAAGCCGCAGAGAATCCTCCATTCCGAATGCCTCGATATGACGATTCGACTTTGTCGTCAGAAGAATTGCTGAGCGATAGCAGTGTTGAATCGTTGGAAAGATTATCGCATTCTGTCAAATACGACCTGAATAGTCAAAATCTGAGGATGTACGCAAAATTAGAAGCAATATTATCTGATTACGAGGCAAAACAAGCGCAGCAACGCAAGGAATCGAAGCAATCTGGTGCTACTTCCAGCTCGCATCTTGGCCAAAAAACGCGAAAAGAAACACCAAAAAAGTTATTGGGGTCACCGAAAAATACTATGAACATCCCGCAGCTGCAAGTCCTCAGACTAGAAGCCAGAGAATCGCCTAAAACCAAGAGGAAACTCGCAAATAACCCAAAAACTGAGCTTTCGCATCATCAAACTCCACCACTAAGTCTTGAAACTGCCACTACGACAGATACTCTACCAAATCAAACGACGAAACCCAGTTCCAAGATGTTTCCTCCAGCCTTAAATGTCAATCTCATTCAGAGGAAAGCGGACAGCATAGATGAGCGTGGGGCTGGTTTGCAACAGTCGCAATCTGTTTTGAGAACGAAAAGGCGAATTGGCGAGCCTCAGCAAGGTAAGATCACTTTGAATCTGTCGTCAAGGAGTCCAGCGTTAAAACTCCGACCGCTCGGTGTAAAAATCCCAGTGGCTCAGAGCTCAGATCGCCTCAAGAGAACAGTGGGGGCAGGTTTCAGAAGTCCAAATGCGCACAATGTCACTGATAACATTGAAGGGAGAATTCACGGATTATCACAGCTAAATGCGACTGAGATCCATAAAACTCCTTGCCCAAAGGTGCTTGCTACTCCTCAGATCGGGGCCAAGCTTGTAGTAGGTCAGAATCAAGGAACGTCAACTCTCTATCAAAAGACCAAGAATGAGTTGCTTCGGAAGCTAAAACCCAGTTTAACGGAGTTTGTGAATAACTCTACCTCAAGTAAGGTGATACTAAAATCAACAGGTCTTAAAGATACGCCAACAGGAGGCGAATTGAATACAATGAAATCAATATCAATTCGCTCTTTTATCTCTCCAAGAGCACAGAATCAGCTCAAGATTGGTAGCGCTGATTTATTGAATTTGAGCGAGCAAAAGGCGGAAGAGCCACAACACAAGAAAATAACGATGATTCAATCCATTTCAGTCAGCCCAAAGAGATATTTTGCGCTGAACAACATCGGGAGGATTGCAATGAATTCTGGCAAGGACCCTAATTTTTCAGGGTATTTAATAGTCTCAAATTCAAAAGCAGTCGTGAAAAAGCCGGTCCCACTATAGCTGGTTAATGTCTCTAAAATCCTTAACTATGTTGATAACCGAGTATTTTGAATGTCAATTATGATCTATTACAGTTTCATTATAAATAACTCAGCTATCTCGTTCATTTATCGTTTGATAAAATATGATTTCCTCAAATTTTCTGTATCACAAGCTCATCATATGACTTCAATGACTATGCTGAAACACTCCTTTTTCTTCTGAAATTATGTAACTGAAGTATGAGAACACAAATTTTTTGAACTGTTAGTGAATAAAAGAAATGGGTTATCTTCCTATATAATAGTTATGCATACAGTTTTTGGCCAATTTAGAGAAACATTAAGGTATCACTACTAAACAAATGATGCATCTCAAGGCAGAATTTAATATAGACTCTATGAACCTAAGCCAAAGTTTCCAGTCTCTAACTACCAAAAAAATACTGCAAAGTCAAAATCCCTTTGCAATACGAAAATTGAAATGGCTGTTTCACATTAAATCCACAGGTACGACATTGCTGCTCCAGTTTACTCTTTGTTTTCTTTATCCCCTTCCAATTTTATCGTTTCAGTAAATTCTTTGACTTTTGGACTAGCTGTGCTATTATTATTTTTGTTTAATACCACATCGTCATCAGTCTTGCTCTGAATTGTATTCGAAGCGTCCCCTTCCGGCTGAACTATTTTTGTGTCTATCGCGGTCCTGTAATTAATGGTTTAAAACAAGCCGATTTCTCATGGGTTACTTTGAAGGTAAGCTTCTTCTTGCAGAGGAAATCTTTTTAAGAATGTCTTTGAGTTCAGGGTTTTCTAATAACATATTAGCGGTCTAGTGAACGAAGAGACCAACCTTCTTCTCGGATTTTCTTATTTGATATTTTAAGAACGTATTTTCCTTTCTTCTTTTCAAAAATCGTAGAGTTGCGAAGAGATTGTGCCTCCTAATAGGTTGACGAGGATATATATCGATAGAGCTGGAGATATGTCTTACTTCCATGTCAGAAGGTTTGGTAAATTCATGCTTTGTTTTCGAGTCAACATACATAGATCTATAAGAGATGAAATCAGACTCAGTCTCAAGAGAAAGAAATGGTACTGGGACAAAACAGGAGTCACTCTTCGCTGAGGAATTCGGCCCTATTAAACAAATTAAACGATTAACATTTGATGACGAATTAGGAATGATTTACTGCTTTATTCTCGAGAGCCAGTCCTTCTAAAGGCTGAATCTGACTGACTTGCTCTGGATTGATTATCGGTTGCGGATTCTGCAATTCAAACTTTCCAACTTTATCAGGCGAGTCAGCACGTCCAATTTTCTGCTCGATTTTTTCTTCCACAGCGTTTGGTTCGTACACGATAGTGCCGGAGTCTGTAAACCGTCTATTTTCAGGTGAATCAACTGATTCTCCATTGCTAACTGGGAGATCCGTGTCGCTATCGAAGCTCCTCTTTTCGGGAGTCTTGGCTTTATCGGAATTTACTTCATCGTCTTCGAGGTCCTTTGCTCTTATCTTTGTGCTTCCTGAAGCGTCGAAGGGCTTATTTGGTGAATTCGTTGACATGTTAGAGCCTGATAAGCTTCTTCTTTTGGCAGTAATTTCAGGACTCCAGTTGTCAAGGCCCGAAAAATCTTTACTTCCGCCGATTTTCGGGCTTCTTGGGCCTGGGTCGTGAGTAATTGCATGGAGACCTTGTTCGTCGACTTGAAGGAACGCGTCTTGTCTAGCTTGTTGACTTACAGCCATGATACTTGGGATTTCGGTGTCCAGTTTAGGGTCGACATCGATATTGAGGACGAGTCCTTTGTTTTCTCCAAATGATTGCTCTTGTGAATTATCAAATATGATTTCTTGTGCGTTAGAAGCTGGATTTTGGAAACTCTATTAATTCAGCGAATTTTGTTTCAATGATTGTTGCTCAAATCTGTTTTTTTACCATATATTGGTCTCCAGGCAAAGCAGCAGTGTAGTCTCTTGGATTGAATCCACCGATTAATACATTATCTGCTTCATTTGTTTGTTTCAGTGTTCCTTCAGCATAGTTTTGCCAGATTTGAGATCCTATAAATCGAAAGCGGGCCTAAATAAGACTGATTTGGCTTATCTCATTACCTTTGATATATTCAGTAATGCGCTCGTCGATAGTTGCGTAGCGAGTGATCATATTAGCAATTCGAGTCAAGTGGCCAAGATTTCCTTTGCGAACCTTCCTGCCAGTTCTTTCCGAAAGCATAAGTTAGACCGCATAGCTTTTTGATCTTGTTACCTTGGTAAAACATGGAATTCTTCCTTTGAATACTCTGCGATTGTCTCGAGAAGTTTAATATCTTCGAATAACTGCAAATCGAATGGATTAAGAAAACTAATTAACGCTTTCCTTTTACATATTTGATTAATAGATCATCATTGATGTCAATAATCGTGATAATGAGTTTCTCAACGGCTGAATGGAGGATATTGTTCCAAGGCAAAGCATCAAAGAGTTTCTATATCAAACAAAAAGTTAGTTTAATGCCATTGATACTCTCATTACGATTATTTTTTCGATGACTTTGGACTCTACAACTGCCGTGTTCACTCTTTTACTGTACAATCTCATCATTTTCTCAATAATCTCGATCATTTTGATTCTTCCAGAACCCACGCCATGCTGGAGAGTTCCATACTGAGTCGATAGAGGATTATTAGTCTATTATTTATAACCTTAAGAACATTCTGCTCCAAAAGATGTCAAACTCACATTGCCAAAATCAAACAGCTTGCTTATCGCTGGGACATAACTGACAATTACATCAATGATCGGCTGGAACTCATTTTCTTCGTGAATCGTAGATGTAAGCAGATAAGGATCATTTCTTCGAATCCCTGGATTGTAGAAACTGATGATAGAATGCAGCGCCATTCCAACATTCGAAAGCGACGATGGATCCTAATGCAAGTGATAAGAATTTTGACGACTGTGACACAAATTCACCTCTGCATCGATCTGGGAGAACAACAGGTCGATCGTCTTCTCATTCATGATTTTATCGTACATTTCTCTCCCATCCACCACAATTTCGTTCTTAACGATCAGCTCCGTCACAATACACGCTGTATTGTTTAGCACCTAGATTATCCATTGTTAACATATGGCAATTCGGGACAATGCGACCTCTAAATCCTGATTTTTTTTGAAATTGAGCAGGAGCTGGTCAATCACATCAAGCTTCATCTGCTGGAAAGTCGGGTTCCTCTCATCGTAAAACATCGGATCGTAAGCAATGAAATTCAATAGCAGCTCAGCAATAGATCTCTGCGCGATATGCCGAGCCATATTCTCAAGCATAGTGGGCTTCGAATAAACAAACTCCACCATCTAAGAAACAATTAACAATCCCTCTAAAGAACCAAAGCACCTTTTTATGATTTCGCTTCAATAACGATACCACCAGCTTATTGAAATACCCACTTAGCACTGGGTTCAACGGCTCTTGTGTCTCCAAGAACGAAAAAAGATAATCCAATAGTGTTTGGTTCGCCTCAGTGCTAGAAATTCTATTTTTTTCAAGGGAATTGCCCGAAGCGGTATCGGTAATCTCTACAAAATCTTTATGCTCTTCAGCTTTTCCTTCACTGATTCCAGAATTTTGATTTTTTTGTTTTCCGTTATTGTGGCCGTGTTCGTCATCAGAGATGACCTCAAAGTCTTCTGAAGTTTTCTTCGAGTCGGTCGTGAGAAGCGCGTCTGAACCTCTGAAATCTCTTGCGTTGGTGCTGCTGGTGAAAAAAGCATTTAAAAGTGGAGCGAGATCCGCTTCAAATATCTCCGAGGCCAAAAACGGGTATCTAGGTGATAATTAGTAAGAAATTCAATGCTAGGTAAGCTCACTTGTGTGCCCGCTTTGTGTCTTCTGGGTCGCTGGGCATGACGATGATGAAATCAATTAACTGCTTCAAATTTTCTTTGTTTTTGGTCATACTAACCGCAAATTTGTTAAAAATCATGGAAGTGGCAGGTGGTACTGACTAGTCGATAAGCTTAGGGTTGCAGTTTTTCAACTCGAATAAAAATTCTTCATTATCGAGTAGCTCTTCGAATTTCAGGTCGGGGCGATTAAGTAATTCGTCAATTGAGGATTGTTTCATGTTCCCTATGATGTGTTTACGGAGATTGCTGGTGAATTAGTACATGGAATAAAGAATCCGCCTGTGTTCATCATTGCTGGTTAATTTAGTTTGTGTCTCGAGTGATTGCTTCCTGTGTGTAGTGCTTTAATTGCTTACGAGATTTGATTTTGCTTTGTTTTATTTATTTCCGTTCGATAAATATGAGTGACTAAGCAGAGTTTAAAAAATTTGAATGTTATGCGCTCTGCTTGAAGAAATGTAAATTCAAAATGGTGAGCCAGGTGCGTTCGTCGTTTCAAATCTGCATAATCCGAAGGGAAATGCTTTAAATTGAACGATTTTTTGCTCGTTTCTGTGTCCTGCGAGAACACTTGCAGAGTGAATTTGTAGAGTTTCCTTTTCTATAAGGGAGTACTGGATTGGCCAGGAAAAATTAGTTTCATGGATCCTTCACACATTGAGTAGCGAGAAAGGATCAATGAAATAATCTAGACAGAAATTGTTAAATAAGATGTAGAGTAGGATAATAAAACGAGATAAAATAAAACGATACTTACACAAGAGATGATGCAGAGATGTGTGTACTGATTAGTGAGGTTGTTAAAAAGGATGAATATTTGATATATCGATGCATTTCAATGCAATGAAGCTGAATTTTCAATTATAAAGCGGCGATGTTGGAGCAATTCTTAAACTGAATTAACATTCTGAGAAGCATGCTTTTGACGCTTCAAGAGCATCGATCTGGTTTATAGTAATTGAATTATGAATTTGCATTTCTCTCATAAAAATACAAGAACACAATGTATTGAATTTTACGGTTACCTTCATAATCTCAATAAAAATTCAGTCTCAGAAAGGTCTCTTAAAATTTGACCCTATAGCTCAAATTTTGAAGATCATCACCTATCATACTAAGCTGTTTCAATGGAAGACAATTTTCCCCATGTAAAGTACATAGTGTGATAAATTCTAATCTTCATGTTCCCATCAGTTCATTATTTCAATGAATGTATCTAACAGCGTCGGTGTTTTGCTCAGCTTATTGCAATGAAGAGAGCGACTCGCAATATATCCTCATTTGCAAATATTACGAGTAGAGTGTGAAAGTTATGTATAAATAAAACCTTACATAGTTAATTCTTATGAGCTCATCACTAATCCTGTGATCGTGACTTAATGATTTGTTTTTCAGTCTGTCTGTCACTCATTGTCTACACAGCTCTTGACTTATTTCTCTCTCTCATCTACATGCACGTACTCCTACTTTCTCAAACAGCGGTTTCATTCAGACAAATCTTATAACATCATCACACTCTTGTTTTAAATAACGGTAATCGAAAATATTCTACAAAGCAAAAGGAGATGAGCTTATTGTTTTCGAACTCTGACGACTCAATTCTAAAAATTCGAAAATTTTTAACTTTGATTTAAAAAATTCTAATGCTATTGCACGTGAAAGAAACTTGAATAATCCCTTTGCCTCAGCTTTCCAATTAATAGAAAGGTCTTCAAGCTTCACTTTCTCAAGTAAGGCTGAATGTCGTAGACCATGTATTTATAAGTTGCTAATATAGAGAAGCCACTTGGGAATTTCTTATTCGAAGAAAATAAGCGTTATGGAATTAGAATTCGAATTTTCCGGTTTAAATAGCCAGATTGTGATAGATTTGAAATTTATTTGATCTTTAACAAAACAACACAATCCGCACTTCAATGCGCGTAAAACTTACTTTCTTTATCATCCTCCTCGCTATTATAGCAGGAATAAGCTCGTTGTTTTACCTCACAAGCGTAAAGCTTGACGGCAAAATCGTCATTGCTCGCAGCAATCGAAATGGGTCAATTGAGATCTATCACGACAAGCATGGCATCCCTCGCATCTTTGCTAAATCGCTTCAAGACGGCTACTACGGCCTCGGCTGGGTGCATGCTCAGCACAGACTCTGGTCTTTACATCTGAAACGAATGCTATTCACGGGCAATCTCGCTTCGATGTTTGGGTCCAGAGTCCTTCGAGTCGACAAGTACATGCGAACCATGGGATTCTTACGTAGCGCTCGTAACGATTTACTTCACCTTGACGAGAGATCGCTACAAGAACTTCAAGCCTATGCTGATGGCGTTAACGACTATGTCGCGAGCCTCGATGTGCTACCAGTTGAGTTTCTACTGACTCAAACGACTTTTGAGAAGTGGACGCCTCTGGATTCGCTCGTGTTTTGCAAATTCATGAGTTGGACTTTGACTCATGATTGGCTCACGCAATTATTCCGAACGCGATTGGCGACTCTCCTTGGGAAAGAGCGAGCCTGCGAGCTAATCCCTTGTAGCGAAGAGTACTTGTATGATCCCCTAACAACGATTTTGAACGATGATGACTTGAAGGCAAGTGGGATTTACGAAAAAGGCTCCAAAAGGAAGCCATATACCGAGAGTATCGAAGTCGAGCTTCCTGATTATTTCACGATTAATAGCACCAATGGCACGACAAGGACGATGCCTTCGGCGTGGGACGTGAAAAAAGTGGCAAGCGAATCCAATAAATTGGAGAAATTCTATTTCAGTATGGTCAGCGACCTGATGAGCAACATGCAAGGCAGCAACAGTTGGGTCATCAGCGGAAACCATACAACCAGCGGCAAGCCGCTCCTTGCTAACGACCCGCATCTCGATAATTCGATGCCGTCGGTCTGGGTTCAAGCTGAGTTAAACTGGGGTAAAAACCAGACAATAATGGGAGGCACTCTGCCAGGGCTCCCGAACTTTGCGGTGGCGAAAACTCCTTATGTGGCCTGGGGAGTAACGACGCTTTATGGCGACACTGCAGATATTTACAAGGAAAAGCTTAATGACGAAGGAGACAAGTACTATTTTGAAGGCGAATGGTATGATATCGTTGAGTACCACGAGCCGATCAAAGTAAAAGGAGGCCCTGACGTCGATTTTGTAGTCAAGGCCACCAGACATGGTCCATTGCTGACGGATGTTATGGAGACCTTTCATGAGCATCTGGGTGCTGCCTTTGTTCTTAATGGAAATTACTCCTTCGCTTGGACCGGACATATTCATTCTGATCGCTCTTACAATGCGATGCAGTCTGTGGTAGACGCTAAAAACCTCAAAGACTTCCAAAAGGACACCAGACACATTTATAATCCCGTACAAAATCTGGTCGGAGCTTTCTCAGAAGGAGATATCTTCTACACTGCCATTGGGCTATTGCCTGTCAGAAACGACCAGTATAATGGTGGTTTCGTGCTTGATGGCACGAAAAAGTCCAGCGAATGGGTTCGTTATGCCAATAAATCTGAGAATCCTCAAGTTTATAACCCCAAGAAAGGATACGTGGTCACAGCGAATAACAAATTCGCGACTGACAACATGAAAAATAATCTGAGTAGAACTCAAACAGTGACTGCTCGAGCTGCAAGAATCCAGGAGTTGATCGAGGAGCAAATCAGCCGAGGAGAAAAATTCACTGTGGAGGACATGAAGCGCATTCAGCTCGACACAATCGATGTGTATGCAAGAGATAATATTGGAAAGATACTCAATATCATTGAGAAATATCACGAAGAAGTCCTTGGAGATAACACCGCAGAGCTTTTCGCCCTGACTAACGTCCTGAAGGATTGGAAAGGATCATTCGATGGAGAGAGCACAGGCGCTGCTATCTTCGCCGTATGGGAATACCTGTTCAATTGGAAACTGTTCACTCAAAGCGGCCTGACTGAAGATGAGAGAGGCGCTCTGTTCTCTCATATGTACTATGACCAATTCTTCTTCAGGTACATCGGAAAATGGTCGCGAGGACAGAGTTTGAATGAGTCCTTCTGCGAGAACCAGCAAAACCAAAACGTGACTGATAAACCATGTGTTTGGAACCTGATCCAAGCGATGAGTGAAGCCCATGGCTATTTGACTAAGCTCCTCGGGCCTGATATGAGCAAATGGAAATGGAGCGCAGTACATCAAAGAGACTATACTCATGCACCTTTCAGCAGTAATTCCGTGCTAAAACTCTTTTACCACCGAAGCAGACCGAGCGGAGGAAACCGCCGTACTGTGAATGTTGCAGTATATCATCCGAAACACCACGATTTCAAGTCTAGCACCTCAGCGAATCTGAGAATGATCGTGAGTCTTGATCAGAAAGACCAAGATTATTTCGTGATTGACACAGGAAGTTTCGAAAGCCCGCTATCGGGACATTATGATGACCAGATGGATTATGCGTTGAATGGAGAATACCTTGAAATGAGTTTCACGAAAGAGGAAGAGCTTCCAAATATGAAACATAAACTGACCTTGGAATTCATCGAACCTCTAATTAATCTGAAGGCTGCTGAGCTGTAATAATCAGATTTGTTGTTATTGTTATGAAATGTTTACAAAATTTGTTTTTTACGGCGTTACCTCAAATAACTACTTACTGCCATTTAAACAAATATGCAAATAGAATACTTTTTTATCGACGTTTGTATTTAAATGATTTGAGCCTCTTCTCGAAATAATAAATAATTGCTGCTTTGTCAAAAAGCAGCCAGAACTTCATTTAAAAGCATTTGATATATTTTAAGCTGTCTTTTCATTTAAGAAATCAGAAAACCCTTTGATTTTACCCTCAACGAAGTTTAGTAAACAATAATAGAGAATATTATTGGTTTATTGAGTTTTCACTGAAGTTCAATTGGCAGAATGTCTTTCATATATATATTTCTCTTATCTCTGAATATTTAATGATGATGTTGATTAGTTCTTACCTATTATAAGTAATGAATTCGATGTAAACTACCTATTCCTGCCTAAAATTATGTAAATCAATCTCATTCTTCATCTTAATTAGTTTTGCTCGGGTTACTCTCTTCGGCTTTCGTCTCTTCAAACGGTTCAGCCGTCATCTGAATCTCAGCATTCTCTTTGCCAGTGCTCGGGTTATTCCTCTGAGGTTTCATCGCCGGGAACAATAACACTTCCTATTAACAATAACTAAGCAAACCCAAACAAAGCTTCTTACTTGGATATTAGTATGATCGGTCAACAGCATCGTAATTCTCTCGATCCCCATTCCCCAGCCTGCTGTGGGCGGAAGTCCATACTCTAGCG